>Ga0209400_1000218_pt1 | contig 51265 bp, 42 predicted proteins | sample M_130807_EF_Meta_FD_187313 | JGI IMG/M metagenome (GOLD analysis project Ga0209400, IMG submission 187313) | Freshwater microbial communities from Lake Montjoie, Canada to study carbon cycling - M_130807_EF_MetaG (SPAdes) (version 2) | ecosystem: Environmental > Aquatic > Freshwater > Lake... | reverse complement strand
TGCCATTGGCTCTGGGGATAATGTGATTATGGGAATAGGTGGGACGGTGAAAATCGGCAAGGGATTGATGTATTCACAATTCGTTTTAGATGAGTTTTTACTTTCTGCGTTAAAAAACAATAGCCGCTATTGGGGAAATAAATATGGCTTTCAACTTGGATACAAAATCGCCACAAACAAGGGGAAATGGAAAATGTTTTACCGCTTAGAAACGAACGGTGTACGTCCATATACGTATTCCCATATTGGGGATCAACTAAGTTACAGTCACGGTTCCATGGCGCTTGCCCATCCGATGGGGTCTAATTTTCTGGAAGGATTGCTCGAGTCAAAAGGGACGTATAAATCTGTTTTTTACAATGCCACAGTTATCGTGGGGCAAAAAGGAGTTGATTCCTCCTTCATTAATTATGGGAACAACATTTTACTTCCGTATACAACGCGACCGCAAGATTACAATGTGTACTTTTTCCAGGGGGTGAGCACCCGTTTTATACATGTCCAATTACAACTGGGGTATCAATTCAAACGATTTGAAAACCTTGAAATATTTGCTGAAATTCTTCTGCGGGCCTCGAAAAACTCATTGGGTTCAAGCTTCACTCTGTCCCCCCTCATCGGGATTCGAACCTTTCTTTGGAATGATTACAGAAATTATTAAGGTTTCTATTTTAGTTTGAGGTTAAACTTTTTAGAAAAGTTCCTTTGTGCTGCACTGAGTTCCTTCCACTGTTTGCCATATTCATCGTCTAAATAGGTTGCTGAAAGGTTTATTTGGGACGCTCTTTTAGAAAACGCGTCCTTTTGGCACATCGAATAGCAAAGATGAAAGAATTCGGGCATCTTTTTTTCGGTAATTCGGTTAAAATGTAAAATGAATTTTTTCGCAGCAACGCACAAAGTACTGTCACCTTTAAAGGGCTGAATGTTGAGCCGTCGTAACGAAATGGCAGTTTGCTTTGCTAAGGTTTTGGTCTTTTCCCTGCTTACTTTTTCATTTTGGTACATCATCGCTTGGAGGTATAAAGAATCAATTTTAACCACTTCTTTTGTGATGAAATCATTGTAGGACCTTGCGTCCACAAATGCCTTTCGTTGGTCTGTTTCTTCACCGCAACGGTTAAAGACTAAACCTATAAGCAAGAGGATTGTTCCTAAAATTATAGCGTTTCTTTGTTTCAAATCTTAAATTTTCTCAAACATACCTATATTATTTCTAGGGGCCATAAAAAAGCCCGGTTGCCCGGGCTAATGTATTACAAACCAATAATTTGACGAAGCTCTAATTCGGTAAGGCTCTGTTTCTTCCCTTCCTTGTCTAGGTAGGTACGTTGAACAACTCTTCCATGTATGGCGACTTTTTTACCCAGTTCCGCATTTTCATGCACAAACGAGGCCATATTGCCCCAGGCAAAGACACGATGCCAATCTAGTTTAGAAGTATACTTCCCGTCGTTTTTTCTATAAACTTTAGGGGTTGTAATGGCGAAACGGGCGACCTTATTTCCGTTTTCAAATTCCGTTATTTTCGGATTTCGGGATATACTCCCGACGATGGTTACATAATTATTCATGGTTTTTGATTTATAGTGTGGGGTTGTCCGGATAATTCGAGGTGCACATTTTGGACAACCCTCGTTGGTTTTACATAATGATCAGATCATTTACTTCTACTTCAGCTATTTTTATGGGTTTTCCTTGGTTTGAACAGAATCGATAAACCAATTTTCCTTCGATGGCAAGCTGCAGCCCCTCCGTCCCATAGGCTCTTAAAACTTGTTCCCACTTTCCCCAAGCGAACAATTCGTGCTTTTCAATTTTACTTTTGACTTTACCTTCTTGGTTGACTGTTTTGTCAATGGTAACCAATTTGAAACGTGCTAAATTCATGCCTTTGGAGGTGGTTGTAAAAACAGGATTTGTTGCCATTTTTCCGATGAGTGTAACGTAGTTCATTCCTTTAATATTATTTTTTTGCCTCCGTGGAGGGTTTATTTAACAAAATAAATTCACTCGCTTCAATGATGATGGCATTTCTTTTTACCCCTTCTGATGTTTTATAGTTTTGAGACACAAGCTTTCCTTCCAATAGAATTTCTTGTCCTTTTTGTAGGATTTTCTCTACGCGTTCTGCTGTTTTTCCCCAGGTGTTAATTACATGCCAGCTTACCTCCTCTTGCCATTCACCTTGCTTGTTTTTATACCTTTCTGTGGTGGCTAGGGTGAATCGGGCGAGCTTTCTGCCTGAATCAAAGTTCATAATTTCAGGCTGCACACCCAATCTGCCAATTAAATTGATCTTGTTTTTTAACGTATTCATTTTTTAAGTTATTAAGGTTAAATGATCGGTTCGTTGTCACCAAATCACACCGCAAAATTCTATCAGGCACTTTCATTGAATCGGTAAAATTCCACTTACTTTCGAATGTCTTTCGTTTGTTGTCGTTTATTGAATAGAAATGGGTGGGTTGATCGGGGTTAAAAGAAATTGGATTACCTTTATCATTCAAATTTTATGGCCATGTATACGAATATTTTAGTTGAGGAAAAGGACCAATTTGCTTGGGTAACCATCAACAGACCCTCTTTTTTAAATGCCTTAAACAAAGAGACCATCCAAGAATTACACAACGCTTTTTCATCGTTAAATGAAAATGCACAAATTGGCGTAATCATCCTTACAGGGAGTGGAGAAAAGTCTTTCGTCGCAGGGGCAGACATCAAAGAGTTTTCTGAATTCACCATTGCGCAAGGAGGGGAATTAGCCGCTTCGGGACAAGAAAAATTATTTAATTACATAGAAAATCTTTCAAAACCAGTCATTGCCGCCGTGAATGGCTTTGCTTTAGGAGGGGGTCTTGAACTTGCCATGTCTTGTCACATACGCGTTGCATCAGAAAATGCCAGAATGGGACTTCCAGAGGTCTCCCTTGGCGTTATCCCGGGATATGGAGGTACACAAAGATTGCCCCAGTTGGTTGGAAAAGGGAAGGCCAATGAAATGATTTTTACTGCAGAGATGATTCCTGCACAAGATGCGCTGGCTTGGGGCTTGGTAAACCATGTCGTTCCATTGACAGAATTGACCTCAGTTTGCGAGACAATGGCACAAAAAATTCTTAAAAACAGTCCCTCGGCCCTATCTGCCGCAATTCGTTGCGTTAATTCAGGATATAATCCGATGCAAAATGGCTTTGAAGTTGAAATTGAGGAATTTGCTAAGTGTTTTGGAACATTGGACTTCGCAAAAGGAACACAAGCCTTCTTAAGCAAACAAAAGCCTAACTTTAGGGATTAATGACCTCTCAATTAAAACGTTTGTTCGGTCAAACGGCAATGTACGGAATGCCAAGTATTCTTGGGCGGATGTTGAATTACCTTCTGGTTCCATTGTACACGGATGTTTTCGCTAAAACGGCAGATTATGGCGTGCTCTCAGATCTATATGCCTACGTTGCCTTTTTTGTCGTACTACTGACTTTTGGAATGGAGACGGCGTATTTTCGATTTATTCAAAACAGCGACGACAAAGAACATGTCTTTAGGAACAGTCTTCTACCCATTGTCTTCATAAACATTCTTTTCTATGTTTTGCTTTTCGTAGGGAATTCAACCATCGCCAGCTGGATGTTGTATGAGGACCACAGCGAGTTTATTATGATGATTGGTGGAATTGTATGCATAGATGCAATTGCCTCTCTCCCGTTGGCAAAACTTAGGGTAGAAAACCAAGCGAAAAGATTCGTTTGGATACAAATGAGTTCGATTTTATTAAACATCTTGCTTAATCTGATTTTTCTACTTGGCTTTTTTGATCCTTCTAGACCTGAAGAGGGTATCCTATTTATCCTTATTGCTAACATTCTTTCTTCTTCGTTAAAATTGATTTTGGTATCTGACATCATCCGAACCATTTCCTTTCAATTTGACTTTCTATTGATGAAACAAATGCTGTTCTATTCCTTTCCCCTTGTCATTGCAGGATTTGCAGGAATCATAAACGAAACCTTAGACCGCATCCTTTTAAAACAAATTCTTTACGACCCAAACGTAGCTGATTCCTTAGAAAAGGCAACTTCACAAGTAGGTATTTACAGTGCCTGCTACAAATTGGCAATGTTGGTTACGATTTTACTGCAGGCATATCGCTATGCCGCAGAACCGTTTTTCTTTGCGCAAATGAAAAACCAGGATAGAAATGTTGTCTTTGTAAAGGTTATGAATGTCTTTGTGGCATTGGTTTGCCTTGCTTTTCTATTCGTCTCGATGAATTTAGGTTTGTTAAAGTTTTTTATCCGAAAGGAAGCCTATTGGGTTGGGTTGAAGGTGGTCCCCATTCTCTTGTTTGCTAATGTCTGCTTGGGTATATATTACAACCAAAGTGTTTGGTACAAAATAAGTAACAACACAAAATATGGGGCCTACATCTCATTGGTGGGCGCCTCCATCACCATCCTCATCAATTTGGCATTTATACCTATGTACGGTTACATGGCAAGTGCGTGGGCAACTTTCTTTGCCTACTTCATCCAAATGGTGTTGTCGTATTACTGGGGACAAAAAAAGAATCCCATTCCTTATGATACACGAAAATTTTTCATTTACATCGGCGGAGCCATTGCGATTTATTCGGTTTTCAGTTTGGTAAGACAAAGCATGTCAGTATCGATCAAAGATTTTAATCCCTTGCTATTTTTTATGGGAAATGGAATGGCTGTCGCTTACCTCGTATATGTTTATTTGAACGAGCGTACGGTTATTACTAAACCAATCCGTTGAACTTAGCGGCTAACTTTTCTACGGTTGCCTTCTCACTTCCCACGCTTATAAAATCTTCATAGATTACCACCGGGCGCTTTAAAAAAGTGTATTCTGTTGTCAACAATCCTTTGTAATCGACATCTGATTGAATCTTTTCTTTAAGGTTTGGATCTTGAAACTTCCGCGCCTTTTTTGAAAACAAACTTTCATAGGATTGTGTGTGTTCAAACAAAACGGCTAGAGAAGCCTCGTCTATGGGATTGTTTTTAATATCTATTTTTTCTATGTCAACAGGGAACTCAATGTCTTTAATAATTTTTAGACAGGTTGAGCACGTGCTTAAGTAGAATAGTTTTTTCATTTGCAAAACTCGTCGTATGCCGCCCTTAAATTATCTGCAATCATATCTGCAGTTGCCCCTTCAATGTGGTGTCTTTCTAGAAAATGAACCAAAGCACCGTCGTGAAAGATGGCGATGCAAGGAGAGGAAGGAGGATAAGGTAAAAAGTATTGTCGAGCTTGGTTTACGGCTTCAGCGTCTACGCCGGCAAAAACGGTATACATCTCATTGGGAATGGTGGTATGGGTCAATGATTTTTTAACCCCGGGACGCATGTTTCCTGCAGCGCAACCGCATACAGAATTCACCACCAGAATCATGGTTCCTTTCGAGGAAGAAATGGCATCCACCACCTCTTTTCCGTTCAATAATTCTTTGAATCCAACCTGAATTAGGTCGTTTTTCATTGGTTGTACAAGTTCTAAAGGATACATAGTTTTTTTTTACAAAAATAAGAAAGGAATGCAGAAAAGTAGATTTTCTTTTTAATTAACAACAACAACCTTTCCTACTTTGTTCGCCGTCCCAAGGTTGTTTGCCGTCCAAATAAGGTAAACGCCTGAAGTCACCTTAGTGCCATTCAGGTTTTTCCCATCCCATGTGGCCGTTCCGCCGTTGGAGGTTGTTTTGTAAACCAAATTTCCTGCTGCATCGGTTACTTTTACATCGGAATCATAACGGATGCCTTGTATGGTAATAACCCCTTCATAATTAGGTCGTACGGGATTTGGAAAAACCTTCGTCGTGGCATAATTAGGGTCTTCCATCGTGGCATCTGTTCTATAAGAAACAAGCCCTTTGTCTGTAATGATAAAAAGCTCTCCGGTGTCGTGATTTAACTTAAGGTCATACACATTGTTTGAAAGCAGTGGTGAGTTTTCAGTGGTAAGCTGTTGGATTACTTCTGAACCATCCGGAGAAAGTAAAACAATTCCCGCACTCGCAGTGGCTATCCATTTTCGGTTGCCTCCATCCACTTCAATGTCTGTAATATGGGTGCTGCCTAACACGTATTCAACATTTCCTTCGAAATTAACTTTTATTCGTTGTGGGTTATATTCTCCTGCTAATGCATCAAACGCTGCGGACGGATTGTATAAAACGGCAAACCCAGCATCGGTGCCTATCCAAATTTTATTGTCCAAATCAACGGCAATGGCTGTAATATTGGAAGAGTTTATATCAATACTACTAAGCTCAGCAGATGAAATATTAACCATCTTATCATCTCCTAGGTTATCAAAGGTTCCGCCATAGTTGTAGCCAAAAAGGCCACTTGTTTCTGTTGCAAACCAAACGTTGTTGTTTTGGTCCAATGTCATTTTTGTTGTGTATTTGTTCCTGGCCGATGTCCCACAATCATAAGCCCACCAGACATTTTCTGAGGTTTTGACTACCAAGGGGCGGTCCGTCCAACCATTAAGCACCCATAAATTTCCTTTGCCATCATAACAAACATCTGAGGCTAGGTACCAGCCATTCCCTGCCAATGAGGGTTGTAGGAATGAGTTTGAATTATCGTACACTGTACAGGTGTTTTCCTTGGCATTCAAAACAGAAACCGGATAGGCCGAATAGGTAGAAACCGCGAATTCGTCCGGGTTCTTAGGATTAATGGATACGTCAATAAAATCGTGTATATCAATGCCTTGCCATTGGGGAATGGTCATGTTGTTTCCATATATCCAGTTTTCATCTTCCATGATATAATATCCGTTTTTCAAAAAACCAGGGCTTTTAAATTCAAGTCTTCCACTTGCAACAGCCAATTTCCCTTTTTGCCAATCCAATGCATAGCTGTCATTGCTTGGTGGTCCTGGGTAACTTATTTTTTGATATGAAAAATTTTCAATCACCCGGAACAGACCCCCTAGATCATCCGCTACCCATTTTGATTGGTTTGCGATGACCATTTGATTGGGCCGAAAATAAAAACCCAAATAGAAGGAAAGGGCGCTTTCAACCACTTGGCCTGAAACATTATAGGTTAAAATGGCTCCGTCGGCCAGGACGTCGATGTATCCATTGTGATTGGTTAAGTTACTAATTTCCAAATCGCTTGGATAATTGGAAAAAAACACCGGCTCAGTAGGGAGGAGCTTATATACAGAATCAGTACCAAATGCAGTAGATTTTGCCAAAACAAACAAAGTGTCGCTGGCTTGTTCTATGGCGGCATATTTCCCAAAAGCAAAAGGAGGAACCCTATGGTCTTGCAACCAGGTTTCAGGTGCGGGCAACAGCGCGGAGTTCTCAGGTGCGAAAAGCATCATTGTGGGTGTTAATGCATAGATGATTCCATCTTTTACTTCTAAATCAACCACCCCTTCCAATGCGTTGGTTGGGTAATACGTATCTATGATTTCTTCCTTTTCAGGATTTAACAAAACCAACCCAAAATCTGTAGCTATATATAGGCCTTTAGCGGTTCTGTAAAATCTATTAATGCATTTTGAGCCTGAAATGGCGGCCATCTTAATTGCTGGAATGTTGATGACTTTGTCATTTATCAATTTGTCAATGTTGCCATTTTTATACCCAATAAACAAGGCTTCAGTCAGTGTGTCGTAAAAGATTTTTGAAATGAAGATGTCTGAAATTCCATTGATAACAGTCAATAACTTTTTTTCTTTCGAATCGATATGGTATTTCATTAACCCATTTTCATAGGCTGTAAAAATGAATTCGTCATTTTTTGCCACATCAATTGCCCGCATTGTGGCTACATGTAGTCGCCACGAACCCGTTTGAATTTGCGCAGTCATGGAGATTGACACGCTAACAATGGCGAGAAATAAGAGTAGTTTTTTCAACAATTTCGTAACGATTTGAATGTAAAAATATTCGCAAATGGGATGATATGAAACACTTTTAACATAAATGTTCTTTAAAAAGCCCTTAACTTCGGTTTCCAATGTCAGCAACCATCCCTTTTTCCAAAACGCTTTACGGAATTGGTTCCTTTTTGTTGCTTTTTCTTTTTTCAATGTTTGCCCTAGGAAATGTAGGCTTTTTAATGGGATTTCCAATCCATCAAGTGTATTTCTACTTAGCCATTCTGTCTGCAACCTTTATCTTGTTTTTTCTGGATAAAAAAGCCGATAGAAACTATCGTTGGATGCTCTTCGTTGTCGGATTTTCGATTGCCCTTGTTTTTCTTTGTTTGCAATTGTCCTCGTTGTATTTTGATTGTTCTTTTGACGGACAATGGTATCACCAAGACGCCATCTTATTTTTAGACCGTGGTTGGAATCCTTTTTATGATCCTTTGCTGAAAAACGCTGAGGTTTCGGGGTTAAATGCCAATTATGTAAACCATTATCCTAAAGCATCTTGGATGGTTTCTGCGATTGTCTACAAGCTTACCCACAACCTTGAAACAGGAAAAGCGATTCACTTCATTGCTTTTTTTGCATGGGTGTTCATGGCAATCCCTTTACTGCGTCGGTGGTACAATATTGCTTGGTTACAGTGTGTATTGGTGGTCATGATGCTTGCCTTATCGCCTGTTATTTCAGGTCAATGGTTTAGTTTCTATGTAGATGGACTCGTTGGGAGTTTTCTGTTTTTGTTTTTTCTCCTTTTGATTCAGCTGGTTATGGACCCTCGTCAAAAACATTCTTGGATTGTTTTGGGTGCGTGTTTTATCTTTTTAATTAACCTAAAATTCACTGCATTGGTTTATGCCGGGCTGTTCATCTTTGGTGTTTTTTTATACCTCCTCTTGTGCAAACGAACCTTTATCAAGCCCTACGTGGTTGGGTGGGTGATTGTTTTATTCGTTGGCGTGGGGATGCTCGGATACCCTACATATGTGCGAAATGTTGTAGAAAAAGGACATCCCTTCTTTCCTTTGATGGGGAAAAACAACGAGGGAAAATCCATTTCTGAGGTACAATATGCTGGTAATTTCTTCAAAATGAACCGTTTTGAAAAGTTCTATGCTGCGCATCAAGCCATTCCGATGTACACTGACCATACCCACAACGCCATTTCCAAACCCCTTTTTAACTTATACCACAGCAAAGAAAACTGGGATTATTACAGAAACCATCAACCCGTTGCAATGAGCCCCCTTGGTCCGTATGGAGCTGAGTTGTGGTTGTTTTTCTTTGGGTTTTTACTGCTCTTTTTCTGGAAAAATAAAAACCCTTGGTCCATTGGCGCTTTTTTTCTTGTCATAGCAACCATGGTTATACAGCCTGAGTTTTGGAATTTTCGCTATGCCCCTCAACTTATGTTGGTTTTTGGTTTGGTCTGTTTGGAAATGTTCACGCGCAAAAACCTCATTCTGCAGGGTTTTACAGTGCTGTTTACCCTCTGTTTTATATTTAACGAAACCGTCGTTGTATATAAAAATCTGCAGTGGGTTCGAGAGAAAAACGAGTGGTTGACAAAAGACTTACGATCCCTTTCTCATCAAAAGGTAAAAATCCGTCGGGGTTGGATGCAATCTTTCGAAGTAAAATTGAAATCATTTCACATCTCGCCTGTTTATCAATTGGATACGAAAGATAGCTTGGTTAAATTTGCAGGGGACGACTGCACAAATTGGCAATACGTAATCCCCAAAAAAGAATGAAAACCTTTACACAATTATTAAGGGTCAAAAGTTGGGTTAAAAATGGTTTCATCCTGTTGCCTTTGTTTTTCTCCTTCAAACTAACGGACCTAAATTCTGTATTACAAGCTTTGTTAGGTGTGGTTGTTTTTTGCCTTACCAGTTCTTCTGTTTACATTTTAAATGATTGCATGGACGCGGCTTCAGATGCATTGCATCCGCGAAAAAAACACCGTCCCATAGCCAGTGGGAAAATATCAAAAAAGCTGGCGGTTTTCATTGGTGTCTTGTGTTTGGCCAGTGCATTTATTCTCTCGTATGTCAGTGGTTTACCCCTTGGGTTTATGGGGATTTTTTCTGGTTATTTTTTACTGAACCTGGCTTATTCTTTTGGGTTAAAACAAGTTTCATTAATCGAGTTAATGGTGGTTGCTATCAATTTTGTACTGCGGGTACTTGCCGGTTGTTTTGTTATTGGCGTCACGCCTTCCAATTGGATTTTAGTGGTGACCTTTTTCTTGTCGTTTCTGATGGTTTCGGTGAAGCGGAAGTCTGAATTACAAATGCTTGAAAAAAAGGCGGTTGAGCATCGAAAGGTTCTTGCAAGCTACTCCATTCCGTTTTTAAACATGTTGGTTTATATCTCTGCTACTGTTACGATTACGGCATATTTACTTTATTCCATAGACCCAAAGGTGATTGAGACCCTCCACACCAATCGTTTGATTTACAGTACCCTTTTTGTGTTTCTAGGAGTCCTGCGCTTTATACAAATTAGCGAGTTAAAAGCTTATGACGGAGAAGGCGATCCGACAACCATTTTGTACAAGGACCGGTTTATTCAAGGAACGATTGCGGGCTGGCTTGTTTATTTATTTGTGGCGATTTATGTCTGTTGAAGCCAAGAATGTGGTCGTATTTGACTTTGATGGCACCCTCTACGCTGGCGACTCTCTCTTTGATTTCTGTCTTTTTTATTACCGTAAAAAACCCTTTCGCATTTGGTTTGTTTTTTTACAATGTTTTGGATTTCTTGTATGGAAAATGGGGGTGATTTCCACCACCCGTTTCAAATCCCTTTTTATTGGTTTCCTTCATTCTGATTCTCAATCAGAGGTCCTGCGCATTGCACAATTGTTTTGGGCAAGTAAAAGAAAGTTCAATTCGAACGTAGTGGATGAATTTTCTCGTTGGAAGCAAGAGGGGGTTATACTTGCCATCGTGAGTGCCTCTCCATCCCTTTTTTTAGAACCCGTCGTCTCACTGCTAGGTGCCGATGTGCTGCTTGGAACGGAACTCATTCCTAGCAAATTACGCTATCAAATTCATGAAAATTGTAGGGGCGAAATAAAAATCAAGCGACTCACTTCACATTTTGAATCATACGCGCTGCGTGCTGCCTACTCTGATAACTTAGATGACCTACCCCTGTTAAAGTCGGCAAGCCTTGGCTATTTTATTAAAGGGAATACAATCACACAGATATGAGCTTATTTTATCGACTGATAGTAGCAATATTCTGCTTCTAGCAAGACCTGGTCCTCCCATTTAATCGCTGCCTTTTTGGCTTTTTCCTTCACGATGATCATCCATTGAGGGTTTTCCAAAATTTCTTTTTTGAATACTTCGATCTTCTGTTTTCGCACCAAAGAGAGCACTTGTTTTCCACCAAGCGCAGCCTTTTGTTCAAAATCATCAATGTAATACCACTTTTCTGTTCCCGAGTAAACGACCTTTGCTTTATGCAATGATGTCTCTGGATAACCAAAAAATCGCAAGGTGTCTAGGTTGTTTTGATGAACGGCAACTTTGGTAACCTTCTTGTTTTTAGTTGAGATGTAAAAAACGGGGGACGATTGTTGGGTGAAATTAAAGAGTCGAGCGGTTCTTCCAATGAAAATTTGTGGGTCGGGATTGTAATACCCAGCATGGTTATCTAAAAACCAAATTGCAATCGGCATGTGGCTTAAATTAGACCAATCAAAACGATTATAGGGTTGGTGTATGTTTATCAACAAAAGTTGGGACAAAACAACCGGAGCCCAAAACCCTATGAACATAGGTTTCGATGTGGTTTCAAAAAGCATTTTCATCGAATGAAAGATAAGAGGAATGGCAATCCAGACCGAATAACGATTGACAATGGCCATGCCATGGTTCCAATTGCTCATTGCGGAAACCATCAGGGTCATGGCCAGAATAACCAAAGGTAAAAAATCCCAATGGCTGAAAGCTTTGAATTTAATTGCTTTGTAATACCGAACGGCCAATAGCGGGACATAAAAGAGCATTAATAAACCCAAACCAATAACCATCCCTTGGTTGAAGTCAAAAAAGAACCCGAAAACCCTTTGGAAGTTGATGTTTTGAGGGTCTAAATACCCCGCGTCCTTTATTAAGCTTGTGGTATTGAATAGGTATAAAAAGTAGAATGAGGGAAATAAAAAAAGCGAACATACCCCGCCTACCTTAAGAATGGTTTTCCAATGGAAGCGATGTTCAATACATATGGAGAGTGCCATCCAGCCCAATAAAAAAACCAAGGGCTGATTCTGCAAGGAAGCAAGGGCCAAAAAGAGAAGGCCTAAATACATTTGTTTATTCCACCAAAAAATCAAAGCGATTGCAATGAAAATGGCCGTAAAGGATTCCGGGTGCGTCCAGTTTGTATAGTAAAACAACCCACTAAAAAAAACGCAAGCCACACCGAAGAGTTTTCCCATTAGGCTTGAATTCCAAAGGAACAAACCGACAAATAAAAACAGCCCCAGAAGGAAAATATTTGTGTAAGTAAATCCGAGCATTGGATGGACGTCTCTCAGCGCACAAAGTTTTCGCGCGGGGACGTTTAGCAAGGAATAAAACGGAAAATGGTAGCCGTAAACATCTCCTTTTGTATTTCTGTAAAAACCCCCAAACTCTTTTTGGTTTTTTTGATTAAGGAATGCTTCAATTGCATCAAACGCAGTGCTTTTGTAATTTGAAGCCCAAGATTGATGGTTACAAAAATCTTTCTTAAAGGAGTTGTAATCCGAGACGCGAATATCGGGAGACCCGTGGTTTAACCATGCTTCTGTGGTTAATATGTATTCGATTCCATCCCCCGTTGGATAAGGCTCATGGTTAGAAAACTGAAAGAGGGTAAACCAGCATCCCAGCAAGAAAATCAATCCCAAAAACCAGTGGTTTTTGATTTTATTTAACATAATAATAGAAGGCTAAAATGACCAAATAGCGAACAAATTTACCTATAAAAATATACAGAAAAGAGGCTTTCCAATTCACCCGAAAGAAACCCAATGCAACAGAGAGTACATCCCCAATGAAGGGCAGCCAAGCAAAGAAGGCTAAATAGACACCGTGTTTTTTCACCCGACCCTCCCATTTCAGAATTTGATGAGGTTTCACGCGAATTTTTGACAACCATTCAGGTTTTCCTGCCATTCCAATAAAATAATTCAAATAACTTCCTGCGCTGTTTCCTATCGTGGCAATAAGAAGGCAGTAGTAGGGGTCGTAATGATAGGCAACCATACTCAAAAGCAGCGCTTCCGAAGTAATTGGCAAAACGGTAGCGGCAAGAAAACTTGCCACAAACAATCCCAAATAACCCCAGTGAATCCAGTCCATAAAAAAAGGCCGGTTGCCCGGCCTTAACGATTAAGAAGAATGATTACTTTTTAACGAATTTACGTGTTGAAATTCCTTCATTGGTTTGTATTCTTACGGTATACATTCCTGCACTTAAAGACGCGATGTCTAAAGTAAATTGTTGGATTCCATTTCCTGATTGGATGGCAGTAGTTTTAACCTCTTTCCCTTCCAAGTCTAACAAGGTAATGGTACCATTTGAAACCGTGTTTGTTTCCATTTTAATGTAAAGAACTTCGTTCGCTGGATTAGGATACACAAGGCTTTGAATTTCATTGCTGTTTTCATTAAGTCCAATGGTTGGGTCAAAATTAAGACGAACGTAAGGTGTTGCTGTTTGGTAGTACCATGTGTTGTCAAACATATCGAAGAAGAAAGATGTTTGCACCTCAGATGCGCCTGCATTTACCACTTTTAACCCTTGAGAATACGCTCCACAAACCGCCAGGTAAGTCGTGTTTGGCACTAGGTTCACAGGTACGTTCAATGCAACGGTTCTGTTAACATTCAAATCTCCCGCTACCACGATGATTGGGTCTGATTCAGATTCGAAAACAAAATCACCTGTTGTTGTATCGACAGAATACAATTTAACAAAAACTTCTGTTCCTACGGTTGTACCACTGGCACCCCCTAACAATCTTACGTCGATTGCTTTTAACGTTTGTGCATTCCAGATGTCGTACAAGTTTCCGGTTTCAAAACCATCTGTCCCGTTTGATGTTGATCCGGCTGGGGTTGTATTGTCTCTTGCATACACATAATTGGTTACATTGAAGACGGTATTGGTAAAGGCGTTGTTCGAAGGGACGTCATCCGTTGAATCGGCCGTTAAAGTATGAACAACCGTATACGCTCCCAATGCAGCTGGGGTAAATGAATTAACGGTAGTCAAAGTCATTGTGTCCAATGAAGGAATGCTTGTGCTTGCACTTGAACTCGTAAACGCACCAGCATTTACATTGACGTTATATTGCACATTGGTTTGTGGATTGATTCCGCCATTAAACGCCTTGATTTGAAAATCAACAGGTGCGGTTTGGGTAATTGGAATTTGGTAGTAAGGCAGACCTGCTGTTCCCCAATATTTTGACGTAACACTTAAGTCGTTTGTAGGATTTGTAACAATTTTAACATTGTCAATATACCAACCATAGGTAATCCAAACATTTGCATTTGCTGCTTGGGCAGGATAGTTTGTCGTCCAGCTGAAACGAATCCAAACGTTTCCTGGATTTGCGGCTAAAATGGTTGCAAGGTTTATGCTTTTTAATTCTGGATTGTTGTATGCCGATCCTCCTGATTGGGACAAAACGGTTTTGTCAAGGTTGTTTCCAACGGTTTGAAAAGTTACACCATCTGTACTGATTTGGATTTCTTGAAGGTCGTAGAATCTTGCTCCGTATTGCTCAAACTGAAGGGTAACTTGGTTACTTCCTCCCAGCGCAGTAATGTTAATCGGGCTTGCAGTGGTCATGGTATACGTTACACCTAATGCTTGTGTTCCTGGTGTAACCGTTGGGTCTCCGTTCACAACTTCCGCATAATTTCCACCGCCTGTTGAAAGAATGCCATTTGCAGCCCACCATCCGTCAGAAACATTGTTAATGTTCCAACCAAAATCGATTCCTGCTTGTCCATCGTTGTCAATGGTCCAGTTCGCTGCATTTGTAAAGTTATCCGACCAAAGGGTAACGCCCAATGTTTTGGTTTGCTCCATTGTGCTTTGATGCGCCTCTTGAATAGAAGGCATTAACATGTTACTGTTTTGAATCACAGGGTTTCTTTGGCCAAAAACCATAAGGTTTGCCAACATAAAAAGACTGAATAAAATTTTTTTCATGAAATATTTTTTTTGTGGGTAGTAAATATACTTAAAATGGAACAATACACAAACTTTAGCTTTTCAAAAAAGGAAACTTTGATCGATATGCATAAAGGTCTTTGTAGTCAAGCGCTAAAACACACAACGCCATTTGATGGTCATTGGCTTTCATTAACACTTCCCCTCCAGGATGAATCGCTTGAGTCGAACCTGAATAACCGTAGCCTTTCCCGTCCGTTCCAATGCGATTGACCCCAATTGCAAATTCTTGGTTTTCTATTGCCCTCCCTTTCAATAGAGCATTCCAGTGTGAGATGCGTGAGGAAGGCCAATTGGCAACATAAACGGTAAGGTCCTGTTCGTATCCATTTTCGAAGTCAAAAGTATTTCTGGAAATTTCTGGAAACCTTAAATCAAAACAAATTTGCAGGTTTATCTTCCATCCTTTACAGTTGACGATGCACTTTTTACTGCCTGCGCTATAAGCCAACTCTTCCCCCGCGAAAGCAAATAATTTTCGTTTGTCATAATACGCTTTTACCTTTCCGTTTTCAACAAAAACCCCTCGATTATAATGATTTCCCTCTTCAGATATCGGAACCGATGCATAAATCGCCGCGCTGTGTTTCAAGGATAGTGATTGTAAAAAAGCAACGGATTTTGATTGATTCCACGGTTCGGCAAAATCCTCCGAATTCATGGTAAAACCTGTGCTGAACATTTCAGGCAATACCAAAAGATCAAACGACGCAGTGTTGGATGCCAAACATTGCGTTATCGCTGTGAAATTCTTCGTTGGGTTTTCCCAATGCAAATCACATTGTAAAAGGGCGACGGTTAAATTTTGCATAGTTTTTCTAAAGCATTTACTAGGGTGTGGTCGTCTTTTGCAAAGCACAACCGTATGTGGTTTCGGTCTGTCTTGTTTTGATAAAACACTGAAAGGGGAATTGCCGCAATTCCTTGTTCCTTAACCATCCAATCACAAAAATCCACATCAGATCTTGAACTAATTCCTGCGTAGATAACGGTCTGAAAATAGGTTCCTTCACAAGGCAACAGCGAAAACCTAGAGTTTGAAAGCTCCATTGCAAACAAATCTCTTTTTGTTTGGTAAAGCCTTTGAGTATCTGATGGATTGTATTGTGGAAGATAATTTGCGATGGCATCTTGAAGAAAGGAGTTTACAGAAAAAACCAGGTATTGGTGAATGTTCAACACCGCTTTCAATAGATCCGTTGAAGCGGTGACGTATCCGATTTTCCATCCCGTTGCTTGAAGGGATTTTCCGAAGGAGGAAACCACAAACGCTCGGTCTTGGAGTTCCGGAAAACAGCGCACGCTCAAATGGGGTTTTTCGTAGGTTAAGAATTCATAGACCTCATCCGAAAGCACCAATAATTCTGGGTGTTTTTGGGTCAATTCGATAAGTCTTTCAAAAGAATCTACATCCCAAACTTTTCCGCTGGGGTTGTGTGGGCTGTTGATAACGATCATTTTTGTTTTCGAGGTCGTCTTTTCAAAAATCAAGTCCCAATTTGGTGTAAAATCTTCTTGTAAGGGTACATGAACAGGCAGTGCTCCGACCAATAAAATCGGGGTTTCATAACAATCATAGCACGGGTCTAGCAAAATGACCTCGTCGTTTCTTTTAACGTGCGCTTGAATGATGGTAAAAATAGCTTGGGTGGCTCCCGCTGTAACCAAAACATTCTCAGGCGAAACATCAACCTTCGAATGTCGAAGCAGCAATGAAGAAATGGATTCACGTAAAGATGGTAATCCTTGATAAGGGGCATATTGATGGGTGTTTTTTTCCACCGAGGCCCTTATGTTTTCAATTAACTTAGGGTCTATAGGAAAATTAGGAAATCCTTGGGCAAGGTTGATGGCCTTGTATTCATTTGCCAACATCGACATTTTGGTAAAGATGCTTGTTTCTTGCTTTTTCGGGGTTTCTTTCATGGTTAGTGTGCTAATAATTGGTCCAACAATGCGTCTTTAGATGCTTTAATGTCTTTTAAAAACATGACGTGGTTTGCCTTTGGCTTAACGGCTTTTTCTGGTTCTGTTTCGTTCCAAACGGGATTGATTTTCATGGTAGAAATCATCACCGGGAGTGAGGTGTTTTTTAAAAAAACCGTGATGGGATTTGCAAAAGTCCCTGCATTTGTGCCCATGGCCGTGGTGCCCAATACCGTACCTCTACTCGACTGTTGAAACCACGCCGTAAAATTAACCGCAGCAGACATTGACATACCATTAATTAAAACCGTACAAGGACCTTCGTACAAAAGATTGTTGCGGTTGTGCAGTTTGACGTCATTTAACACGGTATCTACCGTTCCTTCGGGGCTTCTATAAAAATCGAATTCTTGTGCGATTGCGCCGTTTGGATAGAATTTTTCGGCCGTTTTTTTAAATCGCCACAACTGCCATTTCCCGAGTTGTTCAAAACGGTCGTTTTTACTTCTTTTATACACATAGTTCGCCGCATAACGCTCGTTTGAAACATTCAAAAAACTCATTAGGTATTCTTGCAAAAGAATGTACCCTCCTGTGTTGTTGCGTAAATCAATGATTAGGTTTTGGGCTGGGTTTGATTTTAAGGCTTCAAAAACATCGTCCAATTTATGTTTAAATTGGTTTACAGAGCGTGCGGAAAAGGTCGAAATGGTTAACAATGCTTGCTGGCCTATACGCTCAAAGTTAATTTCAGGACTATGGTGTCCGGTTCCTGTATCATCTGTGAAACGTGAAAACTTTTCGCCTTCTATCGTTTTTCGCAGCGTATCGGAATCCAGCGTCCAACAATATTCATTTCGTTTTGCGGGATGGTATAAATTGACAAGGTTTGCCAACATTAAATCAGCCATTTCCTTCCTCGCCTCCACCACAAATGATTCTTGCGGGGTCAATCTGTAAACCAACGAGTCATAAAAAAGCAGAGATTTACCGTTGATGCTGAGTAATTCTGCCCCAATCGGAAGTTTGTTTAGCCCGCTTCTGGTAATTGTCTTTTTTCCGTCAACGGTATATAAATCAAATGGCAGATAATGTCTTTTTGACCGTTGAAAGTAAAACAGTTCTTTAAAGTTTAAAAAGGTGTGAGAGTCTTTGATTTCGGATAGAAAATCATTAATAATCAAGGTAAATTCTATTAAACGCTTGGGCTGGGTTGCTTTTGAAATGGCCACAAAATAGGCAGAGTCGAGTTGTTTTACATCCACGTTTCTATACAAGTCTGGATGGGTTGATTTGAGTTCAGCATATAACGCTTTTAGGTCCTCAACCATTAACTCCGGACAAATCATCTCCTGGATTACATCTGTTTTTGTTCGCAATATGAAAGAACTGCAGTTTTGGGAAAAGCAATGACTACATACAAACAAGAAAAGAAGTGATGTTAATCTATACATGGTAAGGTACAAAAATAGAAATCCCCACAAATCAAGTGGTTTTTAAATAAGATATTAATTTTTTACACGAGTGAATTATGATTGCATAATTTACCTAATTTCATCGCGACAACAGAAATGAGCAATGGTGGTTTTAATCGCAGGGGGTACTGGTTTTATAGGAAAAGCAACAGAACAAGCGTTCTTGGCTCATGGATTTAAGTCCTTGGTTTTGAGCCGATTCCCCACAAAACCCAACCACATTTTATGGAACCCCTCCGCTCCGTTTAAGGGTGATGACAGGCTTTCAGAGGTAACCCACGTTGTGAATTTGATGGGAGAGAGCATTGCAACCAAACGGTGGACCGAATCACGGAAAATAGCGCTAACCCAATCGCGGGTGGAAACCACACATTACCTCTTTGATTTGTGCAAGGAACATTGTCCAAAACTCACTTCTTACATTGGAATTTCAGGTGTGAATGCCTATGGATATTCTAACACCATCACACGAGACGAGTCAGATGCCTTCGGCACCGATTTTCTTTCGCAACTTATCCAAAAATGGGAAACGGCGCACCGCGACTTTGAATTTCTTCCAAGTTTTCACATGATCCGCTTAGGTATGGTCTTATCAAACAAAGGGGGCGCATATGAATCGTTGTCACCCCTCCTTAAAAAAGGCCTAGGCGCAGTGCCTGGAAGCGGAGAACAACACGTCCCTTGGATTCACTTAGACGATGTATCAAATCTCATATGTTTTCTCAGCCAACAACCTCAAAAAAGTGTTGTTCATGGTGTGGCGGGTTGTTGCACGCAAAGGGAACTAATGGTCGCAATGGCCACCTCCTTACAAAGAAAAATTAGGTTGCCCAATTTGCCGGCTTTTGCTTTAAAACTTATTTTGGGTGAGCGCAGCGAATTATTAACCAAATCCTTAATGGTTTCCACCCAAAAAATATATGCCCTGCCTTTTGAATTAGAATTTAAAGAAATGACCGACACCCTTTTCAAACAATAACCATGAAGAAAAAAATAAAAATCTTTGTTCTCGATACATCTGTACTTCTGCATGACCATCAAGCGATCATAAACTTTAAAATTCATGATGTTGCCATTCCCATCACTGTGTTAGAAGAGCTTGACAAGTTTAAGATTGGAAACGATACGAAAAACTTTTCTGCAAGGGAAGTTATCCGATTCATCGACAGAATGGCGGGCGGCGGAAGTTTACAGGAATGGGTGAACATCGAAAAGGGATTGGGTAATTTTAAGGTGGTAATGGACCACGATCTCAAAGGAATAAATGCTGAAACAGTCTACGCTTCCTCTAAAAACGACCATAAAATCATTAATTCAGCACTTGTTTTAAAAGAACAAAACCCAAGTCGAAATGTGATTTTAGTTACCAAAGACATCAACTTAAGAATCAAAGCAAAAGCACTTGGCGTACCTGCTGAAGATTACGAAACGGGTAAGGTGTATGAAATTGATGATAAACCTAAATCTACAATCGTCATTGACGGAGTGGAAAGCGATGTCATTCGTGAAGTTTTCACCCGTGGTTCTTGTGAAGAAAACGGGATATTAGGGGATTTAAAAACCATTAATGGTCATTATATCCTTAAAAACGGGAAGAGCTCTTCGCTGGTTTTTTACAATCACCTTGAAAATACCTTGGAACGTATTGAGAAAGAATTTGTGTACGGAATTAAACCTAAAAATGCCGAACAAGCCTTTGCTTTTCATGCCTTGCTAAACCCAAACATCAAATTGGTTGCCCTCCAAGGTGTGGCAGGGACAGGGAAAACCCTTTTGGCTTTGGCCGCCGCATTGGAGCAAGAGAAAAAATTCAATCAAATCATTTTAGCCAGACCCATTGTTCCATTGTCCAATAAAGAAATTGGCTATCTACCTGGAGATGCAAACGACAAAATCGGTCCGTATATGGAGCCTTTATGGGACAATTTGAAATTTATTAAATCCCAATATGGAGAAAATGAGAAAAAGCACAAGGCCATTTTAGAAATGGAACAGAACAAAAAAATCATCATCACTCCTTTGGCTTTCATTCGAGGAAGAAGCCTTTCAAACATCATGTTTATCATTGATGAGGCTCAAAACCTTACCCCTCATGAAGTAAAAACCATCATTACGCGGGCAGGAGAAAATACTAAAATCGTGTTTACGGGCGACGTTAGACAAATAGACACTCCTTATTTGGACGAATTTAGTAATGGCTTGGCCTATTTGATTCAAAAGGTTAGCAATCAACCTTTGTTTGCGAATGTTCGGTTAGAAAAAGGTGAGCGGTCTGAATTGGCGAACTTAGCCAACGATTTATTATAGTTGTGGCTTTAAACTGCCATCAATGACCCCTATGGTTCTGGATGGAAATTTCTGTACCATTTGATTGTCATGGGTTGCCATCAATACCGCGGTTTTCTCTTCCTTTGACAAAGCCATCAATAGCTCCATGATTTCCTCCGATGTTTCAACGTCTAGGTTTCCTGTGGGTTCATCCGCGAGAATGATCTTAGGTTCATTTAACAAGGCCCTGGCAATGGAGACCCTTTGCTGTTCTCCTCCAGATAAGGTGTGAGGCATTTTGTCCGCCTTCTGTTCTATTCCCACCAATTGTAAAACACTCATTGCCCTTTTGTGAATCTCCGCCTTATCTCTCCATCCCGTTGCGCTTAGCACGAAGTACAAGTTTTGAATTACTGTGCGGTCCATCAATAATTGAAAATCCTGAAAAACAACCCCTAACTTTCTACGCAAGTAAGGAATTTCTTTGTTTTTTATGCTGCGTAAGTTGTACCCTGCAATTTCGCCAGTACCTTCTGATAATGGAATTTCGCCATAGAGGGATTTTAATAAAGTGCTTTTACCACTTCCCGTTTTGCCTATTAAATAAACAAATTCAGCTTCTTCCATTTCAAAGTTGACGTCGCCGAGAATAAGCTTGCCACTCTGATAGAGGTTTACGCCACTAAGGTTAATTATTTTATCCACCCGTTTCTTTTTTACAAAGATGATAAAGGCATTCTTTACGTGGATGGAAATCGAAACTTTTACTTAACAAATTTTCGTTAAAAACTTTTGTTACCAATGCCCTTCGTGCGCATTTAACCACAATACCTTTACCGCGGTATGTATAATCGATTGCTCATTTTTATCCTCTCTTTTGTTGCTTTTACCAGCGCCTGGTCACAAAACACCCAAAAGTTTGAAGGTGTTTATGCCGATTATCACCGTGCGGAGGACCTATACGAGAAGTCGCAGTTTGCTGCCTCGAGGATTGAGTATGAACGCTTTTTGGCTCAACAACTCGATAAAAATGACCCCATTGTCTTAATGGCAACCTACCACCGAGGGATGGCCGCGCTGCACTTATACCATTCCGATGCGATTGCTTTGTTGGATGATTTCAATCGCACCTACCCTGAAAACACTTATAAAAACACCATTTACTTTGAAATTGGCAACAGCTATTTTGAAAATGAAGACTATGAAAACGCCAACCTATCGTTTGATATGGTGGAGATGAATGCGTTGGACAGTATTGAGAAAGAAAGCGTAAACTTTAAAATGGGGTACGGATATTACCAAGGGGGCTCCAATGAAAAGGCGTTGCAACACTTTCAAAATGTTACCTATTCAATCAACCCTTATGGCCCTATTGCCCTATATTATACTTCCCATTTACGGTATTTAAAAGGTGCTTTACAAACGGCAAAAGAAGGTTTTCATTTACTTAAATCAAAGGCTGAATATGCTGAAATTGCGCCCTATTACATTGTTCAAATCAATCACAAACAGGTACTTTACGACAGTGTAATTGTGTACGCCAATGCCCTCCTTCAGGTGGATACGCTTGAATACAGTAATTACCAAGACATTGTTCATTTGTTAGGCGATTCCTATTACCAAACTGGGGATTATGAAAACGCAGCAAAGTATCTTTCACAATATGACGAGAAATCCAACACCACACGGATGGATGATTATCAATTGGGATTTTCCTTCATGATGTCTAAAAAAAATGAAGCTGCCATTGCCTATTTGGACAAAGTGGCAAGGATAGATGACAGCCTTGGACAAACCGCCATGTATCAAATTGGGACCTGTTATTCAAGTCTTGGAAAGCCCGTTCCGGCGCGCAATGCATTTGAAAAAGCTTCTCGGATGAAGTCCCTGCCCAACGTATCCGAAGATGCGCTCTATCAGTTTGCTGTAATTTCATTTGACATTGACATCAATCCCTATGATGAATCGGTACGCGCTTTTGAACATTACCTTTCGATGTACCCAAATTCCAAAAGAAAGCAAGATATTTTTCAATACTTAGTGAATGTTTACGCCTCCACAAGTAACTATGCAAAAGCATTAGAATCGTTAAACAAGCTTGCCAATAAGGATGCGCAATTAAAGCGTGTTTACCAAACAGTGGCCTATAATTTTGGCGTAGAATTGTTTCAAAAATCGGAATTAGACTCCGCTTTATACGCTTTTGGATTGGTAGAAAAATATGACCTTGAACCTGAACTCATGGCAAAATCCAAGTTTTGGAAAGCGGAATTGTATTATCGAAAAGGCCTTTACAAGAATGCGATTACTGCGTATAAAACCTTTTTAAGCTCACCTTCAGCCAACCTATTGGAAGAAAAATCAGAAGCCTATTATAACATCGGTTATGCTTATTTACAATTGGATCAAGCAACCGATGCCTTAGAATATTTTGGAATTTACCTTCAATCCAACCCTTTGAATAAAGAGAAATCTTTGGATGCAATGTTTCAACTTGCGGATGGAAATTATGCCCAAGGGAAGGATGAGTTAGCCATACAATACTACAAGCAAATCCTTCAATTAAATTCTGCTTTGTCAGACCGCGCAACGTATTACTTAGCCAAGTCTTATGGTTATAACAAACAACCTTCACTAAAAATCAATACGCTGGAAGGCTTGCTAAAAAAATATACGCGATCCAAATACCTACAAAATGCGAGTTTTGAGCTTGCCATGAGCTACAAGTCTCAATCAGAATTTGAGAAAGCGTTTCAACTTTTTGAAAACTTTGTTTCTACCTATCCTAAATCTCCTAAAATTTTAAATTGTAGAATCGAAATTGCGGATTTGTATTACAAACAATGGAACTATGTTAAAGCCGAATCCGCATATAGAGGCATCTTGCTAGAATTCAGCAATAAAAATGACATTTGTGCCTTGGCCGCAAAGGGACTTATGGATGTCTATGTTGCCATGAAAAGCCCAGAGAAAGCAGAGGCAGTTGCAAACGAATATGCTTGTGCGGATCTCTCCTCTGACGAGAAGGAAAATTTGTATTACAATCCTGCCCTACAGAGTTATGTAGATAGCAATTACCAGGATGCAATTCCTAAATTTAAACAGTACATTAATAAATTTCCTGAAGGCCGGTTCTTTCAAGATGCAAACTTTTACTTAGGAAACAGTTTCTTAAAAACCAAGGATACCGTTCAAGCCATCCAATATTATGAAACCTATGTAAGTGGTCCTGTGTCGCTATATTTTGAAGGGGTGTACTACCGTATTTCAACTTATTACTATGATCATAAACAATTCGAAAAAGCCTTGGAGTACTATCAGAAATTAGATCAAATTGCCGAGAAGCCCACGAATCAATTTGCAGCTAAGTTAGGTTTGATGCGTTGCTCTTTTCTGCTTAAAAACCATGTCAACGCAAAAACACATGCTTTGCAGGTTAAAAACAATCCCGCATTGACACAACCCTTGCGCATTGAGGCTGAATATGTGTTGGGTATGAGTTCTTATTATGTAAAAAGTTATGACGATGCGGGTCCTTCGCTCCGTTGGTTGGTAAAAAACACCACCACGGTGAGGGCTTCAGAGGCAAAATATGCGCTGGCTGATATTAAATATGCCCAGATGGAAATGGACTCTGCATTAACCCACATCAAGCAGCTGTTGAAAATGAAACCGAGTTACAATTATTGGGTTGCAAAAAGCCTAATTCTTCAAACCAAAATCCAAATAGATCAACAGAATTATGTTGAAGCGGAACAAACCATATCCTCGGTAATTGATTTTTATCCCACAAAAGAAACAGACGGAATTCTGGTCGAAGCAAAAGCCTTGGCAGAACAAATTAAAGTACTTCAAAACCCAACGAAAAAAGTAGTTGACGAACCACAGAAAACCATTGAAATCAAGCCAGAATAATATGAGATTCCTTTTTTCCCTTTTCTGCTTTTTTCTTTTGCAAATGCATTTTGCGCAATCTGATGTTTTTGAAACCGATGGAAAGGGCAATCGGGAGATAGAGCGTGCTACCCGCATCGTTTCTTTCCCAAAAATATATGATTCTATACAAACCTCACCCGTGACCCATCGGCCACTGTTAAGTTTGAAAACCGAAACCCATGTCACCAGCGACACCATAGAAGCCGCGGTCATAGAAACAGAAACCTTGTTGGAAAAATACTATCCATTCTACTTAAAAGCCGCAATGGGTTCTTCTTTAATGCCTTTAGGAGAGTTTTACATGAATTCCACACGTTCGCGCAACAATTGCTTTGGCTTTCATGTAAAACATGTCAGTTTTTTTGGTTCTTTGAAAAATCGAGAAAAACAAAAAATGGCTCCCGCTACCTTCGATAAAACAAATGTATTTGGATACTTTTCCACCTTTCAAAAAACCTATGATTTCGGTGCTAACGTAAGCTACCTGAATCATGGATTCCATTATTATGGATTAACCAACCCAAATGCAAATGCCGATTCTTTAAAACAACGTTTCCAAGTGCTTAACACGAACCTTCAATTTGATTATCATCGCGCAGATACCAACGTATTTAACCTCAAAACTGCGCTGGATTTTCGTTTTCTCAACCATGCCAAACCCTTCTATGACAGCTTGGTCGATTGGCGTGCAAAAGAAAGTGCTTTTTCACTTCGTACCATGGGTTACTATCGTAAAAACCACGAGTTGTATTATGCATCCATTGGGGTAAGGCATAACAACTATACCTATGGAATAAAGGATTCTATGGTTCAGGTGGGAGACAGTGGTTTGTTGGTTAAGAACACCATTGTGGATTTTGTTCCCGGCATCAAATCCCATTTGTTAGCAAATAAATTATTGGTAGATGTTGGTTTTGGACTGAGCATCGACGTTGGAAGCACCACGAAAGCATACTTTTTTCCGAACATTTACATGCAGTTTTCGGCCTTTAACGATGCTTTTATCCCTTACGCAAAAATCAGTGGCGGGGTAAAACAAAATTCATTGTATGCCTTATACAATGTAAACCCATACATCCTTACCAATGTTTCTGTAAAAAACGAAGTCGCACCCTATGACATTACCTTAGGATTTAAGGGTCTGGGAGGCAAACGCATTTCTTATGGTGTCATGGCCAACTTCAGTAAAATCAATCAAAAAGCATTTTTTGTTACCGACACTTTATTGTCATCGGGAAATCGTTTCACGGTGATTTACGACTCTTTAAGTTACGCCAAAATTGAAGGGAACTTTGCTTATCAACAATCCGACAAACTGAACATTGCCACCACGCTTCGCTACCATTCCTATACGCTCCTAAATGAAGCAAAAGCATGGAACCTCCCCCAATTTGAGTTTTTACTTAATGGATCTTATAATCTTTATCACAAGTTTATTGTTAATGTGGAGTTAGAAATGTCCTTTAACCGCTTCGCAAAAATGTATGCACCCGGTCAAGGTGTGGTCGCCGAAAACGGTCAATATTACACCTCAATAGGATCCATTGTGGATGGAAACATTGGTTTAGAATACCGTTACAATCCTCGTTTGTCAGCTTTTATAAACGTGAACAACGTTGCCTCTCAAAGGTATTTGCGGTTTTATAATTATCCCGTGCTTCCCATTCAATTTCTTGCAGGAATTACAGCACGTTTCTAAACCAGAACTTAACAATCATTTATTGTCGAAATAAAATTTTTCTTATGAACTTTGCGTTTGATAACAAAATTTTTAATTATGCGATTATTCTTGTTTATTCTGTTCTCTACTTTTGCTGTTGGCTTCACTACAGCACAATCGGTATCTTTCAACCATGCTTATCAACAGTTTCCTTCTGTGCCCAAGGGATTCCTGGAGGCCTACGCCTATACACATACGCGTATGGTGCCCATCGATGCGCAAGAAACAACGCCTTGTTCTGGTATGCCTTTGCCTTATGGCATCATGGGGGTGTTCGCGGATGGAAAAGGGTATTTCAATGAGAACGGAAAACTCATTGGAAAACTCAGTCGAATTGGGATAAATGAACAAAAAGATCAGGTTTCTGTGCAAATATTTGCCTTTGCAAAGGCCTGCGATTCGCTTTTACGCTTTTGGGAAACAAGCCAAAATACCCGTAAAACAGAGGCGGAAAAAATATATGGCCTCATGGCTGTTTTGACTGAATTTCCCCAAAACAATGAAGGCAATTTATATGCCTTTCAAAGCAGCGTTTACGAAGTCTATTCCTTTTTAAACGATGAGTATTATGCCGCTATGTATCAATTCCCACAATATGCTTTAGATATGAAGGCCCAATTTGGTGAAAAGAATTATGCTGTGCTTTCATCCCAAAAACTAACCTTATCTGACGAAGGCATAACCAATGTGGATGGTGTTAAATACGATGCTCAAATCGCTCAACTCAAGTCGGCTGACTATGGTCCTGCCTTGTGGACAGCAGCGCCAACCTGCAATTACAGTTCGCGAAATGGAACGGCAATCTCTGCGGTCACCATTCACACCGTACAAGGAACCTATTCCGGAGCAATTTCTTGGGGCTTAAATTGTAATTCACAGGTTTCTTATCATTACGTGGTAAGAAGTTCTGATGGACAAACCACACAAATGGTATTAGAAACAAATAAGGCTTGGCATGTAGGTACGGCTAATCCTTACACCATTGGAATAGAACACGAAGGGTATGTTTCAAATGCAACATGGTATACCAACGCTATGTACCAAGCATCCGCCAACTTAGTGAAAGACATTACACAGAGTGGTTATGGCATTAGTCCACTTCGGACCTATCACGGGGCATCTTCAACAACCACACAAACGCTTGGGAATTGCTTAAAAATAAAAGGCCACCAGCATTACCCAAGTCAATTACACACCGACCCAGGAATTAATTGGAATTGGGAAAAATACTACCGTCTCATAAACAACACCTACACACCAACCCTCATCACGAACGCCAGCGGAAGCTTTTTCGACACCGGAGGCGCAGGGGCAAATTATCCAAACGACGAAAGAAAAGTGTGGGTCATACAACCCGTTGGCGCAAGCAACATTACCCTCACTTTTACGCAATTCAATGTGGAACCGGTATTTGATAAAATGATTATCTATGACGGAGCGAACATTAATGCCCCTATTATTGGGTCCTATTCAGGAAGTACCTTGCCCGCAACAGCAACCTCTACAACAGGAGCCTTAACCATTGAATTTCGTTCGGATTGTGCTACCAACCAAACCGGTTGGAGCGCTACATATGTGTCCTCTCAAAACAACATCGATAATACGCCTCCCTCTTGTGTGGCAACTGTGCCTCAAGTTTGGAACACACAGGATTTCACTGCCACGTTACAATCGACAGATGCACAGTCAGGTGTTTTAAAATCTTACTACAATGTCTCAGATCGTTCTTCGATGAATGCAAAATTCTACAGTAATCCCAGTTATGGCTTTTTACGAGATGAATTTACCTTAAACAACCTTCAATGGACAAATCAAACAGGGGCCTTTCAAGTAAACGCTGGAGTATTCTCCTTAAACGATGCAAGCCAAAACAACTCCAATGCGTATGCCCAATTAACCCAAAATACCGGCTCAATTTATTTGTACACCTGGAGACAACGCATGACCTCTAGCAACGCAAACCAACGAGCAGGAATGCACTTTTTTTGCAGCGATCCCATCTTACCCAACAGAGGAAATTCCTATTTCGTGTTTTTCAGAGAAGAGACGAATAAGGTACAAATTTACAAGGTTATCAATGACGCATTTACAGTAGTATTTGAGGACACGGCTATCATGGCGCCAAATGTCTGGTATAAAGTTTACACGCATTACAATCCTTCTAATGGATGGATTAAGGTGTATTTAGATGGTGTTTCCATTGCACAGTGGCAAGATGCGAGCCCTCTGCTTACTGGGAACTCTGTTTCTTTGCGGTCTGGAGGCTGTACAATAGATTTTGATGACATCTTTGTATACAAGGCAAATTCACCTACAGAAATTGTTTCTGTCGGGGCAAATAAAGAAATCAGGTACCAAAGTGATCAACAAATACAGTCTGGTGACATTCGTATGATTGCCATTGATTCAGCTGGAAACTGGTCTGCTCCCTCATCCCAATTGGTACAGGTAGATTGGACCGCTCCACAGTTAAATGCCATCAACGATGGAGCAGGCAATGACATTGATACTGTATACACTTCTACCCTTAATTCCAATTGGAACATCGTTGATCCTCATTCTGGAATCTCCTATTTTGATGTATCCGTTGGAACAAGTGCGGGAAGTACAAACATCAGCAATTGGGTGGGTGTAAACAATGGCAACTCATATAGCCATACGCTCGCTTCGCCGGTTTATAATACCACATATTACATTAATAATCGCGCTTTTAACAATGCCTCGCTTACTGCCACTTACTCTACGGATGGGCAAAAATTGATCCTAAACGCAGGTTTACAAGAAGACCATTCATTAAACAATGTAGAGATTTATCCGAATCCGAATGACGGTTCTGTATTGTACTTTAACAATGTAACGGAACCCATTCAAATTGAGGTATACGATGCCAACGGAAAATGCGTAATGTCATCAAAACTGCAACAAAACGGTGGGATTCCAATCTCTTTGGCCAATGGGTTTTATCAGGTGTGGGTTAAAAAATCGAATGACTGCGTGGTTAAAAAGCTCATAGTTCATTGATTATCAGACCATTCTAAAATTTTATCTGCCAAAACATTGCTGAGTTTGAAATAACTCTCTTTGGTCCACCCGCCTACATGAGGAGACAGTATAACCTGTTTCATTTGGGTTAACTTAATAAAATCGGCAGGGAGCGTTTGTGAAAATAAGTTTTCGAAATCTTTAGATTCATAAGCCAGTACATCAAACCCTGCCGATTTTATTTTCCCTGATTCCAATGCTTCGATAACATCAGTTGTATCGACGATTTTTCCCCTAGACAAATTCAAAAGAATGATGGGTTTGTTAAAATTTCTGATGAATTCCTTATTGACCAATCCTTTTGTTTCTTTGTTTTGAGGGATGTGAAATGAAATTACATCTGCTTCTTTCCAAATGGCTTCCATGGTGGCTTCTTGAACATAGGAATCCCCGAAGCCTGTTTTGTACTTATCGTAGACCAGTATTTTTACGTCGAAGCCTCGTAGTTTTTTTGCAAAAGCACTTCCTGTATTTCCAAACCCAACGATCCCGATGGTTTTGCCATCCAATTCTTCCCCTCTATTTTCTTCTCTTCGCCAGAGACCTTCTCGAACTTGTTGGTCAGCAAAGTTTAAATGATTCAACAGTGACAACAGCATGCCAAGCGCGTGCTCAGCAACAGCGTTCTTATTTCCCTCAGGAGAATTAAAAACCATGATGTTTTTTTGCTTGCAGTAATTAATATCAATATTTTCGAGTCCAGATCCTGAGCGGGCAATAAATTTCAAATTTGACAAAGGCAACAGTCTCTCTTCATCCAAAACAAACCTTGACCTTAGCACGATGCCAAAAACATCTTGTTTATGTTCGAGCAAATCCTCAAAATTAAAATGGGTTGCATCAACACATTCAAACCCAGATTTCACCAAACGGCTTTCGAGAACGGAATGCACTTTATCTAAAAAATAAATTTTCTGCTTTTTCATGCTTTACGAAAATAGCCATAAAATACGCTTAAATGCAATTTTGTGAAAAAAACGGCTTTTATAGTTTTGTTTTCTCGGTGTTTCTTGATATTGGCCTACTGTTTCCACATGGAAACAAGTGAAACGCGCTGAAAACGGCTAAAAACGCCACTTACCTCCCCAGGTAGATTAACAATACCGCAATGTCGCTTGGAGAGACCCCAGAAATTCTTGCAGCCTGTCCAATGGACTTCGGTGCGATGGCTGTTAGTTTTTCAACGGCCTCTGTACTTAAACTTTTCAACTGGGAATAAACAACATCCTCTGGAATGGCTAAATTTTCCAATCTACTCATCTTCATCGCGATTTCCTCTTCCCGTTCAATGTAGCCTTCGTATTTTAATTGTATCTCTGTTTGGGTACAAATTTCCTCATTGATGTCGTTTTGGGATATATATGCTTCGAGTGTGGGTGAAAGCGCCACAAGATTTTCTAACTTAACAAAGGGTCGCACCAAGATGCTGGTTAGTTTTACTTGCTGTGAAATGGGGGCTGAATCTATGCCTTCTAGCAAGGGATTTACGGATTGAGGTGTGATTCCTGTTTTACGCAATAGCTCCTTTAAACCGGCCGTAGCTGTGCGTTTGTTCATCACTTGATTCATTTGATTTTCACCTACCATCCCCAACTCAAATGCCTTTGGGGTAAGTCTTAGATCCGCGTTGTCTTGTCGAAGGAGAATTCTAAATTCAGCCCGGCTTGTAAACATTCTGTAAGGTTCATTGGTTCCCTTGGTGATGAGGTCGTCAATGAGCACGCCAATATACGCTTCGCTTCTTTGAAGTATAAACGGTTCTTTTTCAACAACTTTCAGGTGCGCATTGATTCCAGCCATTAGTCCTTGACAAGCCGCTTCTTCGTAACCGGTCGTACCATTAATTTGACCTGCAAAATAGAGGTGTTCAATGTTTTTCGTTTCGAGGGTATGTTTTAGCTGGGTAGGTGGAAAATAATCGTATTCAATGGCATATCCAGGACGAAACATTTTCGCGTTTTCAAAACCTTGGATCGTTTGAAGTCCTTTCATTTGAACATCTTCTGGTAGCGAAGTACTGAAACCATTCACATAAATCTCTATGGTGCTCCATCCTTCAGGCTCTACAAAAACCTGGTGTCTATCCCGATCTGCAAAGCGATTTATTTTGTCTTCAATGCTTGGACAATAGCGAGGCCCCACACTTTTAATCGCACCGTTAAACATGGGTGAGCGATCAAATCCAGTTCGGAGTACGTCGTGTGTTTTCTCATTGGTATAAGTTATGTGACAAGGACGCTGTTTAACGAGCGGATTTGTGTCCCAATAACTAAATTTAGTTGGGTTTTCATCTCCCCATTGCACCTCCATTTTACCATAATCCAAAGACCTGCCATCCACACGGGGAGGTGTCCCTGTTTTCATTCTTCCTGCCTCGAAACCTAAAGAGACCAGCGCTTCTGTTATACCGGTTGATGCTTTTTCTGCGGCACGTCCCCCTCCAAATTGCTTATCTCCCAGGTGTATAATTCCATTTAAAAAGGTGCCATTGGTTAATACTATGGATTTCCCTAAAATGGTAATACCTAAACTTGTTTTTATGCCAATTGCTCGGTTGTTTTCAATTAAAAGGTCTGTTGCCATGTCTTGCCAAAAATCAACGTTTTGGTTTTGTTCTAATAACAGGCGCCATTCCGACGCGAACATCATCCGGTCATTTTGGGTTCTGGGTGACCACATGGCTGGGCCCTTAGACATATTGAGCATCCTAAATTGAATTGCACTTTTGTCACTCACGATGCCAGACCCGCCGCCCAAAGCATCTATCTCCCTAACAATTTGTCCTTTTGCCACTCCGCCCATGGCTGGATTACAACTCATTTGTGCAATGGTGTTCATATTCATTGTCACCAACAACACCTTACTTCCAAGCTTACCCGCAGCTAAAGCAGCCTCACAGCCAGCGTGACCAGCACCCACGACGATAATGTCATATTTTTGTAACATAAGAAGTTTTTGTTGGGTGTTTTTAGGCTTGTTTCACGTGAAACAATTTGTTTAGGTAGTGGTTTTCTTTTGAGCGCATGATTGCTTTATCCTCTTCTGATTTATCGTTATAACCCGATAGGTGCAGTAAACCATGAAAGACAACACGTGCCAATTCTTCTTCAAAGTCAACCCCAAACTCCGTTGCGTTTGCAGCTACGCGTTCCGTTGAAATAAACAAGTCACCACTGATTGTATTTCCCTCGCAATAATCAAACGTTATAATGTCTGTATAGAAATCGTGATTTAAATGGTCTTTGTTCACCTGTAACAACTCTTCGTCGGTACAAAAAACCAATGAAATCCATCCTTCTTCTTTGTTTTCTTCGGCCAGTAAAGATGGTATTGTTTTAACTAAAAAAAGGTTTGTCTCTGCCTCCTTCTCAGGATTAAAGTAAGTAAAGTCTATCATTTCTTAAAGTAAATATTTACCCGTGTGCCGTTTTCTTCAAAATCCATTTCATCTGCTAAGTTTTGCATGAGAAAAACGCCTCGACCATTTTCTTTCATAAGATTCTCTGGAGCTGTAGGGTCTGGAATTTGAAGAGGATCAAAGCCTTGGCCCTGGTCTTTAACAGAGAAACATACCCACTCAGTGTTATCGAACACACCTACATGAATCATAAGACTTGCATCCATTTTATTGCCATGGATGAGTGCGTTATTTGCGGCCTCAGTAACTGCTATTAAAATGTTGCCATAGAGGTCCTCGTGGAGGTTCAACTCTGCACAAGCTTTGTCAATTAACGTTTCAACTTCCGTAATCGATGTGGTTGTTGAGGGTAGGTTTACTTCGTGTATAAGTTGTAAGCTTTGCTTCATGTGTTAAAGTTAATCAACTAAATTAAAATATGCTTCTGCCCTTGTTTTATAATAGTTGTTGTAAGCAGGGTCTACGGTGCGAAGCAATTCTATTTGTTGCAATTTGGTTTTATGGTACGAGGGTAATTCTATAAGGTTACTCTTAATCGGGTCTGTTCCGGATTTTGATTCGCGCTTCTCTTCAAAACCCCTTTCCATAAGGGCTTTTTCACTTTCCAAGAGCCTTGTCATGATGTCTTTTTGGCGATTGATCATCTCTTGATTGAAATTCTTATTAATGAGGTCTTTTTCTTGTTTTTCGAGTTCTTTCAACAGGGGATTCAGTTGGTTTCCTTTGCCATTTCCATCTTTGTTCAATTCGTTTTTCAGTTGTTCCAATCGTTGTCTGATTGCTGTTTGTTCCGCGGCCATTTTAGCGATCTCTTTGCTTCCTAAACCAAGCATTCCCATGCCCTGCTGTCCGCCAGGCTTTTGTCCCGGACTATCCCCAGGTTTATCTCCTGGTTTCTTTCCCCCTTCCTTCATTCCTTTTTGCATTTTTTCAAGTTGCTTCTTCAACATTTCTTTCATGTCACCATTGTTCATACTGCTACCTGGTTTAGGCTTTCCATTACCTGGTTTACTACAGCTTCCGGAGCTTTTCATTTGTGACTGGCTTTGAGCCTGCATTTGTTGAAGCGATTCATTGAGTAGGAGCGCTAGGTTGTTATAACCCGTCATGGTTTGCTGTTCGTTTTGGAAGATGTCATTTTTATCGTGGTCGTCGATGGCCTCAATGGCCGCCGCTTGCGCAAAATCAATATTGTTAAGTTCTTTGTCTATGAAAGTCGCGACCTTCGGTTGCCTTTTTGCTAAAGCCAATAAGCTGTCTTTAACGATTTTGGTTTCATTGTTAATTCGGATTTGTTCTCTTCCTAATCTTTTATACTTAGGATCCGTAGTCGCCACTTTATAAAACTTGTTCATCAGACTTTCTTGGTCAAAGCTTAGTATCATTAAACTTTCCAATATTTGCCTTAACATTTCCATGTCTTCTTCATTTTGTTGTTGGTTAGCGTCCTGTTGTTGGTTGTCTAGCATTTCTGCCAACTCTTCCATTTCGCTTGCCGCCTCCTTTTGCGATTCTTTCGCTTTGCCTTTCTTACCTTCTTTCATATTTTCCTTTGCCTCGGACAATTGCTCCTTTATAGATTCTTCCAAGGCATCGGTGCTTTCAAGATTTAGCGGAGATTCTAAAGCTTTATTTAACTCTTTTGTTTCGGCTAGCTTTTTCTGTATTTCTTCAAAACGCTTGTTGATTTCTTCTTGTTTTTTGGTAGCTTCTTCTTTGCTGATTTTCTCCTCTTCTAACTTTTTCTCTAAATCTTTTTGCTGTTCTGCGTTTTCTTTAAGCTCCTTCTCAATGTCATCAATCTTTTCGTTTACCTGAAGTTTTTTAAGCATTTCTAAGGTTCTGTCCAATTGCTTACTCATGTTTTCTGCTGACTTATCCAATTTATCCATGTCTTTTAATAAGTCATTCTTTTGCTGCTTATCAAAGAGTTTTTCAATTTCATCTAGGAGTTTTTTTAACTCTTCATCCATCACCTTCTCTAGCATCTTCTCAATCATTTCTTGTTTTTCTAAAATTTCCTTATCGATTTCGGATAATTCATTTTTTTCTTTGGTAGATTGATCCATTTGTTCCTTGATGTCAGACAGCTCTTTTTCCAGGTTTTTTTGATCTTCCTTGAGTTGTTGTATTTGTTGTTTTTTATTCCAATCACTTGATTTTGAATCACTTATATTCTTCTTTAGCTTTTCGATGTCCTTTTCAAACTGTTTGGTCTTTTGAATAATTTTCTCGATATCGGTCTTGGTTTGGGTCTGCTGTTCCTCACGAACTTCGTTTAATTCATTTAAAGTGGGAAGTTCATATTGTCCGATGTAGCTCTTTGTTGCCTTGCTTCCATTTACACCATCGTTATCTGTAATTGTAAAGTGATAAGAAACTTTGTCTTCCAATTGTACTTTTTCCCTTCTGAAGTCTACTGCAAACGTAAAAGTACTCTTGGAACCTTTTTGGAGAGTTATAGGAATTCGCTCTGTTTTAATTGTTTTTCCGTTGCGTTGAATCTGATAATGAAAGGACAGGGTGTTTAAACCATAATCATCGCTTACGCTTCCGTTAAAGGACCTTGTGCCTTCTTGTATACTGTCGCTTTCCTCCGCTACTTGAATCACTGGATAAGCATCTTTTAGCACGGAAATGTTATGGAAACTTGAATCGTGTTTACCTGAAAATGCATTGACAAGTTCAAATTTGAGTTTTTCATTGTTTCTGGGTACCATTGTGAATCGCAGACCATTGGTTAAAAAATATTTTACTAGGCCTCGGCTGCTTACCTCTACGCGAGCAGTATTTTTAGCGACTGCCGTCCAAGTAAGTTTAGAACCTTCAGGTACCGTAACGTCGCCAATGTTATTTATAACTTCGTCTTTCTTATTGAGGTAAGCGGGATAGTGAATTGCGAGTTTCATATTACCCAGAACACTTTTACCGGTTACGCTGTAAGTGTATGAATTGCTTTTGTACCCATTGGCTTCATAATAATAACTGCCATTGTTTTTTACCTTTTTGATGATCCCTTCAAATTCATTGCGACGTACTTTTGTCATTAGAAATTTGCCTTGGTCTGAAATCAAGTAAACCTTATCAGGCAGCTTATCTCCTTTCAGCTTTACCGAAACAGGGAGGTTTTTACCTTCTTCGATGCTTTTGTTTGTTACTTGGTTAATGAATGTAAAGGGTAAAAAAGTTTCGTTAAAATTTAAGATACGTATGGTTCCTTGTGTGAGCATTCCAGGAATGAAAACGCCTAATAGAAGGAGCGTGAGAGCGAAAGGAAGGAAATACTTTGCATATTTACGATTCAGTTTTAAATCGATTCCTTTACTAAAAGTAAATACTTTAAGCTCTTTCGTTTTTTGCGCGATGGATGCTTTTAAAAGAGAAACGCTTACATTGTTTTGTTCGGATGCATCACACAGTTGCAGTGTATTCAACAACCTATCTGCAATCTCCGGAAAATGGTTCCCTATCAATGTACTTGCTTCATACCTACTCATTCTTTTCATAAGTTTACTACGGCGAAGTAGCGGAAGGGCAATGAGGTAGGAGAAAGACAATGCATTGAAACCCATAAAAAGCATCAGGAATACCAGCCTAACCCATGTTCCTAATTCAAATAGAAAAGCCAATGGTACGAAAAACAGATAAGATGCTAATAGAAAGGAAAGAAATAAGAAAAGACCTTTGAGACTTAAGTTTAGATAATACTTTTTAATGTATTGGTCTATTTCTCTATGTAATTCCAACAAGTTGTCTTTTTCGAACATGAGGCGCTTTATTAGGCATTAAAGGTAATTAATCAAAAACAATCTCCCTAGACAAGTTTTACGCAAACATGTTAATTAAAATAAATAATCTTTTTTTAAAATAAATCTTTATTATAACTACTAAGGGTGTTGATAAGTTGATAAATAGTACGTGAAAATAAAAACCAATACTTATGAACGACTTATGAAAAGAAAGTTAACAATTGTAACGCGCTCAAACCTATAAGAACATAGGTAAATAACCGATTGCAATTTTTTAGTTCATAACCCAAAATGCACATGTAAAACCCTAAAATGTTAATTAAATTTTGTTCATAATCGGTTCATATCAACCCGAGAAATACCCGACAAAAAATTAGGTCTTAATCATTCTAAATGTGGTTGCAAAAAAAATCTGATTTTACCGAGTCCTTTTTATAAAAAGTTTCACCCATGTTTTAACCAAGTTGTAAACATATGTTTTGGCCATAAAAACCGCTTACAAAGTCCATTGATTTATTAATTTTACCCTAAAAACAATGGAAATAGCAATAGGGTCTGATCATGCAGGTTTTGCATTGAAAACAAAAATAATCACATTTTTAGAATCCAACGGTCATCAGGTAAAAGACTTCGGCTGCGACAGCGAGGCCAGTATTGACTATCCAGACTACGCCCATCCTGTAGCCAGCGCAGTTGAATTAAAAAATGTGGATTATGGCATACTCATTTGTGGTTCAGGAAATGGCATTAGCATGACAGCCAACAAGCACCAAGGCATTCGATGTGCCCTGTGTTGGACCCCAGAAATTGCCAGTTTAGCCCGTCAACACAACGACGCGAACATTTTATCTTTACCGGCGCGTTTTATCAGTGAGGAACTTGCTGTAGACATCTTACATGCATTTCTATCTGCCGAATTTGAAGGGGGAAGACACGCGCTACGTGTTGCGAAGATAGCTACTTGCTAAGCGACCCGAAACAGCAAAGCACAAATCCCGTCTGCACTTAATTTACCCTGTTCGGTTAGGATATTTGTTAGTCCATACGTGTGTAGGTCTTCAAATGTAGTTAGGTCAAATCTGATTACTTGCATATTGTTGTCGTTTTAAAATGGCTTATAACGGTTTGCGTGCAGGCGATCGTAGCCCTGTATTGCGCCTGCGGCAGGGCTATGGCGCTTGCACGCTGTTATGGGTAGGTTTTTTATCTATAAACTGTTTTATTTGGTTTAAATTTAAAATGTATACTTCGCTAAAATCTTCATTTTTTTCTTTAGTCTCTCCTTTATCATTAGTTTCATAAGAAATATAGTCAATATCAATTGTAGTTGTATTATTGCATTTAGAACATTGATGTAAATTGACTTTAATATGCTCGGAATTTGTACCCGTATATATTGGGTAGTCTAAAAGTTTTGTTACGTCTGATTCGATTGTTTTTTTAGCTAAATCCTTGTCCTCAATTGCCAACCGTAAATTAAAATCTATGTCTTCAGCCCATCTGTTGCAATCTTCACAAAAAATTTCCTCATGCATTACCGCTAAACCACCAAGCGCACCTGCACCTATAATGCCAATAGCTTCTATTATCCAAATAAACCAAAGAAACCCACCTTTTACAGTAGCCCCGAATAGAGTATAATATCCATCAACCGAAAGTGATTGTGCCATTTCAAACACTAATGATGGGCTTAGCATAAGATCCAAAAGCTCCACAGGTAAGTCCTCTCTACGAAACATAACATAGAGAAAAGCACACCAACTTGCGTAAACTCCAAACAGCCCAGTCACAATTCCGTAAACAATGGAACTACCTTTGCTCCTGCATTTTGAGAAACGAATAACAAGCTTTTGAACAATAATAATTCCAAATAAAAGGCCAATAAAAACCAATAGTGTTAAATATACAATCGGATTATATACATCTATATAAGCATATATAATGCTTAAAAGTGTAACTAAAATTGGGCCTAATAAAATCCCAACAATAAAAATATTGCCAGATTTTCCTGATAGTTTGTACTCTGTATTCATTTTGATTATTCTTTTAAAAACACCTACTCTTTATCGGATTTTCGGTTTCCTCCGCTTTATTAAACTAACTCATAACGGTTTGCGTGTAGGCGATGTTGCCTTGTGTTGCGCCCCGAGAACGGGGTAAACTCTGCGGCAAGGCAATATTGCTTATACGTTGTTATGTGTACATTTTATAGTAGTATATGGTTATCAAAATTAATTATTTCAAATTTTTGATAAAAGATCTTGAACGAAGGATTTAAGCACATCGTTATCATGAGACCTCTGAGATAAAGAATACTTTTCACCAAAGCTCTTAAAAGTCGTTTTAATATCTTTACTTTCCTTTGTAATTTCAATAATAGTGGGCCAATGGAATGAAAATTTAAATTTCTCTTTACAAGTAATTTTATATCCATCTTCTATTTTTATGTTCTCTTGAAGAATGAGTCCCTTTTCATCAATTAAATTTATAATTAATTCGATTTGATTTTCAACACTAATTTCTTCAAACCTATTTAATAATTTAAGGTTTGGTTCATCACCTAATTCATGGAATTCTTTTTTATTATTTTTTCTATTCATTTGATAAAGACTTGTAACAATTGCAAGCAATATCAGCCCAATTACTGTACCCATATTAAACTATGATTTTAAATTTCAATAACACATAACGGTTTGCAGCTACCCGAAGGTGGCGATTTCAAAGCACTGAACTGACAACCAAGCAGAAACTTTGACAGAAGCACAAAGCTTGATTTAACCAATGAACCGCCACTTTTGGGTAGGTGATGTTATAATACGTTTAATAATCTAACTCATTTATTTCAATTACACTAATAATGTTTCCGTCAATATCTACATATTTATGTCTAAATATTATTTTATTTCTTCTGTATTCCTTTAGGATCTCAGGATTTGTTTTATTCATATTGCCCTTTAAAATTATCCTTGTATCTGATTCAAATGATTTTAAAGTTGAGGAATCCAACTCTGAAATTTTTGAATTCATTTTGTATAAGTATTCTAAAGTATGTTCATTAATTGATAATATATTAATAATTGAATCTCCATTATTTCCTAATGCTTTAGGTAGTTCTTTTTTTGCTAGTTTCTCGACTTCCTCAATTATTTCTTTACTTGTAAGAGTTTTTTTCTGAGAATTATTTGTCTTTATAATTTGTAAAACCCCGAAAGCTGATAATAGTACAATAACCGAAACTATCAGGATTAATTTAGGTTTTACTTTCCATTTAGATGCATCGTTTACAAAACCGTGTTGCCATATATTGTGAACCCCCAACAAAAAGCCTAATGTTGATTTAATTTCGAATCCAGTTAAAAGAATTGTGAAACCAAATGTTGCGAATAAGAAAATTCCTAATCCAAAACTAAATTTATTTGCTTCTTTTATTGTTTCCATGTTCTATAATTCTTTTAAATGTATTATAACGGTTTGCAGCTACCCGAAGGTGGCGGTTTCGGAGGCGAAAACTGTCTGCCACCAATGAACTTGATACGAAGCACAAAACTTTATTTAACCACTGAACCGCCACTTTGGGGTAGGTGCTGTTATAGGGCGTTTTTCTTTCCATTGTCAATATACCTTAATACCATATTTTAAAAGTTTTTTTGGTAAGTGGTCGTCAAGATTTGAGATGTCGCTGTCGTTAAGTTCAATTAATTTGAAGTCATACTTTTTATAGATTTCAATTTTCACTTTCTTTCTTTCAGCATATTTCGGGTCGTCTTCCTTACCCCAAAATTCGATGTAAACATTTTCTGTCGGTATGAAAAAGTCAGAATACAAATCTTCCTCGATTGGTAATTTTCTTTCGTATGCGTGAGCTAATTTGTAATCATACAAAGCATTATCAATAATTACTTCAGCTCTTGAACGAACCATATGTCCGTCCTTTGTCCTTAGTGTTGCCGGAAATTTCTCTCTGAAATTGTCATTGGTTGATTTAGGTGCTTCCTTAGTTGTCTGAGGTAGCGGTTGTTCAATAAAAGTAACTTCTTTAAATACAGAAGTCAGATTTTTGTTTGTCAAAATGTTGTCGGGCCACAAAACGTATGTCCCGCCAGAAGTTTCGTGTTCAAATTGTCTGCCGCCTAATCCTTTGCCCAATTTTGTTATTTGCCAACCAGCAATATCTTTTTCTATCCAACCAAGTTCAGAAAATATCAAATTTAGTCGTTGTGAAGAAATGTCGAAGTGTTTGCCGATTGCAGTCGCATTAAGAAGTTTTGGCTTCTCTTTTTGTTGTCCGCCATCAAGTGAAATGTTTTCCGGCCAAACAACAAATTCTCCAAATTTTGGGTTAGTTCTTGTCTGCCCTCCTTTTTGTTTTCCAAGGTCGGTCAGTGTCCACTTGTCATTTTTTCGTTCTATCCAACCAATCGTTTTCAGTTTGTCAAACAGGTCGGCTGATTTGATGTCAAGTTCGTTTGCAAGTGCTGATGTCGAAATATATTCCATATTGTTTTGTTGTCGTTGTGCCGTCCTTTAAAATGCCCTATAACGTTTTGGCGCTTGGCGAAGAAGCGGTTTTCGAAGCACTAAACTTTCTGCCAGCACTGAACTTGATACGAAGCACAAAGCTTCATTTAAGCACTGAACCCGCTTTTTTGCCAAACGCCTGTTACCAGCAGTTATTCTTTTCATCAGTCAAAGGGTAAGTTGTCAAAAAGGCTCTCTTCCTTTTCAATTGTCTCAATTTTTTTATTCTCTATTAAATACAATTCACTTAATGTTCTTGTAATAGCAACATACTTTAAGTTGATTTCTTGTGTCCGCTCCCAATCTTTTTGCTGTAGTCTGAAAAAAGGCAATTCGTCATAGTTTATAATAAATACTCTTTTGTTTTCCAATCCTTTCGCACGATGAATTGTCGAAAGCTTGATAGCATTGTCAGTTGCGGATATGAATTCCTTTATTCTTCTCAAAATGTCGTTTAATGTATCGCAGTTATTTTTCCACTGCTCATATTTTTTATGAAGAAAGTCTAATTTCCTTATAAGATATTTTTTCTCATTTTCAACATACAAGTTTCTTTCTGTACTATCTGTAATACGCTCAGAGTTCTTTTGAATAATCCAAATCCATCTATTTATTACTTCAGTTTTCAAGTCGTCAAAACCATATGAAAGAGAAGAAATTATTAAGTTAAGTTCGTTCTGTTTGAAAATATTCTTAATCTCATTTATGATTTCTTTTACTTCGTCTTGGTGGACATGAACTTTTATATTTTTGTCAATAAAGCTAAACACCAACAAAACAATTGGTGCTCGTTTTCGGGAAATTATTAAGTCGCCTGGTTTTGCTGAAATAACTACATCATCAAAAAGTATTGTATGGATTATCCCTTCGTCTTCTTTGTTGCCAACAATATCAGTTCTTATTGTCTTGGCAAGTTCAACAACTTTTTTTGGGCACCTAAAACAAGTAGTCAATGGTAGTAGATTTTCCTGAGCAAATTTCTTAACACGATCAAAAGATTCAATGTCTGCTCCAGTAAAACCGTAAATTGATTGACTCGGGTCACCAACGGCCAACATTCTACCATCTTTCTTACCATATTTTAAAGCGACAGCAAGTTGTGCTCGTGATAAGTCTTGGCATTCGTCTATAAACAGGAATTCGTATTTCCTTACAGGCTGTAAGCCCCATTTATAGGGAAGGTAAATCATATCAGTAAAGTCTATAAACATTGTCCTTTTTGATAATTGATTGCCAGCTTCTAAAAGTATTTTATGACACTCGAAGTATTCCTTTATTTCGTCTTTAAAATTTTTCTTCCCGATTTCTATGTCATTAAAAATTCCGAAATGAATAACAAGTTCTTCAAATTTCGACACTTCCTCTTTGGTAAGTGTAGCACGGAATTTTTGATTGATATCGATAAGTCTTGAATTTATTTTATTAACAAGGTTGTTCGCGGCAAAGTTTTTCCTGTCGTCAAATTCATCTATTTCAAATCCGTTTATTTTGACGATTTTCTCAAAATAGGGTTTAAGAGCTTCTTGAATTTCCTTGCTTTTTAAAAGTTCCCTGTATTTGTTTTCTTCAAGATTAATAGGTTTCCCAGAACTGTTATTGTCTTGCAAAATTTGTCTGCCAAGAGCGTGAATTGTCTTTGTGGTTACTTCGTTAAGTCCGAGTTTGTGAAACTTGCGAGTTATTTCGTCAGAAATACTATTATTAAATGCACAAAATAGAATTGTATTTTTGTCCTTTACGAATTTCGCACACTCCATTATTGTGGTCGTCTTACCCGCACCTGCAACAGCGTCAATAATACCGTGTCCGCTTTCTTGCTCTACGAATTGAAAAATTCTCTTTTGTTCGTTAGTAAATGTCATCGGTTTAGTGTTGTTATAATTGCTGGTAACGGTTGGCGTGTAGGCGATCGTAGCCCTTTGTTGTTCCGAACCTTCGGGACGGCAGGGCTATGGCGCTTGCACGCTGTTAGTGTTTCGTTGGTGTTGTTTATTTCTATCAAATAAAACCGACCGCTTACTTCGACTTAGCTCAGCACAAGTCGCGGTAGATCTTAAATTGTTAAATAGTTGAATTACCTGCGGTGCTGCTACCCGGTGTTAAAAAGCCATCGCAGTTCTGACAGTGTATCTGATGCTCTTGTCATTAATATTTTGTTGACTATCTAATGCTAATTTTTTGAAAATTTCCTTACCGCAATTATATTGTGTTCTGTTTCTTTATTAATGTTAGGTTCTACATATCCTGTTTTAAAATTAAAACATTTAGCCTCTGATGAATTTGTTTCTTCGCTACTCCAATAAGTTACTTTTTTAAATCTTACAGAGTTTGTTTTTTGTTTCTTGAATAAAGCTGAATAAATCAACCCGAGTTCATAAACTGTTGGCAAATACCAATCCTCATAACCATCGATTTGACTATCCATGCAAATACTTGCAGCATTATTAACTTTTTTAGTTTCGTAAGTATTGAAAAAAAAACCTTTTTTAATAATCACTTTTTGAAGCCGGGCCATCAATGCTATTTTTTGTGTATTATCTAGCCCGGAATTTAAACCTTTTCCGTTCGAGCTGATTTCGCCAAAACCTCCCCAAATAGCCTTCCCAAAATCTTTATCTGCACAAACCAATCCGTGTTTGTCTGTTTTATCCAAATAAAAAACAGTACCACCTGCGTATTTTGAACCAATTTTAACTTTGTCGGTATCAGTTTCTTTTTTTAGCCTATCAAAAGCGACTTGCATTTTTTCAAGGGGTAAATCTTTTGCAAGCACTAATTCTTTAATAATTGTTTGAATTTTATCAGCATCAAAAGTGCAATAGTTTGTTTTTTTTATTTCATTAATATAGGCATCAATTTTTTCCTCGAGGGTATTAATTTCATAATTAATTGATTTTGCTTCATTCTTATATTTATTATCATATTTATTAAAATCCGCAATTTTAATTTCGTATGATTTTTTTGATAATTTAGTTAATTCATTTATTACTTCATTTGCTTTTGTAGATTCAACTTTTTTCCATTTTAGAGTAAGTTGTTTTATTTTATCATCAATAGCATCATTTTTTTGCGCTATTAGTTTAATTACTTCAGGTTCATTAATTAGGTCAAGTTCTTTAAATGCCGCTATGGCATATATTGGTGTTTGATTAATAGATTTATCAAGGTTATCTATTGCTTCTTTTATATTGTTATTGCGTACCTGATATTTTGATAAAATAAATCTATTTTCTGATGTAGAATTAAACTTCAAAGCTTTGCTTTGATAATTAACAGCATCTTCAAAACGGCCCAATACATAAGCAGCAAATGCTCCTTTTTCATATGAATCTGCCGCTAAAAGGCCTATCTGCTCTTCAGAATTATTATGATTGGAATTTGCAGTATTAAAATTTTTGGTTAAAGCATTTGCCAATCTTACTGCACTAGGGTCACTCTCAACACTTGCATATTTTGCGGCACGGCCGAAGTATTCAAATGCTTTCTCTGGATTGATGTGTTTTTCCACATATAAATAAATAAATCCAATTCTATGTAGTACAAAATAATCTTGTTTCATTAAAGATTCAGCTTTCAACAGCTCTTCCAAAGAGTCTGCATATAAATCAGAATCCTTTTTTGCATTCACAAAAAATTTAATACCTAATTCAATGCTGTGCTGTCTTTCTTTTTCGCTATTCGGTACTCGAAGTAACTCTGCAATATTCTGTAAAAGTAAGTTGCTTAATTTTTGTTGTTCAATTTGAATATCCATGTTCCGATTCAAAAAGCCAAGTGTTTGGTTAACATCCGACATCTGATTGGATAATACATTCATACCCCTGCCAACTGCCTGCCCTAGTTGATTGATGGCTTGAACTTGCTCCCTGGAAGCTTGATTGATATATTTTCCTACTGTATCGGCTCCATATTTAGCAAGTGAAACATCTTTTGCATAGTTTAAATAACTATCAATCATATTTGAATTGTCTTTCCAAGGTCTCCAATATCCGAAAACAAATGATGGGGTAGTGGGTGTTATGTTGCTCATGTTTGTTTAGTTTCTAGTTTGCCAAAGTATAAAATCAAGTTTCTTAATATTTGTAATTTTAAAATTGTGCTGTTGTTTAATCTTTTTATTAAAAATATTCATAAGATACTTGCCTATTTTTGACTTTAAGAATTCATGGTATTCTTCTTCAATTTCATTATTGATATTAATACTCTTGCTTATTCTGTGTTTTAAATCTCCATAGCTTGGCCTATTAATTTTAAAATGTCCTAAAACGATTTTATCTATAACAGGTTTTTGGGCATTTACTGATGCAACAATTTTAGAAGCAAATGACATTTCATTGCGTCCTGTTTTAAAAGATAGTTTGTTTAGAACAGTAGTATAATCATCTTGATTGTTTTTTATACAATCTTTTAGCAAATTGAAAAAACTCTTTTTATGATTTATGTTCCTCATCCCCTGATGTAACTTGTAAAAACTCGCGAATTTTTTCTTAAATTCATCATCAAAAATATGCATATTTTTCATAATATATAGGTAGTCATCATAACCTTCTTGGATTTTAGTCCAATCAGTATTTTTGTAGTAGCCTTTTTCTTGCGAAAGTCTTTCCATGTTGTTGCTTTTTGTTTTACCAATGAACACTAACTAGCATATAGGCGTAACAAAATGATACCAATACACCCAAATCAGTTGTATAGGCAAACCTTTATTACCTATATACGAAAATACAAATTTGACTTTACTAAAAGATCATCCCGCTCGAAACAACTGCATGCTGATCCCGTCGGCAGTTAACCAGTGGTCTGGTGCTAGGCAATAGCCGTTGTGTTGTACGTGTATTTTCTCTTGATTGATTAAGGCCTCGAGCATCCGCTGTTCTTCGGTACGTAATCCACCCAAGGCGTCAATTCGCTTTGTAGTCACTCCATGTTGTGTGCGGAGTCCGGTAAGCCAAAGTTCGTTCCATTGGTTGTCTGCACTCAGCGTTTCTTCCTCAAACCAATCCTGTTGTTTTAGGTATTGGGCATTGTTTGATACATTCCACCGGCGTGTACGTTTTCCATCAAAGGAATGGGCTCCAGGACCAAGACCCAAGTAGGCTATCCCTTTCCAATAATTGCCGTTATGTAGGGCCTGTTTTCCGGGTTTTGCATAGTTCGAAACCTCGTAATGTTCAAATCCCCGAATGCTCAATGCTTGCTCAACGAGGTGGTAATGTGCTACCTGTTGCTCGTCGTTGAGCTGAGGTTCCTTGCCTGTTTTCACGCGGTGATGCAATAAGGTTTGTGGTTCTTGCGTAAGCGCATAGGCCGAAACATGCGCAATCGGGTAGGTATCAATCAGTGCCAACAGTTCTTCTACATCCGCCTCCGTTTGTTGGGGCACACCAAAGATTAAATCAATCGAAACTGAAAAAGCATACTGTTGCAGTAGATTTAGTCCCTTTCTAGTGTCTGCTGCGCGGTGGTTGCGGTTCATCCAGGTAAGGAGTTCATCATTCATGGTTTGCACCCCAATGCTTAGTCGATTAAACCCTAAACGCCACCAAGCGTCTAGGTTTTCCAGGATCAAGTCTTCTGGATTAACTTCCAAGGTTATTTCAGCATCAGTCGATAAAGAAAATTGGGAACGAATGGCAAGGAGAAAATTTCCAATTTCGTCAGGGGTTAAAAGACTCGGTGTACCCCCACCGAAATAGACACTTTCGATTGGGTCTTTGATTTCTTGCGCTCGGTTTTCAAGTTCCTCGATCATTTTTAACAACATTTCCCCTCTGTATCCTTGAAAGGTAGTGGAGAAATGAAAATCGCAATACGTACATTTTTTTCTACAAAACGGAATATGTATGTATATCCCAGCCAAGGCTACTCCTTAATAAACTTACGCACCAATGTTAATTCATTGTTGACAGTCACCAAAACGGTATACATCCCCTTGGATAGAAAGGCTATGTTCACAGGTGTTTGAAGGGTGTTTTCCAGCGCTTGGGTCAAAACCGTTTTGCCCGACAAATCTAGGATGGAATAACGGGTGAGGTGAGCTTGCGCACTGAGAAATAAAATGTTTTGTGCAGGATTCGGAAATACATTTAAGGCAACCCTATTTAATTCATCCAATGATATTTGATCTACGCAAAAAGGCAAGACTGCTTGGTCTCCAAAATCTGAACTGTCCGTGGAGATGCCTGTGAGGGAGTCTCCCAAATAAGTAATTTCTAGACTTCCACTGTTCTGACAGAAAGGAAGTCCGTAAAGACCGTCCCCATAAGAATCGTTAATGATGTAGGAATAACAACCATAATCCAAACACCAGTTTACGCTGTTCAACCCAGCGGCATTGTCTTGGTAACCGTTTCCGGAATAGAGCACGGTCCCTGAGGCATTTTGCAATTCCCAAGAAGTTTCTGAGCCGTAGCAATCAAGCGTAAGGTCCATTACAACGGTTTGGCCATTTATAACGACGACAAAATTACTGCTTTGGGTATTGTTTAAATTGTTTTCATCTACGCCTGTATTTGGATTGGAAACAGAGGCGCTAAAGCTATGGTTTCCTCCTCCTAAGGAAGCGGGAGGAAGCGTTATGGTTGTGGATTGCCATTGTGCCAAAGAACCTGACCAGTTGTAAGTTAGGTTGTTCGCCCCATCGTAACCATAGTTAATGGTTAGTGAAGTCAACGTAACCGCTCCGCCATTTGAAATGGAGACGGTTGGCGTAACTTCAGCACTACAAAAGGTACCTGAAACCCCACCCACAGCAGATGCAATCGGATCCACTTGAATCGGTACACCGCCCGACGGGTCATAACCATTCACGAAGGTCGCATTGGATTGGTTTGGATCCAACCAGTATTTCAATTGGTTGGTGCTGTCACTGTTCGCGGGGGTCCACGAATAGCTTATTTTACCGTATTCATCAGATAGAACCGGGGCACCACACGCGGAGGCCCCTCCATGTAATTGACCAATAATTCTATGATTTTGATCAAATAGGGGCGACCCAGATGAACCGCCTTCGGTAACTCCTTCATCCCAGCCGGTAACCCCCCAATGTGAATTGGCGGGGCTCCCGCCAAAGCTGGTGGAAATCAAGGGGTTGTTTTCGAAAGATATTTTTTTAATGTCTCCGGCAGGGTGATGAATTCCTACGGCTGAGGTGGGAATGTTGCCAGAATTATCCCAACCGTTGAAATAGGGGGTAAAGGCTGTGGGAACGGTTCCGCCCTGCAATCCTCCTGTAATTTCTACCAAACAGAAATCAGATGGAGCGTTTCTCGAACGAAGTGCTGCCCCACTTAACGATTGAAAACTGGGCGAAGCAGCGGGGTTATTGCATCCTGCGCCTTGCCATTGAAAACGGAAAATCCATGAAGCGGGATTGCTGTAACAATGGTTTGCGGTAAGAACATAGGGTTTTCCATTGTTTAAGGTGTTGTTTACCAAGGAACCAGAGCAAAACCCATTGCTTCCAGAAACAAGCATAACGACGCCGTTTCTTTCTTGAGCCCAAGGAGCGCCTTGCGGGCAGTTTACGTTAATATTGCAAGCGCCCGAGCTTCCAAAAGCTTTTTCTTGAAATTCTCGTGCCGTCCGGTATCCGTGGGTCACATTGTTAATTTGAACATTACCTTTTTGATGGTTTGCGGGCACATAGTATTCTACAATGACTTCTTCTCCGGGAACTAATTCAGTACCCAGCTGTCCTTCATAGAGGTGTTCTTGGGTGAATTTTCCGAGAATAAATGTTTTATTAGGGTTGTATACGTACAACTCATTTCCAGCGGGAATATCTGTTTGGTTAAACGCCAAATTGATCGTTAAGGCTTCCGGGCATTTAATCCGTACCATCCAAAGTTGGTCGCCGTTTTTTGCGTCAATCCAAATACCGTGAGTATTTGAATTAATTTGCGTGGGGTGATTAAACCCAAAACGCCAGGGCTGTCCGCCTTGTTCGTCTAAGAATAAATCCTCTTGTCTTAATGCGTTAACATCGGGTGTAGGGTAGTTAATCTGAGGGATTGTTTTCCAACCTTCCTTCGGAAAGTAATGACTGTTTCCGCCGTTTCCTTGTTGCGCATAGATTAATTGCACGGAAAGCAGGATGTTTAGGAATAAGAAGAGTCTTTTCATAATCACTTAATTTTTAGGCGATGTGGTTACACGTTTAATACCGCAGCCTTTAGGTTCTGTGGCGTTGGGTTTAATTTTTTTACCTTGTCCTTGAGCTTTAATGGCATTAAACAAATACGGCTCATCGATTTTTCTTCCTTTATCCCAGGAATTATCAATGGATCCGGTATAAATTAGTTTAAAGGTTTGGTCGAAGAAGTACACATGCGGCGTCGTTCTTGCGCCAAAGGCATCCGCCAAGGCGGCTTTTTCATCCACTACATAAGGCATGGTATAGTTTTGTTCTTTTGCATGTTTAATCATTTCTTCATAGGAATCCGCTTGTGCGCGTTTTCCTTCATTGGAATTCACTAAAACGAACCCGATGTTATTAACTAAGGCTTCATTGTAGAGCGAGGCGTATTGTTTTTCCCACCCCGGAAAATCATCTGAACCTACAACAAATGGACAAGAATTGCAGGAAAAAACAACAATAAGGCCTTTATCTTTTTTGAGGCTACTTAAACTGCATAGGGTTCCGTCTACTGATTTCATTTCAACGTCTTGCATGGGTGCAATTTCTTTTGTTTTTAGTTGACCCAAGGAAAAATGGTAAATCCCTAAGAAAAAAACAAGACACAATGATTTCATACGATTAAAACTAAGAATGTAATGCAAGAATATAAAAAAAATAAACCCTTTGCAATAAAACCATCAATGAACGGCAATGTTTATCTTTGTTTGATGAAACCATTGGACAAGCCATTTGTCATCGGCATTTGTGGTGGCAGCGGCTCGGGTAAAACCACATTGTTGAGAAGAATAGCGGAGGATATCAATCATTTGAATCCCTCTATTTTCACCATGGATAACTATTATCATCCGATTGAAAAACAATCAAAAGATGCGATGGACATCGTTAATTTTGATTTGCCCACGGCATTAAATGAAGAAAAACTAACCACTGACCTCACTGCATTAATCCAAGGACGTCCCATCGAGGTTAAAGAGTATTTTTTTAATTCCCCACCTGATAAAAACGTATTGTTAACGATTCAGCCCAGCCGGGTAATCTTGGTGGAAGGATTGTTTTTATTTCATTATGAGGAAGTTAGGAACCAGATTGATTTTTCCATTTTTGTTGACGTTGACCATCAGGTGCAATTGGACAGACGGATTTACCGTGACCAAGAGACGAGAGGGTATAAACGCAGTGACATCATATACCAATGGGAAAACCATGTCTTGCCATGCTATGAAAAATTCATTTCTCCCTACCAAGATATGGCAACGTATACTTTTAAAAACGACCATCGTTCAGAGGATGACTTTCAAATTGTAAAGAACCTTATTCGTCAAAAAATCCCATTTGTTTAATTCGAATCATCCGAAAAACATGTTAAGAATACATTTGTTATAAAATTTAATCATGGATTATTGCAATCAATTATTTGTTAAATCGCGGCTAAAAACCGAAAACGTACGCATAGGCAACACCAACATTGGTGGCGACCACCCCATTCTTGTTCAATCCATGACAACGGCAGACACCATGAATACGGAAGCGTCTGTTGCCGAGGCTATTCGCATGATCGACGCGGGTTGTGAATTGGTGCGCCTAACCGCCCCAAGTAAAAACGAGGCCGAGAACCTTTTTCACATAAAACAAGCTTTGGAAAAAGAGGGGTATTCTCAACCTTTGGTGGCGGACATACACTTTACACCCAATGCCGCCGAAATTGCCGCCAAATATGTTGAGAAAATCAGGGTCAACCCAGGTAATTATGCGGATAAAAAAAAGTTTGATACCATTCATTATACGGATGAAACGTATTTAAGTGAATTAAAGCGAATTGAAGAAAAGTTCACGCCTTTGGTATTGATATGCAAAGAACACAACAGGGCCATGAGAATTGGCACCAATCACGGATCT
>Ga0209400_1000217_pt1 | contig 51266 bp, 29 predicted proteins | sample M_130807_EF_Meta_FD_187313 | JGI IMG/M metagenome (GOLD analysis project Ga0209400, IMG submission 187313) | Freshwater microbial communities from Lake Montjoie, Canada to study carbon cycling - M_130807_EF_MetaG (SPAdes) (version 2) | ecosystem: Environmental > Aquatic > Freshwater > Lake... | reverse complement strand
GACTATGTTAAGTTAGGTGATGTTGAATTCAGAGTTAGAAAAGGTGGTAAAGAACGAGTTCGTTCTGAAAAATCAAAAAACGTTCACGCATTTGTGATTGGAAGATTATTGGATTATTGTGAATATCCTTGTGATGACATTCCAAATCCACCGTCTGACATGATTGTGACATACAATCCTTATAGACACGATTCATTTGTTTATAAACAAAGTGAAGAACCCGTTTATAGAGCCGAAGAAGTTGATATGATTAATTCACAAAATAAACTATTTGTAGTAAAAGAATAAATGCCGTTACCAAGAACCATAGTCAAACCAACATTACCTTTGGTACCAAAAAAAGTTTTATCTGAAAGAAGAGAACAACTTTTAGAATATATTAAAGATGATGGAACTTATTTACCTAAGTCAGTATTACATGCCGACTTGGATAGGGGAATGCTTGATTTTGTTAAGACCGAACTTGAAGTTGTCACTGCAGGTAAAATTGTTCCTTTATTAGATGTTATTATTACAACTCAAAACTGGACACAATATTTAGAAACATGGCAATTTGTGGATATGGATTACAATCCCGCCCCGCCATTTATTACGGTAGTTAGAACACCTGAAGTTAAGTATGGTACAAACCCATCACTTCAATATACAATTCCAAATAGAAAACAATTTTATTACGCTTCGGTTCCAACATGGAACGGAAACGAACAAGGTATGGACATTTATACAATTCCACAACCCGTTCCTGTAGATATTAATTATCAAGTTAAAATCATTTGTAATAGAATGAGAGAGTTGAATCAACTTAATAAAATTGTAATGCAAACTTTTTCATCAAGACAAGCATATACTTTTATTAAGGGTCAGTATGTTCCAATTGTAATGAATAATGTATCTGATGAATCACAACTTAATATGGAGTCAAGAAAGTATTATGTTCAAAGTTATGATTTTACTATGTTGGGGTATTTGATTGATGAAGAAGAATTTGAAGTAAAACCTGCAATTCAAAGAGTTACACAATTAATTGAAATGGATACTTCATCAAGAAAACGAAGAATAGATAAATTTCCAAAAAACCCTGATGAGTTTCAAATGCCATTTTTATTTGTTTCAGGTAATACCGTTTTAACAGATAGAATTGATTTTACCGCTAATATGAATTTGGTATCCACAAACAATGTTGATACTTTTGATGTATATATTAATGACGATTATTATGGTAGTGATTTACAAATAATTGAAATCACAACAAACGATATTTTAAGGATTGAAGTTACAAAAAATGACGACACCCAAGAATCCAATATATTGTACGAAAACAAATTAGTTTAATCTTCTCCGTAGATATCTTTCTTCTCTTTACACTTTTCAAAGATTAAATTCTCCAAAAATTTATAAATCTTGATTCCACGCTTATCACAGTACTTTTTTAGGATATCATGTGATTCAGGGGATATTTTGATGTTCTTTATTTCTTTCTTGATTTTCATGGGTAGAAAAAAGGCAGAATTTATTCATACCGTTTATAAATACTTATCCAAAAGTAAAGTTTTTTCATTAAAAGTCGAATATTTATCTATAAAATAAATCTGTAACAGAATAATTTAATAATGGCAACACAAGCAAATCAAAAAGTATTCGTATCACCAGGCGTTTACACATCTGAAACCGACCTATCATTCGTAGCCCAAAGTGTGGGGGTAACGACTTTAGGTCTTGTTGGGGAAACTATAAAAGGCCCAGCATTTGAACCAGTATTCATAACAAATTACGATGAGTTCCAAGCCTACTTTGGTGGAACCGAACCCGTTAAATTTTATAACACTCAAATCCCAAAATATGAGGCTGCATATATTGCTAAATCATACTTGCAACAATCAAACCAATTGTTTGTTACAAGAGTATTGGGTTTGTCGGGTTATGATGCGGGTCCATCTTGGAGTCTTTCATTAATTGCTAATGTTGACCCAACAACGATTGGTTCACCATCAAACGCAACAACATTTACCGCAACATTTACTGGTACATCATCAGGAAATACAATTACCTTTATAAGTGGGGCGTTACCTGCTCAAGTTCAGGCGAATTTGAATGTTCAATACAGATTACAAGACGGTTCAACATCTACAATACAAGAGGATTTTAACACATATTTAGGTAACATAATTGACACACCATCTCTTTCGGCAACAACATCCGTAGTATATGGTGCAATTCCTGATGATGATTATACACCATTAATTAACTCATACCCAACAGTTCAAAATCCTTATAATTGTATTAACGATTTTGAACTTAATGATTTATCGTCATCTGAAAATGACCCGTGGCTTTATGCTAACTTTGATATTTCTTCAGGAAATAACTATACAGGTTATTCGTTCTACTATGTTGTTAATAGTTTAAGTTCAGGTGGCAGTGGTAGTTTTACTGGTACAGTTACAGGTGAAACATATACATTTACAGGTACTGCATACACAGAATTCAATAACATGGTTGTTGGTACTCTTCGTTCAAGAGGTATTACTCAATATGTTAATTCTGCGGATAGTATTGACCACGGACCTGTTTACGAAGTAGGTATTGATTACGAAAACGACAACGCTTGGGTTCCTAATAATTTACAATTAATTTGTACTGGACAATATTCAGGTATAACTGACACACCATATGGAACATTCTTGTTATCAGGTGTAACTAAAGATAATAATACATTCTCATTAGAAACTTCATTATTGGCATCTTCTGCAAAATACATTACAAAAGTGTTGGGAGTTGATAATTTTGGTAAATCAAGATTTGAAGTTCCAATTTATGTTGAGGAAATTTATCAAGGAAGTTTAAATTATGCTTATAGTCAAGGATACATTCGTGGATTGAATTGTGACTTAATTGCATTACCAGACGCAAGAAGTCAATCAAGTCAATCAATTGCATGGAATTTAGAAAAATACCAATCACCTGAAACACCTTATTTGGTTTCTGAATTAAGAGGTAATAAGGTATATAACTTATTTAAGTTTATATCAATTTCTGATGGAGATTCAGCAAACACTGAAGTTAAAGTGTCAATTGCAAACTTATCATATAACAATATGTCGTTTGATGTTTTTGTTAGAAATTTCTTTGATACAGATGCAAACCCTGTTGTAATTGAAAAGTTTACCAATTGTAACATGGACCCAGCAACTAATAACTTTATTGCGAAAAAAATTGGTTCGTCTAATGGTGAGTTCGCGTTGATTTCAAAATACATCATGGTTGAAATGGCAAATGAGTATCCAATCGATTCTTTACCTTGTGGTTTCTACGGTTACACACAAAGAGAATATGAAGATGCTGCAATTTACCCATCACCATATCCTAAATTTAAAACAAAATACGATTATCCAGGTGAAGTTATTGCTAACCCACCTTTTGGAACACCTATTGGTGGTTCAAATACAGTGGAATCTCCTGGTGATATTGTAAGAAGAACTTATTTAGGTTTCTCAACACAATATGGAATTGATGAATCATTCTTAACTTATAAAGGAAAACAAAACCCACAATCAAATTGGGCATTAGCGACTGACTCAATCAAATGGAATTACTTAAGTAAAGGTTTCCACATGGATTCAGGAGCAACTGTAGTTACAATTGCGAACACTTCAGAAACAAGTGGTCAAACAGCGTTTGAATGTGGTGTTGCAGAATTTAGAGCAGACCCAGCAACACAAGATAACCCATACTACTTTATCTACTCAAGAAAATACACTGTGTGTTTCGCAGGTGGATTTGACGGATGGGATATTTACAGAGAATGGAGAACTAACCAAGACAGATTCCAATTAGGACAGTCAGGTTATTTGGCGGGTACTGCACCATCTTCAAGATACCCAACTGCAACAGGTGACGGATTGTTCAAGAGAATTATTGTTCAAAACAATACTCAGGACTTTGCAAATACTGACTACTACGCTTACTTACTTGGTATTTTGACATTCGCTAATCCTGAAGCAACTAACATTAACGTGTTTGCAAGTGCAAGTATTGACTATATTAACAACTCAAATCTTGTAGAAGAAGCAATTGACATGATTCAATACTCAAGAGCAGATTCAGTTTATATCTGTACAACTCCTGACTACCAAATGTATACACCAGATTCAACAAGTTCTTTGGATATCATCTATTCACAAGAAGCGGTTGACAACTTGGATAATACAGGAATTGACTCTAACTATACTGCAACTTACTACCCTTGGATTTTAACAAGAGATACTGTAAACAATACACAAATTTACTTACCACCAACAGGTGAGGTTTGTAGAAACTTAGCACTGACTGATAACATTTCATTCCCTTGGTTCGCATCTGCGGGTTACACAAGAGGTCTTGTAAACTCAATCAAAGCTAGGCAAAAACTTACACAAACTGACAGAGATACATTGTATCAAGGTAGAATCAACCCTATCGCAACTTTCTCTGATGTTGGAACTGTAATTTGGGGTAATAAAACATTACAAATTGCTGACACAGCACTTAACAGATTGAATGTAAGAAGATTATTACTTCAAGCTCGTAAGTTAATTTCCGCAGTAGCTGTAAGATTATTGTTTGAACAAAACGACCAAATCGTTAGACAACAATTCTTGGATAGTGTTAACCCTATCTTGGATTCAATCAGAAGAGACAGAGGTTTATACGATTTCCGTGTAACTGTTTCATCTTCACCTGAAGACTTAGATAGAAACACATTAACAGGTAAAATTTACTTAAAACCTACGAAGGCATTAGAATTCATCGATATCGAATTCTTTATTACTCCAACAGGAGCTTCGTTTGAAAATATTTAATAAACATAACGGGGGTACAATTAGTACCCCCTTTATTTGCCAAGTATGAAAAGACAACTTAGAGAGGGATTTAAGGGTGAGGGAACACCAGATATGAAATATTATGCGTTTGATTGGGATGACAACATTGTTCATATGCCAACAAAGATAATGTTAAAAACTGAAGATGGTGATGAAGTTGGTATGAGTACAGATGATTTTGCAGAATACAGAAGTAAAATTGGAAAAGAAGATTTTGACTATAATGGTGATACCATTGTTGGATTTTCTGAAGAACCATATAGAAACTTTAGAACCGCAGGTGACAAAGATTTTTTGGTTGATGCTATGAGAGCAAAACTTGGACCGGCATTTAATGATTTTAGAGAAGCAATTAATAACGGGTCAATATTTTCAATTATTACTGCGAGAGGCCACAACCCCAACACTTTAAAACAAGCCGTTTACAATTATATTATTGACGGGTTTCATGGAATAGATAAAGACCAACTCGTTAAGAACCTTAAAAAATACAGGTCGTTTTTTGACGAGGAAGATATGACGGACGATGAATTAATCAAATCGTATTTGGACCTTAACAAATATCATCCAGTGTCTTTTGACGATGAAGAAGGTGCTGCCAACCCTGAAGAAGCAAAAGTTCGTGCTATGGAAGAGTTTGTTTCTTATATTAAGAAAATGGCGAAAAAGTTAAATAAGAATGCCTTTATTAAAAATGATGTATCTAATAACTTTGTTCCAGAGCAACCTAGTATTGGATTTTCAGATGATGATATTAGAAATGTAGAAGTAATGAGTAAGCATTTTAAAAATAAACCAAATAATATAGTTAAGACTTATTCTACTGCTGGAGGCGTTAAAAAGGAATATAAGTAGATAATAATCTCGACAAAATAAAAGTAAAGAGAAAAATTTTTTAACAAGACTATATTTATAGGATATAAACAACAAAAAAAAAACAAAAAAAAATTAAAATAACATGGCTGATTTATTAATGAAAATGCCGATACCTTACGAACCGAAACGCCAGAACCGTTTCATTTTAAGGTTTCCGTCAAGTTTGGGTATCAACGAATGGTTTGTTGAAAGCGCTTCAAGACCGTCTATCAAGATTGGTGCAACTGAAATACAATTTCTAAACACATCTACATTTGTTGCAGGTAGATTTAACTGGGACCCTATCAGTGTTAAGTTCCGTGACCCTATTGGACCGTCAGCAGCTCAAGCTCTTATGGAGTGGGTTCGTTTACACGCTGAATCAGTGACAGGTCGTATGGGTTATGCTGCGGGTTACAAAAAAGACATCGACCTTGAGATGTTGGACCCAACAGGAGTTGTTGTTGAGAAATGGATTCTTTATGGAACATTCTTAACTGATGTAAACTTCGGAACATTATCTTATAGTCAAGATGCGTTAGCGGATATCACAGCTTCTTTAAGAATGGATAGATGTGTGTTAGTTTACTAATTCACTTTACATAAAATTACACTCAATTATATTTAACCGTAAAGCTAATAAACTTTACGGTTATTTTTATATATGGACAATCAATCAAGAGACCACGGTCAAGACAATTTCACACTACCACATGATGTGGTACAATTACCATCACAAGGTATTTTTTATAAAAACAAAAAGAAATCAATTAAAGTTGGTTATCTAACCGCATCAGATGAAAACATTCTGATGGGTGGTGCCGCTGATTTAACTATGACTTTATTAAGAGCAAAAATCTACGAACCAGATGTAAAGGTTGAAGATTTAATTGAGGGTGATGTTGAAGCAATTCTAATCTTCTTAAGAAATACTGGATTTGGTCCTGAAATGGTAATAAATGTTACAGACCCTGCAACTAAAAAACCATTTAAAAGTACGGTATTATTAGACCAACTAAATATTATTAATGGACAACAACCAAATGAAGATGGTTCATTTACTATTTTATTACCAAAATCTCAATCATCGATTAAATTAAAACCATTAAGTTATGGTGAAATTATGGAGATTAGTAAAATGGCTGAGACATATCCACAAGGAAGGGTTGTTCCAAGAATTACGTGGAGAATGCAAAAAGAAATCATTGAAGTTGATGGTTCAACTGACAAAGCTATGATTGCAAAATTTGTTGAGTCAATGCCAATCTCTGACTCAAAATTCGTAAGAAACTTTATGAATGAAAATGAACCAAGATTGGATATGACCAAAACAATTTCAGCCCCGTCAGGAGAAAAACTAACAGTGAATGTTGGGTTTGGGGCAGACTTTTTTCGCCCTTTCTTCTGATTATAGGAAAGTACAGATAGATGAATTTTACTATCTGACAACACTAATGAAAATTTCTTATCAAGATTTTGAACGGATGCCGTTGTTTGTAAGAAGATATTTGTTGGATAAATGGATTGAAGACAATAAGAAGGACTAAAAAATTAGTCCTTCTTCTATTTATATAGAAACTAAAAAATTGTAATGGCAGAAACTCCTAAAGAAAATCCTATAAATTCCTACGAAGAACTTAAAAAAACTTTTGAAAGTTTAGGAGCTCCTGTAGGTAAAATATTAGACGCAATTGACGGCATGGCTACAGCCGCCAATGATATCAATAATTCATTTATTGCTGGCAGGGCAAGACTTGATGAAATGAATGATGCTGCATCTAGGTCTGCCGCAGGTATTATTCGTTTAGGTGGAAGTATTAAAGATGTTTCCAACACTATAATAGAAATTGCCGAAGGGTCAAGAAGACAATTTATTGCAACTGAAGACCAAGTTAGTGAACTTTATGCTGCCAGTAAAATATTAGGTGTAGAATCAAAAACATTAGTTGAAAATTTTGCAGAAGTTGGAATTGAAACATCCCAAATTGGTACAAACTTAACAGATTCTATTATATACATTCAAAGCCTTGGTTTAAATGCCAAAATGGTTATGGGTGACGTTACTCGAAATATGTCACTAATGAACCGATTCAATTTTTCTGATGGTGTTGGTGGATTAACCAAGATGGCGGCACAGGCTTCAATGTTAAGATTTGACATGAACGCTACTAAAGATTTTGCAGAAAAAGTAATTGACCCTGAAGGCGCTATTAATATGGCTTCAGCTTTCCAAAGATTAGGATTGGCTGTTGGTCAATTAGGTGACCCATTTGCATTAATGAATGATTCAATAAATGACCCTGCAGCATTACAAGATAGTTTAATTAAAGCCACAAAACAATTTACACAGTTTGATGAAAAAACCAAATCATTTAAAATAAACCCACAGGGAATTTTAACATTGAGACAAATGTCTCAAGAAACAGGTATTTCATATGACCAACTTACAAAAACCGCATTAGCCGCGGCAGACTTAGATAAAAGGTTATCTAAAATAAATCCAACACTTACCTTTGATTCACCTGAAGACAAACAATTTATTGCCAACATGGCAACAATGACTAAGGAAGGTGACTACGTTGTTCAGTTAAAGAATGATGAAACTGGTATTATTGAAACCAAAAAATTAGGAGAGTTAACTCAAGATGAACTTGCAAAATTAAGAGAACAACAAGAAAAAGCACCTAAGACTTTGGAAGATATTCAAAAGAGTCAATTAAATGCTTTATTGGATATTAAATTTGCCATTGAAGGTAATATAGCGAAAGGTACCTATGGTCTTGCAGGTTCTTCGGCTGTTAGAGGTACTATTGTGGGGGCTGAAAGAATTACAAGAGCTGTTACTGGTGCGGTTGATAATGCGGTACCTGAAAGTGTTGCAATAACTGAAAAAGTTAATGAGGCTGTTGATAAAATGCAGGCATTATTTATTGAAAAAGATTCAAATAAATTAAGTTCTGACGATTTTGCAAAAAAATTATCCTCACTTCAGAACACTCTTTTAAAAGATGCTAATAGTTTAGGAGAAAAAGGTAAGGAATCATTTAAAGATATTCTTCAAGAATCAAATAAAAAAGTTACAGGAAGTAGTGCTATTGAAAAAGAATTTAGAAGTTTAACTCAAGAACTTTTAGCATCGGTAGGTCGACCAGTAAAGGCGACTGAACAGATTAAAGCAAGGGATGAAGAACAAAAATCATTATCATATGCAGATATTATTGGTAGGAGAAATCAAAATCTTACTGATAAAACAGGTACATCATCAAATAGTGGAGCATCAACAAATAAAGTTGATGTTGGAGGTACTATAACATTTAAATTTGATTTACCTGCAGGTACAACACTAAACCAACAACAATTAAATGCCGTGTTTAATAGTGAAGAGTTTAAACAATATATTGCCAACCTTGCAAAACAAAATTCTTCAGAGAAGAAAGGGGCTGGTGCTCCATACTATGGACGATAATAAAACATTAGATTGAAGAATAAAAAATACAAATTAACCTATTTATTAAGAAACGTATAAATGGGTAGTCCGTTAGATTATATAAGTACCGAGGTTTTTAGAAAAAAACTAATTGTCCGAAATTTAGTACCATATGCTAAATCACCTAGTCCTGCGACCCCGCCAATAACTTTTGAGGTAGTACAAAGAGATTTAACACCTGTTGATAGTCCTGATTATCTAATTGATACTCCATACATTGCCAATTCACAATTTTATCCACTTAACAAGTGGGGAAATCAAGGGGGATACTACCAAGCACCCGACCTTACAGGTAATTTAAATGTCATTTCAAATCAAGGTGAATATGGACCTGGTCAACAGGATGCTTATATTGTTAACACAGGATTTGCGGCAACTCAAAAATGGAGACCATTAAATGCTTATTCAAGCCCAAACAACTTTGATGCTGGTGAAGCGGTAACTAGTTTAGAAACTGTTAGACCTGACCAAGATAGACTACCAAACGGTCAACCTTACTTTACATTTGTACCTTCATCGTATAGACCTGTTTCAATCTTATTAAATCCCGACCCACAGGGTAGTGATGGTTTATTAAGTGATGACTCCTTTATAGCTCGATTGGGAGCAAAAACTTTAAAGAAAGAGTTTCAAGACCGTATTGGTCGAGAGTTATTAAGACAAACTCTTGGTCGTGCCAACATATTAAATGTTAATAGTGGTACAAACCTTGTTAATATTTTAACAGGTCGAGTTCCTTTAATTGAACCAAATTATAACATTACGGTACCGTCAAACCCATTGGGTGCTGCTGCCGACTTTGCTCTTAGATTAGGGGGAAGTACTTTACCGTTCTCAACAATTCCTGGTTCTTATTTTGACCAAAGTATTAATCCACCACAACCAACAACAATACAACAATCATTGTTGGCAAACCCACTTGCGGCTGGCGGAAAATTTATTAGTAATTTATTAGGGGCTAATAAAACAGGGACTCAAATATTCTACGACAATACGGGCCAAGGTCAAAAATCTATTTTATTTAAAAATCTTAACTTTAATAAATTTAAACCAAACTACGATAGAACTTTATTAGATAGATTGGGTGGCGCAATTGTTGGGACTAACACAAATAATTCTAACTTTTATGTTGGTAGTACATCTTCAGACCCATCAAGAGTATTTTCACCATCAGGGTCGTTACCAAATGATGCTTTTGGTAATGAACAACAAGACCCAGTTTATGGACCATCTGAGTTAGCGCAGTTATATGAAGGTCCAAGTAAAGAGATTAGACTTGGTGCTAACGGCCCAACATATGGTAATGGTGGTGGTATTGAAGGTGGATTCACATGGGTGTCTCCAAAGTATAAAGGTAATGCTGGTAAAAAAGTTGGTGTTGGAGGTTTAATAACTGACCAAGATTCGGATTTTAAACCATCATCATACAACTCAACCGAGTCAACTGAGAGAACCTTTAAGGAAGGTTCTATTCTTGATAAGACACAAAGAATTATTGATAGCCAACCACAAGGTGGTAAAAGATTACAACACGTTGGTAATGCAATGGACCAAGTCAGCAAAGTATTCAATGATGGATACAAAGAAATGACAAAGGGTTCAAGAGTATTAACTTACGTTGGGGCGATTGGACAAGAAGTTGGAACTGAGTATTGTAGAGTATTTGCTAAAGATATACCATACCTACAGTATAACGACCTTCAAAAAACTGATGGTATTACAACTGAAGGTAGAAGATTTTCATATTCTGTTTTAGATAAGACATATAACCTTAACATTGCACCAAACAAACAAGAGGGTGGACAAGATTCATCTAACATTATTGGTACAATGAATAATGCTTATGCCAAGAAATATATGTTCTCATTGGAGAACTTGGCTTGGGCAACATCAAACTCACCAGGTCTTTCGGTTTCTGATTTGGCGGTATGTGAGAGAGGACCTAATGGTGGTAGAGTTATGTGGTTCCCACCTTATAACTTAACATTTAATGAATCAGTTCAAGCAAACTGGACCCCAAATGATTTTATTGGTAGACCTGAACCAATCTATACTTACAAAAATACAAGTAGAACGGGTAGTTTAACGTGGGATATTGTTGTTGACCATCCGTCAATATTAAATGTTATTGTTAACAAGGTATTGGCAAACGAAACAAATAAAACAAGAGTTGATAGCATATTAGATTCATTCTTTGCGGGATGTAGAAAATATGATTTATATGAATTGGCCAAAAAATATTATACAATAAATCCAAACGATTTGTTTCAAATCCAACAAGCAATTACATCTAAAGAAATTACAAGAGAACAGATGCAATTTGCAGTTAAAACAGTGACGGTAAAATCCCAAGTTTCGGACGGAAATGGTTCGGGAGATGGAAGTGGTGGTGCAAACAGTTCAAGTACACCACCTCTTGGTAGTCCTGCGTATTTTATGGAAAAATATGCCCAAATTGGTTTTTATTTTTCAAACGATTATCCAAAACCTAAAACATCTCCAAACTATACTGAAATGTATGACGAATATATTGGTGAGAAACCAACATATTCAAGTAAATCAAATGGTGCTCAGTTAACTCAGGCGTTTGATACTATGGTCACACCAAACTATGTGATTGCACAACAAATGGCTATTGATATTGCAGAACAAATAAAAAATAGTGAAGGAGGTAGTGTGACACTTATTGTAGATTCAAGTTGTTCTGCCCCACAGACAAAGGCTTATAACCTATCATTATCTACCCGAAGAATTGATTCTGTAATTAAATTTTTTGCGGAAAATCCTGCAACCAAAGATTATGTAAAACAACAAAAATTAATAGTTAAAAAAGGTAGAGGATTTGGTGAAACCGTTACTTCTACACCATTAGTATCAAAAACAATTCAACCACCATATGCTTTACCACTCACACCAAATCTTCCTGCGGTAAATTGTACCGATAATGACGGAAAGGCTGTTGGTGGTGATACCCAAGCGATATCTAAAGAAATATATACAACAAATGCCATGTCATGTAGAAGGGCGTATATTTCAAAGATTGAATCAACTCTAAAGGCCCCACAACCTGCACCACCTGACAACACAATAAATCAAACAGAACAAACAAGTGTAACAGTAACAGGTAGAATTGTGACAACAACAGAAACTCAAACAACTGTTAATGATGTTACGGTACCAAGAGATAATATTAGTAAAAGAGTTCTAAGAGCATTATTATCTGAGTGTGATTATTTTGAGGTTATAAAGGAAGAAACCCCTATGGTTTTTGATAATCTTAAAGATAAGTTGAAATTCTTTGAACCTGCATTCCACTCAATGACACCTGAGGGACTTAATACAAGGTTAACATTTTTACAACAATGTATGAGACCTGGTGATACAATACCTGTAGTTAAATCTATTGGGGGTAGAGATGTGTTGGAATATAACAATGCCACAAATACTGCGTTTGGCGCACCACCAGTATTGATTTTAAGAGTTGGGGATTTTTTTAATACTAAAATTATCCCAACAAGTTTGTCAATTACTTATGAAGGATTGGATATCAACCCTGAGGGTATTGGTGTCCAACCTATGATTGCAAAAGTAACAATGGCATTTAACTTTGTTGGAGGTAGCGGATTAAAAGAATCTGTCGACAAATTACAAAATGCGTTAACATTTAATTACTATGCAAATACTGAAATTTATGATGATAGAGCTGACCCAACAGATTCAAGTTATAAAGTAATTGATAAAGATTTCTTACAGTTTGCGGCAATAAATAATGTTGGTCCTCCAACAATTAACGATGCTCAACCCAATAACGGTTTAAGTAATGAATCGACTATTGGAACTATATTAACTAATACTAGTAGTTTAAGTGCTCAAACAGGTACCCTTAGTTATCAAACATTTATGGATAAGTTTGTTACGGAAACACAAAATTATTTTACAAATGTTGTAAATAAAAATAAAGAAACTGTAAACCAATATAATAACGCATTACGTCAACAATGGATGTTGGAAAGAAATTATCAACAAGGTAAATTCTTATTGACCGAAGATAATGAGACAATTTTATTTGGTAAACCTTATAATCTTGAAAAAAGAATTGATACTGTTTTTGAAGATTTGATATCTGATATTAAAAATGATGATGATGAATTTATCAAATTCATTAAAGAAGATTCGTTTAATTTTACAAATAAAACGATTAGACAAGTTAAAGAAAATTTCACTAATTTTGTTAAAAATAAGAAAGGTACATATCAAAATGCGGTAACAACTATTACTCAAAGTATGGTTAATACTCAACAAACTTATGTTGCTTACATTGCAAGGGCAAATACCATCACATATTATGTACCATCATTTTCGGGAACAGGTACAGATGGTTCACAAGATAAAATTGGTAATGTTAAATCATTTGTCACAATACCAACAACAAGTATTGACACAAGTTCAAAAAATGCGTCAAACACATTAGAAGAATTAAGTAACGATATTGTAACTATTAAAAGTGCTATAACCGCATTTAATGTGGTTACAATGTCCGCATATACTTTTAGTTATAATACTAACACATATAGTGGTATTTTAGTGTTTGAATCTAATTATAGATTACCTCAAAATCAAAAAGTTTTTGTTCCATTCAATCAATCTCCAATTTTTGAGATTGACTCATTTAGAAGAGAGTATATGTTACTTTCTGACGATGTTGTTGATTCAAAAAAATATGAAACTTTTAAAAACGCAATGATTGGTAATATAATTAATAATGTGGGATTACTTGGTACTGCGGAAAAAGGACCTATATTAACTGAGGCGTTTGATGAGTATTGGGATAGAAGGGCAAAAGGTTTATTTGAAAGTGAAAATAATATTACTAAAGAATTTATTAACAGTATTGAAAAAGAAAAATTACAAGACTTCTTGAAGTTTACACCATTCCCAACTAAGAAAAGATTATTTACCTATACAACTGAAAACGCAGGAACAAACTCTCAAAAGAATTTGATTAAAGGATTGGGAGCAACTGAAAACTATAACACAAATAATAAAACGTGGAACGATGAAATATCTGGAGACGTATACGTATCAAAAGTAAAATTTAACTAATGGCATATCAATATTATAATAGATACAGTGATTTTCTTATTAATGGGGAACAAACTGTTGTGCCATTTGTACAATTACCACAAAAAACAACTGACAAATCCTACATATATAAAGTGGCTAGAAGTAGACTAGATGTGGTTTCTCAAGAGTATTATAGTTCACCATATTTTAGTTGGTTAATTTTACAGGCAAACCCACAATTTGGAGGTTTAGAAAATAACATATTTGATGGGGCGGTATTGATTATTCCTTATCCGCTACTACCTTCATTACAGGACTATAAAGCATCTTTAGAAAATTATTTTTATTATTATGGCAGGTAACAGACCAGGAGACAATAGTGGAAATATATTAGTGGAATTTGATTACAATAACATTATTGTTGTTGACCCAAACAAAACTATTGATGCGTTTGGAAATATTCGTGAAAGATTGGTTGACCATGAAAAGATGGTTATGTTTGCCAACCTTGAAGCAGAACTTTTACCAAGAACTAAATTATCGGTGGGTGGTAGTCCTGAAGATAGAATTTCTATCCTTTCTATTGCCAAAATTAATTTTTTAAGACCAACCGAACTTACTTCACTGACAACGGGTTATTATGATGAATTGACAGGTAAAAGTACAAGAAATGGGTTAGGTGATAATCAATTAAATATACAGGATATTGAACCTATAAATGGTAATACCGCATACCAAAAAGTTACGGTTAATAACCCTGGTAATCAATCTACTGATAATGGATTATTAGGAATCACATCAATTAGAGTTACTACTAATACGTCATTTATACCAACTGTAAGTATGGAGTTGGAAGATATTCAAGGACGAGCATTATTTCAATTAGGGGATAATTCACCATACGCGGCATTTTTTAATTTACCTTACCCACCATTTTATTTAACACTTAAAGGTTATTATGGTCAGGCGATAAAATATCAATTAAATTTAAAAACATTTAATGCCAGATTTAATTCTTTTAGTGGAAACTATTCAATTACTTTAGAATTTGTTGGATACAAATTTAACATTTTAAATGAGATATCAATGGGCCACTTATTGGCGGCTCCTCACATGTATAGTACAAGATTTGATATTTCTAAATCTGCAACATCACCTGAAGCACCAAATAAAAATGTCGAAGCGGGTACAAAACAAACGGGAGCAATATCAAAAGAATCCACCAATAGTACAAACAATATTGTAACTCAAATTGTTAGTGAAAGGGGTTATCAAAAAGTTGTTGAAGTTTATAGTGAATATAAGGCCAAGGGATTGATTGACCCTGATTTTCCTGAATTAACCTTTGCAGAGTTAATTAATAAGTTAGAAACTTTTGAGACAACAATAATAAATTCATACACTAAAGTTGACGTACAACCATTAACTAATATTAGGGCATATAAAGAAACATTAACCAATTATTACAATGGGATTTATGGTAATCAAGATTCTTGGTTTAATACAAACTTAAATACAAGACCAATTATTTTGAATGATGGGACTTTAGTTTATGCGTTTAAAAAAGAAATATTAGAGGACCAAACAAAAAGACAAAGAGCATTACAAGTATTGAGTGGGGATACAATTGCATTTAACGAATTATTAGCATCAAATCCAACCTTAGGTGTAAGTGGAATATCAAAAATTGAAAATCCAATTAATTACAATACGTATTTTATTAATGTATCTTTAGACCAAGTTGATTTACCAAAAACAGTTATTGAACAATCAAATAGGTATACACCAACCGAAAACGATGAAAAATCGGTTAAAGAATATTTGGAGAAAAAAGTATTTGCACTAAATAAAGAATCTCAAGAAGGAGACAATACTAACCAGTCGGTTAATGTTATTACAAATCCATTACTTGTGTTTAAGTCATCATCAACAACGGCTAACAGTACTCCAAGATTTGAGAATTTACTATATCAAATAGAGGCCGAAACCAATAGAAAATTAACTGAATATGAAACTGCGTTAACAGCTGATTTTGCTAGAAAAATTGAAGATACTAAAATAGGTCTTGGTTTTAAACCATCAATTAGAAATATATCTGCAGTTATTATGGCTTCTACTGAAGCGTTCATTCGATTATTAGATGAAGTACATACAAATGCTTGGAATGTTAAGTATGACCCCGTAAGACAACTTGCAATTTTAGATAATCAATCATCGGCGCCTGGTACCGACACAAGGGGTAGTCTTCAAATTTCACAACAAGCTAAAAATGAAAATCAAGGATTATCCACAAGCCAAGAACCTGTATACCCATGGCCACAATATTTTGTTGAAACTCCTGAAGATAAAAAAGGACGTTTCCAATTAAAATATATTGCAGACCCTTCTGAAGTTGATGTAACAAAGGGTTATCTTTATGATAAATGGCCTGAGGTTGAATTTGTTGAAGAGTATATGAGAGGACTAACTCAAAAGTTTAATCCACCCATCGCTCAAGTACCAACAGATAGTCAAGCAACCACAAATATTATAAACATTAATGCAATTGAATACCCTTCAAATGGTATTGCGTACCTTAATAAAGAGGAAATTAAGTTTTTTTATGAAATATGGGAAAGACAATTTTTAACTTCAAACTATTCTGGATATATTAGAGCAAATGGTAATCAATTAAATCAATTGACGGACTTAGTTCTTAGTTCTGAAACAAATAATATTATAAGTAGTTTAGGTGTTAGTTCACCATTTTTAACTTTAAAGTTGAAAAATTATAATATAACTGCAGAAAACTACGTTCAATTTTTAGAAAACATATCTAACCAAGGAACTGGTAGGTCGTATCAAGAATTTATTAGAGATTTTTATGTTACACCATATATTAGAAATTTAACCGAAAATTCGTTTAATATTCTTACCACAAATCAATTGGGTAAAGAACCACAAAATAATTCAAAATCTGAAGCACTATTACAATTAGTTAAAGCTTCTAATAATGCGCCATTAATTATTGATACTTATCCATTTACAAACCCAAATTGGGTGAGTGGTAACATGAGTCTTAGTAATCAAGCTCAAGGGGATTCAGTTTATAATACAAATCAAACTTTAACTGTTTTTAAACCAAGAAATGTAATTTCAAACTTTACAAGTGTTTATGATTATACAACTAATAGACCTGTTACTAATTTTTCATATTTAAATGTTACCAATCCAATTACTGAAATTAGTGCAACAAATTTAACAACATTCTTAAATACAAGAAAAAATCCTGATAAATTTATACCAACAGAAGGATACGTTAACCATTTTAGACCTGTTACCAACTTAACCACGGAAACAACAACAACGATGTTAAACACACCATACATGGTTAATGCAATTCAAAATGGTGTTTATAATTGGAGAAAAAGCGATAAGTATCCTTATGTTCAGGCCGCGTATCTTTTTATAAATTCATTACCATTGGCATCTTTAAGAGAAAGATATAAGACATATGGTTCACCAAACGATTTAGATTATATTGCATCTTGTTTTAAAAAGTTTGGAGCAATTCACAAAATGCCATACGCTTGGGTATTAAAGATGGGTTCTTTATGGTACCGATATAAAACATACAAAACAACTGGCATTGATTTCCTTGACTCCGCTTGGAATAACTTCGATTATAAAGTTAACTTTGACCCAGTAACAAGTGCTGATACCAAAACATACACATTTCAATTTGATGGTGTTAAGAATATAAAATTACAAAATGTCTCAATTGTTACTAATTCAAAAATACAAACTGGATTTTATCCAAAAGTTATTAATGATTTTAACGTTTTTTATAATGGATATGATTTATATACAGGATATACTGACACAGAAATACAAACAAGTATTAATGGAGGTATGAAAGTATATAATTTTACAGATTCTAACATTTATCCAAATGGTTTTACCGGCACATCAATTCAAACATGGTCGGTAATTTTACCTGATAATTTAATTGATTTTGTTGCATCATCAGGAACTTGTTCCCCAAATCAAAATACGACAGGGGTTAATTATTTTATTGTTCCTTCATTCGGTTCTTCAATAAATCAAGTTAACGTTGAATGTTTGCAAAATAACAATCAAATTGTACCAATATTAAATAACACATCTGTTTATAATGGTTCTGTTAGATTATTATGGTCAGCACCAAATTATGGTTATTTTGATAATAATCAAATAGTTAAACCACAGCCCGACTCTTATGTTAATCGAATTTTAACTGGTAATACAAAACAAGCGCCGTTTAAATTATTATTGGAAAACAACTATTCTAATATTGAAGAAGTGTTTTCAGTATTTGATAAAAGTATTTTAGATAAATTTGAACAAGAGTTTTTAAATTTTTCTAAACCAATATCTGATATAGATTTAGGACCACAAGTTGTTATTCCCGTTAATCAATCTCCTGTGGACAATAGTGCAACGTTTAAAAACTTCCAATATTTGTTCAAAAGTTTAATGTCTGTTAATGCTAATGTTGGTTTAACAAATTCGGAGTATTTTAATACTCTTGGAGATAAACAATTGGTAACATTTTCAAACACAATTAAATCATTCATGGAATATGATGTGGTTTTAAAATATGGTAACCCTGCAAATTATAAAAGAAGAGTCGTTGATTCATTCCTCGCATCTAATGGGGGAAACAATCCAATTGTGGACCCAATTCAATTTGGTACATATATTAATAATACATTGCCATCTGTTAATGGTGCGATTACTCTGGCTCAATCAAAGGCCGCATATTCTCAAGCTTGGTTAGCGTTAGAAACCGAAGTAGGGTTTTCAACTATAACCAATTTAAGGTACACTAACCAAGGTTCATATATTACGGATTTCTTTATTGATAATAATATTGAATTCTCAGTCAATAATGTTGTGTTATGTTCACAACTTATTAAACAATATGCCACTCAAAAATTAAATGTACCAACAATTAATAGTTCACAATTTAAAACAAACATCAACACTTATTTAGGTGGGACTGATGCCTTACAAAATATTTTCTTGAATCAAATATTAACAAAAGTAAGGGCCGATTTACCTAATCAACAAGAGTTACCTGAAAGAAAAATACAGAGCGTTATTGATGGACAACAAAGTAAGGTTGAAAATTACGAAGTGTTTAAAGCCTTAAATGATAAATGGATTTCTGGTGGTGATTTTACAAACAAGACATTATTTGAAGACTTTTTATTCTTAGATAGAGCATCGAGAAATATTGGAGACGTTCTTCTTATTGATGTGTTTGATTTAAAAAATACTTTAAAGGCTAGTTCCATTAATATGGAAATGAGTGTGTTCACATTTCTTAGTGGAATATTAATTAAAAACAAATTTAATGTAATGCCATTACCTGCGTATGTTAACTTTTATAATGTACAAGATGCCGATGGAACCACAATATCACAAAGTGCTGAAGGGTCTTTACAGTTTGCGGATAATATGTGGGGAACGTTTTTGGATGTGGACTATAGAAAATCAGGACCAAAAATGATTTGTTTCTATGCTGGTTTACCATCAACTTATTTAGATTTACCAAAAGGAAATTCTCGATATAGAAACGATGCCTTTGATTTAAGACGAGCATCGGAAAATCCATTAATTGAAAATCAAGTTGGAAAAAAAGATTGGGCGTTATCTAATAAATGTGTTGGGTTTAACGTTGATATTGGAACAAGAAATCAGAATGTATTTTACTCGTTTAGTGTTTCAATGGATAGTGGTAAAGCAACTTCAGAGACAATTCAAACACAATTAAACATGGTAAATCAAGCAAATGGTAAAAATGTTGCAACCCAAAACGTTGGTTTATATAATTTATACAAACAAAGAAGTTATAAATGTGATGTTATTTGTTTAGGAAATGCATTATTACAACCTACAATGTATTTTAACCTTAGACACGTTCCAATGTTTAATGGTCCTTATTTAATTACTGAAGTTAATCACACAATAACTGCTGGTGAATTCCAAACTAATTTTTCTGGTGTTAGACAAGGAATTTATGATTTACCCTCAATTGATAATTTCTTACAAAGTGTTAATCAAAATCTTTTAACTCAGATTGAAACTGTAATTCTTGCCAATAAAGATAATATTACGGATAAACCAATCACCAATATTAATAAAACGGCACAATTGACTCAATTGGGCGATAATGTTGGTGCAGCAACAAATACATGTACGAACAACTTAAATACCAATTATAGTACTTGGGGGGATTTTGTTGAATCTGTTACAATAGGTTTAACACCTACACAACTTGCCGACGCTATTAAAGCTAAAACAACTAGTACTGAGATACAAACTAGTATCTACTTGTTATGTTATGTTCTAACATTTAATAAAAATAAATTTGAAGGGTATAATAATAATTTTGCGTCAGTCGCTTTAAATACTTATTGGGGAGAAAGTACAAAATATTTTATACAAAAACAATCATCATGTGTTAAAATTCCAAACTCATTGGGTGCACGTACATCACAACCTATTGCCAATTTTGAAACCCTTGATAAATTTTTAGATTTTATGGTTGCAAGATTAACACCAAACATTCGAAGAATATATTTTGGTACAAATGGTAACGCACCGTTAGGTCTTTTAAAATATTATGTGTGTTATTGGAAACCTCCTACACCTGAAAATCAAAACATACCCGAATCTTATTTTGATGCAAATCAAAATGAATTTAATACACTATATAATACTTTTGATAAAGCTTATAAGTCAGCGGCATCAGTTGGATTAGATTTTGAATCTGCTAGAAAGGCGAATAAGAGCCAAGTTCAACAAATTGCTGACGGAGTTACGGGAGCAACTAATAATCTTAACACAACAAAACTTCCACCTCCAACATGTCTTCCACCAACAATTGTATCTTTCTCACCATTAACGGGTGTTACCAATACAATATTGAATATTACAGGAACTCATTTAGAAAGTATAACTGCGGTGACGATAAATAACATTAAAACTACAACAGGAATAACTATTAATAGTAGTGTTAATATTGTTGTGTTGGTTCCATTTAGTAATACAACAGTGCCACAAAATAATACAATTGTTGTTAGTGGACCATATGGTGATAGCGCTAGTTCGACAACATTCACTTATAATCCATACCAAACATCTGCCGCACCACCAACAGTTGCACCAAACGTATTACCAAATAGTAATACACAACCACAACAAACAGGACCTATAACTATGACAGGTATTACCGAGTTAAGTACTGTTAACGCCCCTGGTTATACTAAGATTGGAATTAACCCATTAATATTGGTTAATTGGGAGATATTAAGTTACCCATTATCACCATACTTAAGTTATGAAGTGGTTAAAGAGACTGTTTCATCAAACAATACCTTAGTTAAAACGGTTATTAGTCAAGGAGTTATTGATTTACGTGACAAGTATACTAATAGTGCATTCTCTGAATTCTTTATTGAAGATGCTGATGTTGTTTATGAAATTGACAATGATGGAGTAACAATACCAACAGATTGTGTGATTAACTATAAAATCAAAATATTGGCAAATACCATACTTCCAACCAATCCACCAACTCAAACAGTCACTCAATGGTTCTCCAATCTAATTATTATACCATAAATTTAACAAATAACGATATATTTATATAGAAACACAATTATGGATATTAAATCAGCATTAGACAACTATCTTGGTAAATCTACAAGAATCTCTCAAGAAGATAACGGTGACGGAACTAAACAAGTTTGCGACTTAGATACAGGTGATTGTTATACTGTAAGAGAAAGAGACGGTCTTATTGAAAGGGCCGGCCACCAAACAACCGCTAACAGAAAAGTTAGGGTTGAAACATCTAACGGTGTTAAACAATTATTAAACGGTTAAGGACATGGGAATAGATAAAAAAATATTAAGTGAAATTCAAAGATACAATAGTATCAACAAATATATAACGGAACAGGCGGCAGAACCTGCACCTGATGATTTAGGGGCTTTGGCACCTGAAGCGGGGGCAACACCTCCACCACCACCTGCAGAAGCGGGAGCGGTTCCACCACCACCTCCAACAGGAGAAGCAACACCAATTGATGTTGATGCTGACCCCGATGTTGAAAAAATTGATGACGATGGAAAATCTGATGAAAATAAAAACAACAAAAGTGGTGAAAGTGAAGAACTTGATATTACTGACTTGGTTACCACTCAAAAAGATACTCAATCAAAACAAGACGAATACTTTGAAAACTTATTTGGACAATTAGGTAAATTGGAATCAAGATTAGGTGAGATGGATGCAATCATGAACAAGTTAAATGCTCTTGAAAACAAAATTGAGAAATACAGAGAAAAGACCCCACAAGAAAGATTGGAGTTAAGAAGTTACGACTCATACCCATTCAACCAAAAATTATCACAATTCTTCGATGATAAATCAGAAGAGATGGAAAAGACGGGAAAAAATGATTATGTTTTAACACCTGATGACGTGACCGACATCAATGTTAATGATATTAAGAATTCTTTCCAAAACAAATCCAATGGATTTGAAGACGAGTTCAAATACAAATAACAAACACAATAATAAAATGGAAGGTCACTCAAAAGGTGACCTTTTTTTATTTGACAAATCGATAAAACTATACTATAATTGTAAAACAAATTAAACTTAATATATAAAAAACATGATGAGTTCATTAGACGCCGTATTGGCACAGTACGAAAAAGCACAACAAGGGGGCGGGGCCCAAAACAAAATGTCGCAAGACGAAAGAATGAAAAAGTATTTCGCTTGTATTCTTTCTGACAAAGAGAAATCAGGACAACGTAGAGTACGTATCCTACCTACACCAGATGGTTCTTCACCATTCAAAGAAGCGTGGTACCACGAAATTCAAGTTGGTGGACAATGGAACAAATTCTTTGACCCAGGAAAAAATGATAACGAACGTTCACCTTTGAATGAGGTTTACGAAGAGTTGATGTCTACGGGTAAAGAATCGGACAAAGAATTGGCAAAACAATACAAGTCTCGTAAGTTTTACATCGTTAAAGTTATCGACCGTGATAACGAATCTGATGGTGTTAAATTTTGGAGATTTAAACACAACTATAAGAATGATGGTATCTTGGATAAAATCATTCCAATTTGGAGAAACAAAGGTGATATCACTGACCCTGAAAAAGGACGTGACCTTGTTATCGAATTAAGTAAATCTAAAACACCTGCAGGTAAAGAGTACACAAGTATCTCTACAATCATGTACGATGACCCAGCTCCTGTTCACGAAGACAAGGCTCAAGCTAACGCTTGGATTAATGACGAGATGACTTGGTTGGATGTATATTCTAAAAAACCTGTTGATTATCTTGAGGCAATCGCTCGTGGAGAAACTCCAAAATGGGATAGTGATAAGGGTGGATATGTATATTTAAACGATACTGAATCGACTACATCTATTGGTGGTAAAACAGCACCAATTGTTGACCCACAGGCTAACGACGAGGTAGACACTGAATTACCATTCTAATTAAACTGAGCTTGGACACTTACTTACACATAGTGTCCAAGCTCTTTTCTTTTATAAAAAAATAACACATGGAAAACAGAATAGGAAAAAGAATGTTTGAATCTCTTGTATTGAAATACGAGAGTGAAGTTGCTGAAGCTGAGGCAACATTAATGGTCTATATGGAGAACGCAGTAGGAATTGGAGAACACCCACAACATTTTGAAGAAATGGATAACTTTGTTGAAAAACTTACAAATGCTTCAGATAAACTTATTGCCCTAAAAGAATTTTATTCAAGACATTATGGCAATTAAGAAGAACGATTTTAGTTCAGTAAAGAAAAAATTCTCTACTTCAGCTAAGTACAAACCACAAAGGTTTTTTGATTTAGGTTCTGACTTTTTGGATGCGGTTGGACTACCAGGTCCTGCAATTGGACACTTAAATATGTTCTTGGGTCACTCTGATACAGGAAAAACAACTGCGTTAGTTAAAGCTGCCGTTGATGCCCAAAAGAAAGGTATTCTACCTGTATTCATCATTACCGAACAAAAATGGTCTTTTGAACACGCAAAACTTATGGGTTTTGAATGTGAAGAAGTTGTTGATGAAGAATCGGGAGAAGTTGATTGGGACGGATTTTACATCTTTAACAATAACTTTAACTACATTGAACAAATTACTGACTACATTAATAGTTTGTTAGACGCACAAGAAAAAGGTGAATTAGATTATAGTTTATTGTTCTTGTGGGATTCAGTTGGTTCAGTTCCTTGTAAGATGACATTTGACGGTAAAGGTGGTAAACAACACAACGCATCTGTATTGGCAGATAAGATTGGTATGGGTATTAACCAACGTATTTCAGGTTCACGTAAATCTGATTCAAAATATGAAAACACATTGGTTATTGTAAACCAACCGTGGGTTGAATTACCTGACAATCCATTTGGTCAACCAAAGATTAAAGCAAAAGGTGGTGAGGCTATTTGGTTGAACTCATCTTTAGTATTCTTATTTGGTAATCAAAAAGGTGCGGGAACAAACAAGATTACTGCAACAAAAGACAAAAGAAGTGTTAAGTTTGCAATCAGAACAAAAGTATCTGTAATGAAAAATCACATCAATGGATTGGGTTATGAAGATGGAAAGATTATTGTGACACCACACGGGTTCTTGGCAGGTAAAGAAGCGGCTGAAGAGAAGGTTTCGATTGAAAACTACAAGAAAGAATATGCAGAATATTGGAAAGATATTCTTGGGGTTAGTTCAATTGATTTTGAACTGAAAGAAGAGAAGGAAGATTGAGTTATTGTTTCACCATTTAAATCACAAATGTGATTAAGACATTATTAGTAGACGGAGATAATTTATTTAAGATAGGATTCCACGGAGCAAAAGACGTGTTTAACGACGGAGCTCATGTTGGCGGAGTATTTCACTTTGTGAGTGTACTCCGCAAATTCCTTGACGAACACAACCATGATAGAGTTGTTGTGTTTTGGGATGGTGATTCTAATTCATCCATCAGAAAATCGATATACCCCCAATATAAAGCAAACAGACGACAAGACGATATGAATGAATACAAGTACGAATCGTATTTGTATCAGAAGTCTCGAATCAAACAATATCTTGAGGAGATATTTGTAAGACAAGTTGAGATGCACGACAATGAGGCGGATGACCTCATCGCTTATTATTGTAAGATATCTAAAGACGAGAAGATTATCATTTTTTCTGCAGACAAGGACCTTACACAGCTTATCTCTGAACATGTGACAATCTATTCACCAATCACAAAACAGTACTTTAAAAACGGAGATATGATATCTTTGAACAAGGTAGACATACCTCACTACAATGTATTGTTGACAAAGATATTCACGGGGGACAAATCAGATAATATTGAAGGTATTCAGGGACTTGGAGAAAAAACATTAGTTAAGTTTTTCCCTCAGGTGCAGGAGAAACCCTGCACTATGGAAGAAATCTTGGATTATGCACGAAATATCCCGCAAGACAAACCTTCAAAAACATTTACAAATCTTTTGACTGGCAAAACAAAATCAACTATACTTGGTGAAGAGTTTTATGCCACAAACAAAAAGATAGTCGACCTTACAAACCCTTTAATCACTTCCGATGGAAAAGAATTAGTTGAACAAATTTTGACAGACAGTATAGACCCAACAGATAGGGGTTATAAAAACTTAATGAGAATGATGATGGAAGATGGTCTCTTTAAGTATCTACCCAAGAACGATGAAGCTTGGGTTAACTTCCTCAAACCATTTATGAAATTAACAAGAAAAGAAAAAAGAAATACAAACAAAAATTAATTATGAAAGAACAAGACAGCACCAAAATGGAATTCTTACTGACGTTGAACGATAACATCGTTGTTCAAAGATTCTTTAATGTTAAAGGGTATAACCCAAAGGCAAAAAACTCCTTGGAATTATACTACTTTATTCGACAATTTAAAGACGAGATTGAGTACTACTTGAAAATGAAAACAGTTGTTTATATGATGGACAACATGGATGCAATTTTGAGTGACCCGTCAATTATGGACACATCGTTTACTGAAGGTAGCGAACAATTCAACATTTACATCAAAATCGGAGAGCAGACAATTTGTCATAGATATTTTGATGGAAAAACATTCCCACCAAAAGTTCGTTATACCGTTGACGTACGACCATTTTTAAAGAACACGTTAAGAGAATTAACTGACATTTTTTCCGAACAAAAATTAAGTTTGGAATATATGGACTTTGACCTAAACAAGTGAATATTTAATTAAACAGACGAACGCAAATTACAATATGAACAAGAACTTTGACTACTTAGGGAATACATTTCAAATACAACTTTTAAACCAACTTATCGTGGATAAAGAATTTTCAACATCAATTATGGATGTAATTGAGATTTCTTATTTTGATAACAAATACTTCAAGATTATCTTGCAAATGACCAAGGAGTACCACGCCAAATACCAATCAACCCCTAATTTCGATACTCTTGAACAGATTGTAAAATCTGAAATTTCACAAGAATTAGTTGCAAAAATTGTCCTTGACACCATCAAACAAGTAAAAGACGCTCCATTTGAAGGGACTCAGTTTGTTCAAGAAAAGGCTTTAAAGTTCTGTAAACAACAAGAACTACAAAAGGCAATGGACAAAGCCCAAAAGATTATTACCGAAGGAGACTTTGAATCCTATGACAAGGTTGAGAGTTTGGTTCGTGAAGCATTACAGGTTGGGGAAAAAGACACGGGTACAACTGATGTCTTTTCTAACCTTGATACCGTACTTGATGAAGATTTTAGACACCCAATTCCATTAGGAATACCAGGTATTGATAGATTACTTAAAGGTGGTTTGGCTAAAGGAGAAATTGGTGTTATTTTAGCACCCACAGGTGTCGGTAAAACTACCATCTTAACAAAGATTGCGAACACTGCGTTTAATCTTGGATATAATGTTCTTCAAATATTTTTTGAGGACAACCCAAAGATTGTACAACGTAAACACTTCACACTTTGGACAGGTATTGAACCGGACAACTTGGTAAACCACAAAGAAGAGGTTATGGCTAAACTTACAGACATCAAAGAAACAATGAAGAACGAGTTAATTATGAAAAAACTTCCTTCAGATTCAATTACGATGAATCAGATTAAAAACCAAATCAGAAAAATGATTGCTGATGGTACAAAGATTGACTTGGTTCTTTTGGACTATATTGATTGTGTTGTTCCTGAAAGTACAAGTAAAGACGAATGGAAAGCTGAGGGTTCAGTAATGAGAGGGTTTGAATCAATGTGTCACGAACTATCATTAGTTGGATGGACAGCAACACAGGGTAACAGAAGCTCTATATCTTCTGAGGTTGTTACTACCGACCAAATGGGTGGTTCTATTAAGAAAGCACAAGTTGGACACGTTATCATTACCGTGGCTAAAACTTTACAACAAAAAGAAATGAACTTGGCAACAATTGCTATTACCAAATCACGTATTGGTAAAGATGGAGTAGTGTTTGAGAACTGTAAGTTTAATAACGAACTACTTGAAATCGATACAGAGTCATCTGTAACCTTCTTAGGTTTTGGGGAACAACAAGAAGAAAGAAAACGTGACCGAGTTAAAGAACTCTTAGAAAAGAGAAAACAAAGAGAAGAACAAAAACAATAATATAAAATAAACAAAAATTATGGACGCATCACAAAAGATATTGTCAGACTTAACAGTTTACATGAAGTACGCTAAGTTCGTACCTGAACTAAACAGACGAGAAACGTGGGAGGAATTGGTAACCCGTAATATGGAAATGCATATTAAAAAATACCCATCTCTAAAAAATGAGATTAAAGAAGTATACAAAATGGTATATGATAAAAAGGTATTACCTTCAATGAGGTCAATGCAATTTGGTGGTAAACCAATTGAGATTTCTCCAAACAGAATCTACAACTGTGCTTACTTACCTATCGACCACTTGGATGCATTTGCTGAGTCAATGTTCCTATTATTAGGTGGTACAGGTGTTGGGTATTCAGTTCAAAAACATCATGTTGAAAAATTACCTGAGATTAGAAAACCAAAATCAAATAGGTCAAGACGATTCTTAATCGGAGACTCTATTGAAGGATGGGCAGACGCAATTAAAGTATTGTTCAAATCTTATTTTGGAGAACAGTTATCAACACCTGAATTTGATTTTTCTGACATCAGACCAAAAGGAGCTCAACTTGTAACATCAGGTGGTAAAGCACCAGGCCCTCAACCTTTGAAAGATTGTATACATAAATTAAAAGGTATGTTGGACTCAAAAGAAGATGGTGAAAAATTAACACCAATTGAAGTTCATGATATGGTTTGTCATATTGCTGATGCTGTGTTAGCTGGTGGTATCCGTAGAGCGGCACTTATCTCTTTATTCAGTGCTGACGACAACGAAATGATTTCTTGTAAATCAGGTTCTTGGTGGGAAAAAAATCCACAAAGAGGTAGAGCAAACAACTCAGCAGCACTTGTTAGACACAAGATTACAAAAGAATTCTTTATGGATTTATGGAAACGTGTTGAAGCGTCAGGAGCAGGTGAACCTGGTATCTATTTTACAAACGATAAAGATTGGGGAACAAACCCATGTTGTGAAATCGCATTGAGACCAAACCAATTCTGTAACTTATGTGAGGTAAATGTTTCTGACATTGAATCACAAGAAGACTTAAATGCTCGTGTTAAAGCTGCGGCGTTCATCGGAACACTTCAAGCGGGTTACACTGACTTCCATTACTTGAGAGACATTTGGAGAAGAACTACTGAGAAAGATGCGTTGATTGGTGTATCTATGACAGGTATTGGTTCTGGTGTAGTTTTAGGATATAATATGAAAGAAGCTGCAAAAGCGGTTAAAGAAGAAAATACAAGAGTTGCTGAATTGATTGGTATTAACAAATCGGCTCGTATGACAACTGTAAAACCTGCGGGAACAACTTCATTAACGTTGGGGACATCATCAGGTATTCACGCTTGGCACAACGAATACTACATCCGTAGAGTACGTGTCGGTAAGAATGAGGCAATCTACAATTACTTGGTGACAAATCACCCTGAACTAGTTGAAGATGAATTCTTCCGTCCACATGACACAGCGGTTATTTCGGTCCCACAAAAAGCACCTGAAGGAGCAATTTTGAGAACTGAAAGTCCTTTCCAATTGTTAGAACGTGTTAAGAAAATTACACAAGAGTGGGTTAGACCTGGTCACAGAACTGGTTCAAACAGTCACAACGTATCTGCAACTATCAGTTTAAAGGCTGAAGATTGGGAATTGGCGGGAGATTGGATGTGGGAAAACAGAGATTTCTATAATGGATTATCTGTATTACCTTATGATGGTGGTAGTTATATTCAAGCACCATTTGAAGATTGTACTGAAGAAGAATTTGAAAGATTATTTGCAAAACTTCACTCAATTGATTTAAGTAAAGTTATTGAGTTACAAGACAACACAGATTTGAGTGGTGAATTGGCTTGTGCTGGTGGAGCTTGTGAAATCAAGTAATATTAATAATAACAATAAAAATAAGGGGGGGAAGGTAAAACTTCTCCCTTCTTCATTTTATATGGAAGATGGAAAATATGTCTTTACCGAAGAATTCCATTTAGAAAGAGGTTCTTGTTGTGGTTCAGGTTGTAGACATTGTCCTTATTTTCCTGCTCACAAAAAAGGAAATACTACTATATTTATAAACAATGGCTAATGGTGTTACATATGGTATAAATTTTCCCTTCAGAGATTCTTTTAGGGGGGATTACTTACAATTAACGGAATTAGAGTCACAAGAAATTAAAGCTGACTTGATGTTGTTATTGTTGACAAGGAAGGGTTCAAGATATTATTTACCACAATTTGGTACAAGATTATATGAATTTCTTTTTGAGCCTTTTGATGGTATTACCTTTGATGCTATTGAATCTGACATCAGAGATGCAATTGAAACTTTTATGCCAAACTTATTGGTTAATAGTTTAAGTATTACACCTGCTGACCCGCAGGAAGAAGTGGATATTGCCACAGGTCAAAACGTTGTAGGAACAAGCGAATCGTCAATTTACCGATTCCCTGGCAAAGGTACTTCAGAGTACACAGCAAAAATAAGATTAGATTACTCAACAAATGGTTCAACATATGCTCAGAGTGATTTTGTAATTATAAATATTTAATACAAATGGCAAATAATAGAATATCATACGCATCTAGGGATTATCAGTCAATCAGGACCGAGCTCTTGAATTATACTAAAACTTACTATCCTGACTTAATCCAAGACTTTAACGATGCTTCGGTCTTCTCCGTATTCATTGATTTAAACGCCGCGATTGCGGACAACTTACATTATAACATTGACCGAAGTATTCAGGAGACTGTTTTACAATATGCACAACAAAGGTCATCAGTTTATAACATAGCCAGAACCTACGGTTTAAAATTACCAGGACAAAGACCATCAGTTGCTTTAGTTGATTTCTCAATTACAGTCCCTGCTTTTGGTGATAAAGAAGATGAAAGATATCTTGGAACATTGACAAGAGGTTCACAAGTTGTTGGTGCTGGAATTGTTTTTGAAAATGTTTATGACATTGATTTTGCTTCACCATATAATTCTCAAGGTTTCCCCAATAGATTAAAAATACCAAACTTTAACTCAAATAATATTTTAGTTAATTATACAATTACAAAAAGAGAAATTGTTGTAAATGGTATTACAAAAGTATTCAAAAGAGTTATTGGGGCAAATGATGTTAAACCATTCTTTGAATTATTTTTACCTGAAAAAAATGTGTTAGGTATTACAAGTGTATTATTAAAGAATGGTACACAATATACAAACACACCAACAACCGCAGAGTTTTTAGGTGTTGATAATAGATGGTATGAAGTGGATGCATTGGCTGAAGATAGAGTCTTTATTGAAGACCCTGCAAAAGTTTCTGACCAACCTGGTATTAAAGTTGGTAAGTACATCCAAACTCAAGATAGATTTATTACCGAATACACACCTGAAGGATTTAAGAAAATGACATTTGGTGGTGGTACCAATACGGCTCAAGACCAATTGAATCAGTTTACAACTTTAGGTACAACATTAGAACTTCAAAAATATTCCAACAATTTTTCATTAGGTTCAACATTAACACCAAATTCAACATTGTTTATTCAATATAGAGTTGGTGGTGGATTGGCAACAAACTTAGGAACAAACGTAATCAATCAAATTGGTACTGTTTCATTCTTTGTTAATGGTCCATCTGAGACAACAAACTCAGCGGTAGTTAATTCACTAAGATGTGTTAACGTAACTGCGGCGGTAGGTGGGGCAGGTATTCCATCATTAGAGGAAATTAGAAACTATGTATCTTTTAACTTTGCGGCTCAAAAGAGAGCGGTTACTGTACAAGATTACGAATCAATTATTAGAAACATGCCGGCTCAGTTTGGAGCACCTGCAAAAGTATCTATCACAGAAAATGATAACAAGATTTTAATTCAAATATTATCTTATGACACTTCGGGTAAATTAACCAATATTGTTTCAAATACTTTAAGGCAAAACATTGCAAATTATCTATCAAACTATCGAATGATGAATGATTATATCTCAATATTTAGTGCTGAGGTTATTGACTTGAGTGTTGATGTTGCGATTGTATTAGATTCGGCTCAAAACTCAGGACAAGTTATTTCAAGCGTCATTGATAAAATATCTGCATACTTTAACCCTCAATCAAGACAATTAGGTCAGAACGTTTATTTATCTGAAATTAGGAGTATTATTCAAAATACAAATGGTGTATTAACCGTTTCAACTTTAAATGTGTTTAATGAAGTTGGTGGTCAATATTCATCCGCTGAAACATCTATGGAATATTCAGACCCTGAATTAAAACTTATTGGCCCTGTAGACGATACCATATTTGCTCAACCATCACAAGTGTATCAGATTAGATACCCTGGTAAAGATATTAGAGTTTCGGTTAAGAACTTCCAATCAATTACTTTTTCTTAACAAGTTTATTTATTTTTTCTTTGGATTATTATTTAATTGTGTGGGTTCACTTTAAAAATCCCTCATAAACTATTTATTAACTAAAGACATTAATGGGTCAATCATATAGAATAAGGACTGAATTAGGGGTTAACAAAACAATTAACGTACAATTAGACCAAGAGTTTGAACAGTTAGAGATTTTATCTTTAAAAATACAACAAGAGGATGTCTATATAAGAAGTTGTGCTGATTATGGCGTTATTGTTGGTAGGGTTACTGCTAACAATGGTTTTGGATTACCAAATGCAAGAGTTTCGATATTCATACCTATTACAACGGTAGACGAATCAAACCCAATAATTTCAAGTATATACCCATACAAGTCTCCTTCAGATAAAAACGAAGACGGGTATAGATATAATCTATTACCATACGAAAAATCATATTCTGCCCATGCAGCTACAGGTACAATTCCATCAAGATTGGATGTACTAACAGGAACAACTGCTGTTGAAATATATGACAAATATTATAAGTTCACAGCTAAAACAAATGATAGCGGGGATTACATGATAATGGGAGTGCCATTAGGGTTTCAAACTGTTGTCATGGATGTTGATTTGTCTGATATTGGTGAGTTCTCATTAACACCTCAAGACTTAATTAGAATGGGTCTTGCAACTGAAGCTCAGGTTGCGGGTAATCGTTTTAGAACATCAACAGATTTAAACTCATTACCTCAAATTATTAATTTAATTAAAGGTGTAGAAATTTCACCACTTTGGGGAGACCCTGAAATTTGTGATATTGCGATTAATCGTCTTGATTTTGATTTAAGAGATGATGCAAATGTTAATATACAACCAACATCTGTTTTTATGGGTTCTATTTATTCAACGGCTGATGCTTATCGAGTTACAAAAAAGGCAAAACCAAAAGATGATATGGGTAATCTTTGTAGTTTACAATCAGGACCTGGTCAAGTATTAGCCATCAGACAAACTATCCAACAAGATACTACAGGTAAACCAATATTAGAACAATATCAATTAGAACAATCTGGAAATATTATTGATGGCGATGGTGTTTGGTTAACTGAATTACCAATGAATTTAGATTATTATATAACTAATGAATTTGGTGAAAAAGTCATATCAAATGACCCAACCATAGGTATTCCAACTAAAGCAAAATATAGATTTAAAATTAAATGGTCTCAACCAAACGCATTAACTGAACAAACAAGAAGACCATATTTTTTAGTTCCTAACGTTAGGGAGTATGGTTGGAGTAATACTATAATTGACCCAAATTTATCTGGTGATGTTGACAGTAAGAAAAAATTAGCTGGTTCATATTATTTTGGATTAGACTGGACAGGTTATACCAATACAAGCGCCGCAATAAATTGTGATGATACATTTTACCAATTTGAATTTAATAAAGTGTATACTGTTTCAGGTTTAATTGATGAATTTAAAAATGGCGCTAAAGGTAGATTTATAGGTATTAAAGAAATTGATAGTCAAGATTGTGAAAGTACTATTAATAAATTTCCCGTTAATGAAGGATTTAGAAATTTTGATTTATTATATTTTGTATTTGCCATTATATTTCAAGTGATTCAAATTATTGGGGTTCCATTATTAATATCATATCACTTTATTGCATATCTTTGGAATAATTTTGCGGTACCAATATTACTATATTTTATTGCTAGTTTTGCATTAAATGCTTATTATGAATTTTCATTAGCAACTGCAATGATTATAGCGGCAACGGGTTCTTTTGGGGCAACATTGGCGGCCGTGGCTCCTTTTATTGGTAAAGGTATTTTATGGTTAGCATTGACAGTGCTATTGACAGCTTTAGCTATTAAAATTAAAGGCTTTAGATTTGGTAGGATGAAGTTACCTATGATTACTTATCCAGATTGTCAGGCTTGTGAATGCGACGCTGAAACTATAGGAGAATCTGGAGACTCAATACCAACATCATTATTAATTAGTCAATTATCTAATTCTTCATTTTATTATGATAATTTGGTTGCGTACCAAGAATCGATATCTACAATACCACCCGATAACGAAAACTATGTTACCTATAATTCTCTTGATGCTGCAATGAAAAGTGAGGCAATTGGTGGATTTACAAGTCAAAAAAATAAACCATATAGATTTAAGACAGGTGTTAGTGGAATTGCATCATTTCCTGATGGAACTAAAAAGTTTGCAGTTTCAAGAACAATAATGCCTGGTGAAAGGATTAATATTTATAATACAAGAAATAAATATTTTCAAGGAGTTAATAAAATAAAAGTAACTTTTGCTTCAGATATAAATAACTCAAATGGTAAATACCATTATGATAATACTTTAACCATAGTATCTCCTGCAGAATTTACTCCAGGTACATTATTAACATTTGTGAGTCCTGAAAAAACAAAAGATAAAAATTATTTATGGTCGGGCACTACTTCAGTTGGCAATGTACCACTTAAAGGTATTAATGGTAAAATACAAACAGACCAATTTGTTAGTCAAGTTTATTATGCTAACCCAACAGATAATAGTCAAACTACGAATTTATCTACATTATATACTATTCCAAGTGCTACGACTCAATGTGTTGATAGTGTTACTTTAAATATAACTACCTCAGGTACGGTACAATATTATAATTGTTCATCTGTTAGTGTAATTTATAGTGCTAGTACTTTAGGTGTACATACAATTACTGACACAAATTGTATTAATTTAAGTAATTTGGCAGGTACTGCTGAGTATACCGTAATTAACAGTGGTGATACATGTCAAAGATATATTTACCCATCTGATATAGAATATTATCAAGTACTAACTGCAATCACAATTACTACAAATATTGTTAATGGGGTTCCACAATATTCAATACCTAATTTAGGAACTGGAATAAGTATTTGGAATACGTTAAATTCTGCTAACGAGATTCAATCTTATAAAGAAGTTAAGGCAAGTCTTGGTCCTAATGGATGGTTAGAGGAAGCACCTCCAGAATTTTTACCAACAAGTTTATTTTCTGATTTTTCAAATCAAACTATTTTAATATTACAAAGAGGGGTTGACCCATATTCTCCACTATTAACTAATCAATATGGTATTGGAAAAATATTAGGACATTCAACTGAAGATGCTGTAACATTTACAGCGACAACCAGAATGAATATCCCAATTCAAAAATTACCTACAGGGTCATTAACTACTGTCCAACAACACAACCAACAAGATAATATTTATTTTCCATCTTATGTTTATACTCCAGGATTTACAGGGTCAATAACACCAGGATTACAATTCTCGGCATATACAACAAGTAATGTTGGTTATTATGGAGCATTAGATTCAACAACACCTGATAGAAAAATTGCTTACAAACTTGGAAATAATACCTATTATGGATTTTCAAGTAGTGTTATCAACAAATCACCATCATACGGGACACCATCAGTTAGAGGTGTTAGTAGTAAAACAAATAATGTGTATTATTTAAGTTCTCCAAATAATGGAAAGTATGACAGTGCTGAAGATTTATCAGGTGGTGCAATATTCACATTACAGAATTTAGAGAAAAATATTTGGATTGTTACTTCACTTGTTCCGCCTTCTTTGGTATATGGATATGAAAATCCACCATATTCGTCTTATTTTAGTCCAATACTATATCCAACATTAACAGGTACAAGTGCTTTAAACATTACTAATTATTCTAAAAACGTTATGAGGACCGATAGATTACCATCTTCGGATTTTATTGATAGTGGGAATTTAAATGGTAATGCTAGTTTATTACAAGAAAATCTTGGGTTTTCGACGTATACTATAATTGGAGCAGGAAATAATGCCACTTCTGTTGGATTTTCAACAGGGGCGTCGCAAGTGACACCAGATATTGAAGGTCAGCTTGCAAGTGAAAATGTTTTAAAAACATTAAATACTTGTGAAAATATGGTTGGTCTTACTTGTTATAGTGGTAATGGAGTTAACTTTGGTGTTAATAATGGATGTAAGGGAACCGATACAATAGAAAACGGCTGTTATGTTATTATGAATCAACCTTTAACTGATTTACAAAAAGATTTAAAGACATTTGCAGAATGGAGTTATAGATTTAGATTTTTTTATGGTTTATGTCGTGGAGTTTTATCTCAAACATTTACAAACAATTGGGTTAATGGTTCCTTATTTACATTCCCAATACAAGTGGATACTTATTTTGACAAACAAAATAAACCATTACCTCCTGAATTTGCAAAAGAACTTGTTTATTTTGATGATAAGACAAACAATTTCTACTATAGAAGTTCTCCTTATTTTTCAGGTGCAACATCTCAAAGATTTATTGGTAGACCAACAGATGGTTTAGTATCACCAGTTAACAAAAGAAATTTATTATTTCCAACAACAATTATTAATTTAGGTATTAAAGATGATTTTTACCAAGAAATAATATTTGACCCATCTGCAAGAGGTTATATTATGAACACTTTAAATCCTACAAGTTATTCTGATACTTCTGATTTGGTTAATTTATTTGTAATATCGAGAATAACAGATGAAGGATTTTTAAGTCAAATTATTCCTGCGGGTGACAATGGCTTAGACCAATTATTTAGTAGACCTGATAAAAGAATTGATGGTGACTTAGCTCAAAGTATGTCAATTAACTCAGAGTATGGTGTAATACCTTTTTCACCTGAATACTATCGTGTTTATGGTACAAGTAGTGACCCTGTCGTTATTTTAGGAGGACTTGATAACCCAACAATGGGTATATTCTTTTCATCAACTACCGTGGATTTACAAAACAAAGACTTTTTAACACCTGGGGTTATTGATTTTAGACCATCAAATAATACGAACGCTATAACATATCCTTATGGCATTAAATCTCAATACGTGCCGTTTTATCAATGGGGATTAAAGCAACCATCAATTCAAAGTATTTTTGGTTCACAATACAATAATTGGGTGACAAGTCAAACGGATAATATTAATACTTCAGGTATTTTTGGATACAATTATCAATCGTTAGATAGAAGAAATGTTGGAACACCAAGTTATTTTATTGGTTCAAATACACAAGTAAGTGACATATATGAGAGAGGTTATATTTTTAATGTTAAACCTAATGGTGATTATTCTTACAGTGCGGGAACATATCCTAATAAATTCTTAGTTAGTGCACCATTCCATTTTTATTTTGGAATAAATGTAGGATTAACGGCATTAGATAAATTTAAAACAAAATATTCTGTAGGTGAATAAGTTTACAATTATACCAAGTAGTCAGGAATATAAATCAGCTCCATCAGTTGACCAAGATATTAGTATTACTTTAGAGCAACAGAGTCAACAAATGGTTGAATATGACCGAAGTCAAAGTATTAGTTTGGCTCAAGTATTTGACGATGAAAGACAAAGTAGTACTACATTCAGGCCTACATTTAAAGTAAACTATTTGTATGGTAATACATACACTGGTACTACTGAATATGTACCATTTAGGGATACTTTATATTATGTTGATGCCGAACAATCTTTTGTTAGTACTATATGGAAGGGATTTCCACAATATTATGAATTTGATTTTTATAGACCAAACATATCTGACCAACATATTAGTTATGTTGCAAAAAGTGCCTATACATATAATTGGACGTATTACATTAGTTATGCTCAAAATAATAACTATGTGAGACAAATGTCGTACACATTAAATAATAGTAGTTATGATTGGTTGGCATCTGAAGGTATTCCGTTTTCAATTATTAACGGAACTCAAAATGGAAGTAATGTTATTAGATTCCAATGTGTTGCACCACACGGTTTAACTGTTGGAGAATATGTTGAATTACCGTTCTTTTATAACCAATTAAATTTATTCCAAGTTTATTCATTAGGCAATAACCAATTAGATAGTGACTCTTATGTATTTAATGTCTTTAATTTTGGATACACTGGTACCACATTTGCTAACGGAGTTACAGGAACATTTAAAAGAGTTACCAATCCTGATAATTTATTGGAAACAAAGTCAAAATATTATGTGAGAGAACATAAAATTTTAACAAATGTTGGAGATTGTATTATGGTTAAAAGTGCATTTGAAAAAAATATTTTTAACGAAGAAAGAAAGTTTGAATATAGTTCAATAACCCCAAACCAAATTTCAAGAATATCTCAAAAGACTAGTAGTAATTCTTATAACATTACAGTTAATTATGATTTAGATTTAAATGGTGTTTTAGACAATCAAAAACAACCTGTTAGTGAATTATTTTTAACTATTATCAATAAAGGATATACAGGTTATTTTAATCAACCAAACAATGGTATTGGGTTAAAACAGGGTTGGGAGTTTAATTTAACAAAACCAATAAGTTCTTGGTGGGATTTAAAAAATACGTATTCCGATACAAACATACAAACATCAAGTTATACTTTAACTAGTGGTGTTACAAAAACATTTTATTATAATCAAGATTTAAAAAAGGATGATTTAATTGACGGTGATTTTTGTGAGTGGAATGATTATGACCAAATTGAAAGGGTTATTTCACCATACTATCAAAAACTAAATTACAATCAAAACGTGTTTCAAACTACTGAAACATATTCAACAAATAGCCCTGGATTTTATTATAAACCCCACACATCAATGACGATTAGAGTTTTCTCTGATTATGTTGAGACTGCGGTTGCGGGACAAGTTGAAAATGTGCCTTTCTATTCTTTTTATTCTTCTGCCGACCAATCGTTTAGATGGAGAGACATATATACTTATGGGTTTAAGGATAACCTTGAAAGGGGTGTTGATTTTCCATTTATGAATAGTGCTCAATATCCATATCAAGAAGCCATCTTTAGATTAATACCTGAAGGAATAAACTATAACTCATTAGGAGTTCAGTACCCAATTAAGCCATTGTTTGATGAGTGTGAATAAAGTTAAAATTAGTTTAGACGGTTTTGTTGACCGACAACTTACAATCCCTATTCAGTTAACATGGGACTATGTTGGGTTGGACCAAAGTATTGATGAATACGAAAGTAAAATCATTACTGAGGTTATTGGTGTTGGTAGAGATTTTGAGGTAACTCGATTTGCTCATGCTCCTTTGACAGGTACAACGACTGAACCAACGGATATTGAATATGAGTTTAATTTTTATTCGGGAGGTTCTTTAAATGATGTGACAAATTGGAAGTCCAATTATCAGGTGGAAGGGTTTACAACTCAAGAGATTTTTTATTATACAAACAACTTTACCAATTCATTTTTTAAATTGGATTTGTATGACAATGTTGATGATAAGAGACAGACCAATTATATAACAATTATTATACCGACACAACAAGGGTTAAAGATGGATGCAATTATGCAGACGACACCTGTTAGTATTAAAAAACCATATTTTGTTTTGGACTATGTTGGAGACAAAGAAGGTTTCTTTATTTATTGGTTAAAGAAAAGAACATTTTTGGATATCAAAACATTTTATATGACTGCCAAGTTCTATGATGCAAAACGTGGATACTTTATAAAGATGATGAATATGCCACAATCATCATTACCTGGTAACAAATATATCTTTGATGGTTCACAATATTTTTATTATCGTGTTGAATTAAATTATGAAAAACACGATTATCAAATATTCAACATGAATCCAAATCAAACGATATATCTTAATGATGGTCAAAGGGCGGGCACATTGGAGCCCATAAAATGGTATGAATATGTTAACCCATAATGGAAGATTTTTATAATATTATAATATCACCTGAAACAATTAAGGGTGACTTGTTTATTGTTAATATGCAAGGTGAAAACGTTGAACCAACTTATAGTGGTGAAACTATTGGTGTATATTCGGGAATGACCCAAGTATTAACTGCGGGACCTAATGGAAGCTCAACTTTAACAGGAATTACAATTCCAATTTTATTCAGACAAACTGCGGTTGATGTTGGATATTTCAGTCCATTTGATGGTGCGGTGTTACAGAAAGATGTGGTTGCCAATTTTATATTTTCATCAACAACCGCCAGCCCATATGTTTATAATGTGTATAATACATCAAGTGAGTTTCAAAAATTCCTTGATTTATCATCTTATAAGGTTAGTTGGGGTGATGGGACACCATTACAAACCATTAGTTCATACACACCCAATTCAATCGCACACACTTATCCCGTTGCAAACGCTCAATATACAATTACATTAGAACAAACAAATCCTTGGGGAATTACAAGAGTTTCCAAAACAATCACAACACCATTTTCTGATGTGGTTATCAATAACCCAAATGGTGAAGCGTTCTTTATTCCTGCAGGAGGTAACTGGTTTGGAACACCAATCAGTTATAACTACATATTTTCAGGGGATGCGGTTAATGAGGTATCTGCTCAAACATCAAATAATTTTACAACGGTTCCATTTACGGTTTCAGGTTTAACAAAATCCAAACTTAATGAGTTGGCAATGTATGGACCAAACAAATTCCAAGTTGGAGTTCCCGTTATTAAGAACGGTCAGATATGGGGAGCAATAACTAATACCGCAACAACATTCACCGCCTATACAGTTAATTTAGTTGATTACTATGATTACATAGACGGGACAACAATATTTTTTGAACAATCTTCAGGATTTACAGAGAATAATTTAACACAAAGACCAATAACAAAAGAGGAAGTTTTAATCAAAGTTATTGACCAACCACAAATACAAACAAATGTTTTTGTTGAACGAGGAAAGAATTCTGCATACGAAAGAATTCAAAGATTAGGGGAGGTTGATAATTTAGGTGACATGATTAATTACGGATATGGATTTTTTAACGTTGAAAAAAAGAACTAAACTATTTATAAGATAAAATAAGATATGGCAATCGGTTCATACGGCACAATTAGACCTTCAGACGTTTCACCTGAAGACGTAGAGATTATATTGAATTATACTCCTTCAAGGGATGTTACGAGTAATTTCGTCCTAACTCAACTTGATGCACAAACAATTCTTAAACCTTACTTCAACAACACACAAACAGGTGGAAACGCAGGTGTTGAGGTTTTGGGTGGATTATACAACTTAACATTACCCGCTGAGCAGTTCAATGCTCTTGGAATTTACACACTTTATTTAAGACCAGCACAAATCAGAACAAGAATTACTGATTGTGGTGTGTTAAGTGCTTTGCCAAACGTAAAAGGAATTGTGATTGACATTTCAAATGTTCCAACACAATATCAAAATAAATTTGTTCCACAAGGATTGGTTGGATTTAGAGTTGAATATTTAAATCCTGATGGCTCAAAGATACCAAATTTCTTTAGAGTTATTACCTCATCGTTCTTTTGTGAACCTGTGGTAACAAACCAAACAAATACAACACAAAAGGCTATTAGATATAGATATGTTGATGGAAATTCAAATTTAATGTTCTTGACTTTATCACCATCTTCATCTCCAACTAATAATCCAAACGCAACACCATTCATTGGTCAGCCAAATCAAAGCATTATTATATCAAACACATTCTTTAATCCAATTACTTTGGAAGTTGAAATGGTTGAGTACGATGTATCATCTCTTGCAATCGCTCTTTATGGTAATCAAACCAAATCAATTGATGATGGTGTTTACACAATCTATGACTCTGAAAATAACATATACAGACAATATAACTTGTATGAAATTAGAGACCAATTTAATGCATTGTTATACGAGGTTAGACAAAGTAGAGGTAATAATATTGATTTCAGTAAAAACTTTACAAACATAACTGGTTAATGGCAGTAAACACAACAAATACTAAATACTTTTATCCACCAAGACCAGGTAATGGCGGGGGGACTTTTTCTGACAACATTGTAGGATTACAAACTGTTGAGGGTGGAGGACTTACGCAAGGTAATTTTGAGTTTACAACAGGAGTAACAGAAAAAGTTAATCGTACATTCAATGTCGGAGCGTTCTCTGAACCAATGACTTTGGATATGATGAATATCGATAGTTTAGAAGAAAGTAGAAGAATACTTGCAACTCAATTTAGAGTTTATCCTAACTTTGATATAACTCAGGTTCTTAACTTTTCAATGTATGGTTCTCTATCTGAAAGATTTAGGGTTTCAATTACTCGTGTTATTAATTATTTCCCAGCGTCTTTAGATATTATATTTACCAATAGTGATTTCTCAACAGGTAATACTGCTTATGATATTGTTTATGATGTTCAAAATGATGAAACATATTTCAAGGTTAATGTTGATAGAATTAAAAATCCATTTGATATTGATTATTCTATTAGTGCGTCAACTAACTTAACACTAAGAGAGTTGGATGTTTCACCATATAGAAATCTTAACAACACTTATTTAGATTATTGTGTCAGCATTGATGATAATATCTATAAGATTTTGGCGTTTATTCCGTCCACCACATTAACATCAGGTGATATCACATTTTATGTTTCTGGTTCACCATTTGGAACAACGGCGACCACAATCCAACAAGAATACCAAATCAGACCAAACGATTATATTGTTGACAAAATATTCCAAGAAAGTTTTGATGAGGTTGAAAAATTCTTACTTAATAGATTGGTTAGACCTGAATTTACTGCGGTATTTCAAGTACCACAACAAAATGAATTTGGTCAAACATATACTGAATATCAACAAGTGACTTGGCCAAAAGATGGTCCTTGGAATTTAGATATTAGTTCATTCTTATTTGACGCATACTTGGAACAAATCCAAGCAATTGCGGTTAACTTGGATTCATTTAAGACCAATTTAATTTCAAGATTCTTGATTTCGGATTCTTTAAAGGAATTTGACACTTTGGGTAGAAAAGTTGAAAAGATATTCCAAATTTACGGTAGAAGTTTTGACCAAATAAAACAATTTATTGAGGGGTTGGCTTACATGAATTCTGTAAACTATAATCCATCGAATGATATACCTTCACAATTATTAGCCAATTTATCTCAAACATTGGGATGGTCATCTAATTTCTCACCAATTACAAATGAGGATTTCCTATCATCTGTTTTTGGTAATACGTCAACACCAACATATCCTGGTTATGCCAGAGCTTTAACACCAACAGAATTAAACTATGCTTATTATAGAAACTTAATTCTTAATGCCTCATACCTTTTTAAATCAAAAGGTACAAGAAGGTCTGTTGAATTTTTATTAAGATTGATTGGAGCTCCCGATTCATTAATTGAATATAATGAACACATTTATTTGGCCGACCAAAAAATTAATCTTGACCAGTTCTATAATCAATGGGCTCAAATTTCAGGTGGTACTTACGTTCAAGAAACACCATCTTATTCTGTGGGTCAAACATATAGCATTTATGGACAAATTTATACTGCATTTACAGAAACCGCAACATATACCGATACTAATATAACATTAGCAGCATACCCTATAGATATTGAAGGTTATCCAAAAGCGCCTGTTAATACGGAAACATACTTTTTCCAAATTGGTTCTGGTTGGTACGAAACCACACCATCACATAGAAGTCCTGATAATGTTGTACTTACAGGAAATGTTTACACAGGACAAAACTTTAGTATCCAAACACAATTACAACCGTTTACTTACGGTCAGACTTATCTGAATAGATTTAGGAATTTCCCTTATATGACTGAAGGATTTAAACTTCAAAAAGTTGTGGATAATAATAAATCATGGTTAGCGGACGATGATAAAATTAGAGTTTCAACTCAAGGAGATTACAACGCATACTACTTTGTTGATAATGAAAAATTGGTATTAAACGTAAAGAACGTTGACATATTCTTAAATCCTGGACAAGGTCTTGTTTATGATGTTTGGGACCAATCAAGAAGATATGATTACCCAATTCCTGAATCAGGTTTAACGGTTGGTTATCCTGTACCAGGTGGAGTTGATTGGACATATGTTGACCCCAAGCCTAAGAAGAAAACATTCTTTGAATTCTCTCAAACTTTTTGGCAGAATATGATTAACACTCGAAACAGACAATACATCTCTGATGGTAAAACGGGTGGTTATCCTACATTACAATCTATTTGGTGGAAATACATCGAATCAGAACAAACTGTCGGGTTGCCCAACAACAAGTACACGTATCAAAAGTTAATCGATTACGTTAATGGTATAGGTCCTTATTGGACTAAGTTGGTGGAACAGATGGTTCCTGCAACAACCATTTGGAATGGAGGGGTTAGATTCGAAAACTCTGTACTACATAAACAAAAGTTTGTTTATAGAAGACAAAGAGGTTGTCAGTTTATACCAGTACCTGTTGACCCATGTTATATTATATCAAACATTTTTGATTACACATGTAATTCAGAGTATGTTGAATTTTATATTTATCCGTGGTTGAATGGTGATATTGATGTATCTAACTTTAATAGTATTCTTGCCAATAGAATTAATAATATGTTATCGTCAAGTGGATTAACACTTAATGAATGTTATCAAAATTCAGTTCAGACAGAATGGTATATTGATTTAAGAATTAATAACCAAATCTTAATTCAAGATAGTTTTTATAATGGGTATGGTTATAATGATGTTCCGACAGATTCGCAGTGGAGAAATGCTTTAATAGATTATCTACCAACTTTATATGATTATGGCTACACATATTTCTTAAATGGTAATAAATTAACAATAACTAATTTAGGATGTGTTTCTCAAAATTTAGAAGAAACTGTAGTTTTAAACGTAGGAATAAATATTAATATAAATTGTACTAGATAATGTCAGTGTTTAATTACAACATAGCGGTTACGGGAGATTGTTCAAATACAAACTCAGGGTCAATTAGTTTGACTTTGACTGGTGGTACTCCACCATATACTGTACAATGGTTAAGTCCTGTATTGTCGCCCGACGTTGTCACAACATTACCTGCGGTTAAAACAGGATTAAGTGCCACAACATATTCAGTTAGGGTTAATGATAGTACCCTACCAACAAATAGTGAATTTTACATTAACATACCGGTATCAAGTGGGGTATGTGCAAGTATTCTTGGTGTTATGGGAACAACATGTTCTGAAAATAATGGTGCGGTTACAGGAACATCGACATCAGATTATTCATCAACAAGTTTTTATTTATATCATGGAGATGGGGTATTTTCTCAATCTGCCACAACAAGTCAATCAACAATTGAATTTGGAAGTTTAACTGCAGGAACATATTATATGACTGTTCTTGATTTAGGCGGTTGTACAGGACAAAGTGCCAATTTTATAATTGAAGATTCCGATACATTAGATTATGGACTATATGTGGTACCAAACTCATCTTGCGGAAGTAGTACTGCTATGGGTAAAATTATGATTACTGGTTTAACGGGTAGTCCACCATATACATATCTTTGGAATACAAGTGCCACGGGGTCAACTGTGACTGGATTGACTGCCGGAATTTACTCTGTTAGTGTCACAGATTTTTATGGATGTGTGACAACAAAGTCGGCAACGATTGTTGATGTACCACCAATAGGATTGGGAACATTTACGGCAACGGAACCAACTTGTTTTTCCGCCGATGGAGTTTTAACCATTCAAATTACGGGAGGAACCGCACCTTATTACTATTCTGCATCCACAGGTCAAGTGGTGGTCCAATATCCGACATCATGGTCAATATCTGGATTATCACCAGGAAATTATTCTTTCCAAGTTACCGATGCAGCTTTATGTACAATCACGGTAGGTACAACTCTAACATCACCAAATGGTATAACGTCTGTTAGTATTTCAACACAAGGTTCAACATGTTCAAGTAATGGTGGTTCAATAACTGTTTCGGTTATTGGAGGTACATCGCCTTATATCTATACTTTAATTTATCCTAATGGGAATACATTAAATGTTAGTAATAATCAAACCACTCAATTATTTTCAAATTTAGCTTCGGGAACATATTCAGTTTCGGTTCAAGATGAATCGGGATGTTTTTATATGGATGAGGTTACATTATATGCTACTAATACCTTTACAATTTCCACTGAAACTACAGGAACAACTTGCAATCGTGATAATGGTTATATCACAGTTAACAAGAGTGATGGGGGAGAATCTCCATTTGACTATTCATTAGATGGTTTAGTTAATATAAATGATACTACATTATCTGCAATTACATTTGATAATGTTTCATCGGGACAACATACAATTACCGTTACAGATAGTACGGGTTGTACCCAAACTACTCAAGTATATGTTGCTTCGAGTCCACCATTAGATTATAGTTTATATAGTACTTCTTGTGGTACAGGTTCTGATGGTATGTTAACTGCGTTTATTTCATCAGGTACTCCACCGTTTACATTTACTTGGTCTGATAATGTACCTAATAACCCACAAGAAATTACTGTTACAGGTTTAACTGGTGGAACATACAATTTAACAATAGTTGATGATAATGGATGTTCATTATCAAGAACAACTAACATTACTTGTGATGCCGATTATGTGTCATATCAAACTTATGTGATGGGGTCTGAAGTATTTAATATTCAATCACAAACCAAGTTTGGATTATTACAAATGTTAAATGTTGGATTTGATGATTTAACTTCGGGAAATACAAGTTGTAGTTTAATATCTGCAACGTTTACAGTTAAAGTTTCCGTAAATCCTTTAGGTTTAACAACAAGTGATACGTTCTTTACAACAACATCTTTAAATGTCGCACCAACTGATAATGATTATTATGATACAGTTGTTAGTTTATTAAATACAATACCTGGTGTCGGTGTAATAACGGTAGATTCTGCCAATAATCAAATAATAATTCAAACAAGTCCAACCAACAATAGTTTAAATGGACAGGAAATTATTATTGAATTGATAATCGTTTATGATACAATTTGTTTAACATGATACAGGTAAGAATAACGGAAATATCTGGAGGTACATACCCAATTGATGTCTACATATCAGATGTGTATGGTAATTATCAAACTTTACTTGGTACTATAAATACAGGACCTGTTCCACCTACTGTTGAATATAATAATACAATACCTTCAATATTTAATACTGCTCCTGAGATAATGTTAACCTTAACGGATAACAATGGATGTAGTATTTTTAAATTATTACAATGTACTTTTGGTTGTACGTTCCAAATCACAATTGAATTGGCGTCTTGTATTGTTAATATTGATATTCAAGAGTCAAACTGTCTTTTTACTCTCTGTTAAACTTTCCATTATTTTTAAAACTTATTATTGAAATACTATTGTTGTGGTATTTATTAAATAAAAACATCGAATGTCCACATATTCTATATTAGTAACAAATAACGCCCCAGGATGTGCAACTGAAATTGAACAACAATTAACAGTTACAGGTTGTACTTCTTATATTGTTAGATTAGCGTCTAACTCAAATGCTTTGGGACCATTCAATGTGTATGTTGATAATGTAATTTATTATTCTGCTCAAACAAGAAATGAAATGTTTAATGGTGTAGTTGTAACTCTTGAATGTGCAACACCAACACCTACACCAACACCATCAGTAACTTCAATTGCCACAACCCCAACACCTACTCCAACAAATACACAAACTCCAACAGTAACTCCGACAAATACTACAACTCAGACTCAAACTCCAACAAACACTGCAACTCAGACTCAAACACCAACAGTAACTCCAACAAATACACAAACTCCAACAAACACTCAAACCCAAACTCAAACTCAGACACCAACCAATACTGAAACACCAACTCAAACTCAAACATCTACTCAAACCCAAACTCCAACTCAAACCCAAACTCCAACGGTAACTACAACTGCAACACTTACACCTTCTCCGACAGCATCTGTTGGGTTAACTCCTACTGCGACTGAAACTCAAACTCCTACGCCAACTGAAACACCAACAAATACACCTACTAATACTGAGACTCCAACGAATACTCCTACAAATACTGAAACACCAACTCAAACTCAAACACCTACTAATACTGAGACTCCAACACAAACTCAAACACCTACTAATACTGAGACTCCAACCAATACACCAACAAATACTGAAACACCGACACAAACTCAGACACCAACAAATACTGAAACACCGACACAAACTCAGACACCAACAAATACTGAAACTCCAACTCAAACTCCTACAGAAACACCGACACAAACTCAAACACCAACTAATACTGAAACACCAACATCAACTCAGACACCAACTAATACTGAGACTCAAACACCAACACCAAGTACAACCGCAACGGCAGGTTCAACACCTACTGCAACTGAAACTCAGACACCAACGCCAACTGAAACACCAACTCAGACACCAACAAATACTGAAACTCCAACTCAGACACCAACAAATACTGAAACTCCAACTCCAACACAAACTCAAACACCGACAAATACTGAAACACCAACAAATACACCAACAAATACCGAGACACCAACTCAAACCCAAACTCCAACAAATACCGAGACACCAACTCAAACCCAAACTCCAACTAATACTGAGACTCCAACAAATACACCAACAAATACCGAGACGCCAACTCAAACTCAGACACCAACAAATACTGAAACACCCACTCAAACTCAGACACCAACAAATACTGAGACTCCAACAAATACTCCAACAAATACAGAAACGCCAACCCAAACTCAGACACCAACTAACACAGAAACACCAACCCAAACTCAGACACCGACTAATACAGAAACACCTACTCAAACTCCAACACCAACGGTAACTCAAACTCCAACTAATACAATAACACCAACAACAACACCTACTCCAACACCAACTAATCAACCATTCTTTGCTTACATATTCATTGATACAAGTGCAACAACATCTAAATCTGGTTTAACATCTTGGATGACATCAAAAGGTAGCACTTGGAAAGGATTTAATACCGTTCCTACTGCACCGTCATCAGTTCAAGCAACATTTGACTCTCAAATGAACGCTTATTTAAGTTATACTGGATGGACAGGGAATCTTGCAGGTGGAGGTGAACCAGCAATTATTCAATCGCCAATATGTTTAGGTGGTTGTTCGGGTAATGATGCGTATGGTAACCTTAAAATACAAAATGTTTTTGAAACAGTTCAAATACCAACAGGAGCGTTTACTGCTGCTTCATCTAACTGGGTTACGGTATTTGTTCCAACGGGTGCAACACCAGGACAAAAATATTCAACGGTTAAAAACGGTACAAGTTCAGGAGCAATGATTTCAAGAACAATGAGTACAACATATAACAGTTTAATTATAAATTATTCGGGAAATACTAACATACCTGCGGGAGTTTATAGAATGTATTCAACATATGCATTTACAGATTTTTCATTAACAACTGCACTATTACCAAATTTTTTCCAAGGTGGGACACTTGTAAACATATAAATTAGATATTTAATAATAAAGGCAAAAAAATGAGTTTTAAATACGTAAATCCAACCTCAAGTACGCAAATAGCAGGACCTGTATCTGTAAGTAGGGATTCGGATACTGGTGTAATTTTTAGTGTAAATAGTATTGGCGGATACATGGAAGTATGGAATCTTGCCGATTTAGATTGGGTAATTCCACAAGATACTTATAATAACGGAGGTCCTGTTAATTTTTCGGGTAACGTAATTCCTATTAGTTTTGTTGTTGGTGGGTATGTTCCATACAATCCACCTGTTATTAATCAATTAAACCTTAATAACGATGGAATTTCTTCGGGTAGAAGAAGATTGGGTATGTTGGTTTTTGTTCAAGAAAATTTAACTACATATCAATATACAATACCAAATTATAATAGTTTATGGAATGTTGCTGAAACTGACGGTTCAATTTTTGATTCTGGTGGTACTGGTTATGCGGTATTAAATGATACGGCAGGCGGACAAGCTTTAATGAATGCTTGGACAGGTTCAACCATTGAAGGTGTTAGTGGTGTTACAAAAAATGATGCGAGATGGAGAATTGCTGACTTAAATGATACTATCATTACAGGTGGTACATATTATTCTGCAACAACTACGTTAGATTTAAATAACAATGATGGTACAATAGTTACCATTACAGGATTTACAGGTACTGTAACAGGTGGAACGTATAATAGTGGAACAGGTACGCTTACTTTAAATAATAGTGATGGCTCTTCGGTTAATGTTTCAGGATTTACAAGCGGTGGAGGAGGAAGTCCTCTTACAATTTATGATGCCACGTCAGGAGTAACGGCAACAAACGTTACAGGAATGACATTTTCAGGTGCTTCGGTTATTAATAACGGAGACGGTAATGTAACAATTAATTTTACAGGTGGAACGGGAACTTCGGGTACTAGTGGTACGTCAGGTTCTAGCGGGACAGATGGTTCATCAGGAACTTCAGGTTCAAGCGGTACGGATGGTTCATCAGGAACTTCAGGTTCAAGCGGTACGGATGGTTCATCAGGAACTTCAGGTTCAAACGGAACAGATGGTAGTTCAGGAACTTCAGGAACTTCAGGTTCTTCAGGTTCTTCAGGATTATCTGGAGTAGACGGAACAGATGGTTCATCAGGAACTTCAGGTTCAAGCGGTACAGATGGTTCATCAGGAACTTCAGGTTCTAGCGGAACAGATGGTTCATCAGGAACATCAGGTTCAAGTGGTACGGATGGAACTAGCGGTTCTTCAGGAACAGATGGTACATCAGGTAGTTCAGGAACATCAGGTTCAAGTGGTACGGATGGAACTAGCGGTTCTTCAGGAACAGATGGTACATCAGGTAGTTCAGGAACATCAGGTTCAAGTGGTACGGATGGAACTAGCGGTTCTTCAGGAACAGA
>Ga0209400_1000215_pt1 | contig 51641 bp, 53 predicted proteins | sample M_130807_EF_Meta_FD_187313 | JGI IMG/M metagenome (GOLD analysis project Ga0209400, IMG submission 187313) | Freshwater microbial communities from Lake Montjoie, Canada to study carbon cycling - M_130807_EF_MetaG (SPAdes) (version 2) | ecosystem: Environmental > Aquatic > Freshwater > Lake... | reverse complement strand
AGGGAAACACCCGGTCCCATTCCGAACCCGGAAGTTAAGCCTCTCAGCGTCGATGGTACTGCAAGGGTGACCTTGTGGGAGAGTAGAACGTCGCCGGACTTCTTTTATAAAAAGGGGCGCTTTAACTAGCGCCCCTTTTTTATTTCTCGTGAAGAAATGTCATACTTAAAAAATTCAAAAGCGTGAAGGAGAAAAAGATGGATGAAAAAGAACAACGCCCATCTCGTCCTTCACGACCTGTTAATAATCTAAAGCCAGGAGAGCGTTCAGCTCGTTCTGGAGAGCGTCGTCCAACTGGTCCAAATGCTCAGCGCAGACGCGAAGATTTGCCTGCTAGAGGTGGGTCTTCAAGCCGTGCCGGTGCTCCTCGTCAAACACGTGATGGCTCTGATCCTCGTGGTGCTCGTCCTGCACCTGTAGATCGCGATCAATCTCGTTTGCGTCCACGAATTTTTGAACCAGATATTCCGGAAGATGTAACAGGTGAAGAGTTAGAAAAATCTGTTCGCGCAGAGCTACTCAGTTTGTCTGCAGAAAATGCCAAGGTGGTTGCACGCCATTTAGTGTGTATCAATTTATACCAAGATACAGATCCACAATTAGCGCATAAGCACGGAATCGCTGCCGCACACCATGCTGGCCGTTTGGCTGTGGTTCGTGAATCTGCAGGATATGCCGCATATCGCGCCGGTCATTTTGAAATAGCGTTAAAGGAATTGCGGGCAGCACATCGCATCTCTGGTGATGTGTCCTCACTTCCTGTGATGGCAGATTGTGAACGAGGACTCGGTAATCCTCTTAAAGCATTGAGTTTGGCTGGTTCCCCAGAGGTCAAACGATTGGCAAAGCCTGAAGAGATTGAAATGCGAATAGTTGCAGCTGGTGCTCGTCGTGATTTGGGCGAGTTAGAAGCAGCGGTTGTTACATTGACCTGCAAAGAGCTAAACAATGAAACCGATGAATGGGCGTTGCGTCTTCGTTATGCATACGCAGATGCACTAGATGCCGCGGGACGAAAAGATGAGGCTCGAGAGTGGTTTGCAAAGTGCGCCGAACTAGATGAAGAAGAGTTCACCGACGCTGCAGAGCGCGCCACAGAGAAGTTACCCACAACAAACCTACCTAGGGTTAGAAATGTCGGTAGATAGATTCATGATCTGATCTCCACCTCAAGAATTATTGGAGAACTCATGGTCAAGAAAGCTAGTAGTAAAAAGGTTATTGAAATTGAAGAGGGCTATTCATTGAACGATGTTTTACTGAGGGGGCGTGTTTCCCGAGAAGCTGTCGAAAAGGAACTTCCCAGTGGGGACAAGGTGGTTGAGTTTCGTCTAATTGTCTCTCGCGATAAACAGTCAGGTGTCGACACCTTGGATATTGGTTCATGGAGTGCAAAGTCACGCAGGACAGCGCTATCGCTTGTTGCTGATGAATGGGTGGAGATTTCAGGCTCAATTCATCGTCGATTCTGGAGTGGGCCTGCTGGACTTGCTAGTCGTTGGCAGGTTGAAGCGGTGGAGATATCTCGAATTTAGGTAGGCTTATGGCATGAGCAAAAACAGCGATTTTCTCTCGACATTGAGATCTTTTACTAACAATGTCCAGCTTGGTAACAAGTCCGCTACAGAAGTAGCCGACTCGCTCAATGCTTGGCTCAAAGAAGGCGGCGAAGCGCTTAAGGTGAAGATCGAAGATGAGGTTGAGCGTTCTGTTTCTAAGATGGGATTTGTTAAACGTGGAGAGTTTGAAGCGCTCAAGCAAGAGGTTGCATCATTAAAAAATGGCTCACCTATGAAGGTCGCAAAGAAAACTGCGGTTAAGAAATCGGCTGTTAAGTCAGCAGAGAAGAAGACAGCTAAGAAGGCTGCAAAAAAGAAAGTTGCAAAATAAATGGAAAACAACAATCAAATTAATGGTGAGTCACTCGTAGAAGAGTCGCGCTCTGAGCTTCAAGAAATCGATTCCATGGAAGTTGGCGATCATGCCGAACGATTTGAAGCACTACACCAACGACTCAATCAAGCATTGTCTTCTATCGACGGTCTTTAATATTTAGATGAAAACACGTTTGGATGCTGAGTTGGTTCGTCGCGAACTCGCACGTTCGCGTGAGCAGGCGGCCGATTTAATAGAAAAGCGCGCAGTTCTAGTCGGTGGCATACCTGCAACTAAGCCAGCCACGCAAGTTGATGCGGAAACTTCCATTGTGATTGCAGGTGATCGTGATGATTTTGTCTCGCGCGGTGGCCACAAGCTAGATGGAGCACTGAGTGCCTTCTCGGGAGTTGTTGTTGAAGGAAAACGATGCCTAGATGCAGGTGCTTCTACAGGTGGCTTTACAGATGTCCTATTGCGTCGAAGTGCTGGGCATGTTGTGGCCGTTGATGTTGGTTATGGGCAACTGGCGTGGGGTCTTCGTCAGGATGAGCGAGTAACAGTTCTTGATCGCACTAACATTCGCCACTTGACGGGGGATATGGTTGGTGAAGCAATCGATTTAGTTGTTGCTGATCTTTCCTTTATTTCATTGACTCTGGTACTTCCGGCATTGGCTGCGGTGTCCAATCCAGAGGCTGACTTTGTTCTTATGGTGAAACCACAATTTGAAGTAGGTCGTGAAAAGCTCGGTGCAGGTGGAGTCGTTCGTGATCCGGCACTGCGCAAAGCTGCCGTTATTGAAGTTGCAGATTCTGCCTACGATGTCGGGCTCGGAACTTTAGGGATCTCTGCGAGTCCACTGCCTGGACCTGCCGGCAATGTCGAGTATTTTTTATGGTTGCGACGAGGAGCACCTGAGATTGATCATGCGATGTTAGATGAAGCTATAGCGATTGGACCCCAGTAATGCGCAATTTGTTGATCGTCTGCAATCCATCTCGAGTAGATGCTGTAGCTGCTGCTGTGGAATTGCAGCAAAATCTCGCATCAACTTTTGGAATTTACACTATCTCAGATGTTGACATTCCTGGAATCACTAAATTAGCGTTGGCTGATCTTCCACAATTAGAGGTTGCTGTTGTGCTCGGTGGTGATGGCACAATACTTCGCGCAGCTGAGGTGACAAACGACCGAGATATTCCATTGCTCGGCGTGAACTTGGGCCATGTGGGCTTTTTGTCAGAGGTCGAACAATCGAAAATATCTGATGTTATTGACGCACTATTAAATGGATCTTATGTATTAGATCCTCGAATTACCTTGGGATATACCGTCGAACGAAATGGAGCAGTTGTCGATTCTGGATGGGCTCTAAACGAAGTCACTGTCGAACGTGAAAAAGCAACTATGGTTGAACTTTTTTTGGAGATCGATAATCGTCCTATCTCCCGATGGGGTTGCGATGGCTTGATCTGCTCAACCCCAACAGGATCAACCGCTTATGCATTCTCGGCAGGCGGTCCAATCCTTTGGCCAGAAGTAGATGCGTTAGTTGTGCTACCTATTTCTGCCCACGCACTTTTTTCCCGTCCACTTGTAATCTCACCAACATCAAAGATCGTCCTTGGTATTGAATCATCAGAGGCATTCTTATCCGCCGATGCATTACGAAAGTTTGCTTTGCAACGAGGAGACCGAGTTGCTGTTACCAAGAATCCTCGAATCATCAAGTTAGCTCATTTAAAAAACACACTCTTTAGCGATCGTCTAGTAGCAAAGTTCAAGCTTCCCGTTGAAGGATGGCGTGGTGAGTGAGCGCACTTTTCTTGAAGAAATAACTATTCGCTCGATCGGTGTGATTGATAAGTCAACGCTGGAGATTTCTAAGGGATTAACTGTTTTGACAGGTGAAACCGGTGCCGGAAAAACCATGATTTTGACTGCATTGAACCTTATTTTAGGCGGGAAGGCCGATAGTTCATTGGTTCGCAAGGGTTCTGAGAGATTAGTGGCAAGTGGCAAATTCTCAATTCCACAATCATCCGAACACCTTTTTGAAGATGCACTCGTTGAAGATGGTGAATTGATTGTTACGCGTACCGTCTCTGCCGATGGGAAAAGCAAGGCAACAACAAATGGTGTGAGCACAACCGCCAGTACTTTATCCGCCGTTGGTGAAAACTTAGTTGAAGTTCATGGGCAAGCAGCAAATCAAAATATTACAAAAAGCTCTAGACAACGCGAGTTAGTTGATCGTTTTGGCAAAGTCGATCTAGGGGCTTATCAGTTGGCCTTGAGTAGATATCATGATCTCAAGGATCGAATCTCAACTCTGAAGAAAAGCATTGCGCAGAAGGATAAGGAACTTTCTGATTTGCGTGAGTTTGCCAATGCTTTTAGGAAGTTGAATCCATCGGCTAGTGAATACACAGAAATCGATGGCGAGATCGCACGGCTTTCTAGTGTTGAAGAGTTTCGTCTAGCAACAGCGCAGGCCATATCGGCAATTGAGGATGAAGAGGCTGGTTCCTTAACATCAATTGGTGTCGCACGACGTGCTTTGGATGTGGTCAGAGGTAAGGATCCTCAGCTTGAAGCCATTTATCAACAACTGAGTGAGAGTTTTTTCCTATTAGACGATGCTCAAAGCGCTCTAAATTCCTACCAAAGCAAGTTGGAGGCAGATCCGGCGCGACTGGATTTTCTTCATGCTCGTAAGGCTGATATCAATACATTGATCAAGAAGTTTGGTGGTTCGGGAACTCATGAGCAAGAGTTAACGCAATTAACAATTCGTTTAAAGAATTCAGCAGATGCAATCGCAGATTTAGAAGGCGGGGACCAGCGCCTACAAGAACTGGAGGTTGAATTATCGGGTTATAAGAAGGTTCTGCTTGCCGCTGCAAGGACCGTCTCTGAAAATCGAATCAAATCTGCAGAACAACTTTCACAGTTAGTAACTTCAGAGATTCAACAACTATCTATGCCTCACGCATCTTTTGTAGCAAAGGTCGACAGCATCGATTATTCAGCGCCAAAGGAATCAGATTTTACTTCTCACGGTTGTGATGAGATTGCGATGTTTATTCAAGGTCATAAGGATGCACCGCTAGTGGCTTTGGCTAAAGGTGCATCGGGTGGAGAAATGTCGCGCGTGATGCTTGCCTTAGAGGTAGTCATTGCCACAACTCATCCCATAGGAACATATGTTTTTGATGAAGTAGATGCAGGTGTTGGGGGAAAGGCTGCAATTGAAGTGGGGAAGCGTTTACATCAGTTGGCCCAACATGCCCAAGTGATAGTGGTGACACATCTGCCACAGGTAGCGGCATGGGCTGATAGTCATTTTGTTGTGACGAAAAATAATGATGGAACCGTCAGTCAAAGTGATGTTCGAAAGGTGTCAGGGGAGGATCGCATCGAAGAGATCGCCCGAATGTTGGCTGGTCTTGAGAACTCCTCTAGCGCCCGCGAGCACGCCACGGAGCTTCTATCCCTGAAGGTGTAGTTCACGCACTGTTTTAGATGATAGGTTTGACTTCCATGGGCCAAGCACATGTGACTAAGCATTTATTCGTAACTGGCGGAGTCGCCTCAAGTTTAGGCAAAGGACTCACCGCTTCAAGTCTTGGAAGATTATTAGTGGCTCGCGGTATTCGTGTGACTATGCAAAAACTGGATCCTTATCTCAATGTTGATCCAGGCACCATGAATCCATTTCAGCATGGTGAAGTTTTTGTTACAGATGATGGTTCTGAGACGGATCTAGATATTGGTCATTATGAAAGATTTTTGGATCGAAATCTGCATGGATCAGCAAATGTGACCACAGGACAGGTTTATTCCCGTGTTATTGCTCGCGAGCGTCGTGGTGAGTATTTAGGGGAGACAGTCCAAGTAATCCCACACATTACAAATGAAATTAAAGAACGCATTCTTGCGATGGCTGGACCTGATATTGACTTAGTAATTACTGAAGTTGGTGGCACGGTGGGAGATATTGAATCTCAACCATTCCTCGAAGCAATTCGTCAAATTCGCCAAAATGTTGGCCGTGATAATGTCTTTTATTTACACGTTTCATTGGTTCCATATATAGGACCATCAGGTGAATTAAAAACAAAACCAACCCAGCACTCTGTGGCGGCGCTTCGAAGTATCGGAATCCAACCAGATGCGATTGTTTTGCGTTCTGATCGCGAGATACCAGAAGGCGTTAAAAAGAAGATTTCTTTGATGTGTGACGTTGATTCCGAAGCTGTAGTAGCCGCAGTTGATGCACCCTCAATTTATGATATTCCGAAGGTATTACACAGTGAAGGCCTAGATGCTTATGTGGTTAAGCGCCTTGGCTTTGATTGTCACGATGTTGTGTGGGGCGATTGGGATGAACTACTTGAAAAGGTGCATCATCCGAAACACCACATCAAGGTTGGCCTAGTAGGAAAATACATCGATCTTCCAGATGCTTATCTCTCTGTTTCTGAAGCGCTACGCGCAGGAGGCTTTGCAAACTCGGCAAAAATTGAGATTGTGTGGATTGCCAGTGATGAATGTGAAACTGCAGAAGGATCGAAAAAACACCTTGAGGGAGTCGATGCGATTTGTGTTCCAGGAGGATTTGGAATCCGCGGTATTGAAGGAAAAGTAGGTGCGCTTAAATATGCACGGGAGCATAAGATTCCGACTTTGGGGTTGTGCCTAGGTTTGCAATGTATGGTGATAGAGGCTGCTCGCAATTTAGCTGGAATCTCAGATGCAATCTCTTCAGAATTTTCAGATGCTGGCACACCTGTGATTGCGACAATGGATGATCAAAAAGATGTTGTCTCCGGAAAAGGAGATATGGGTGGAACCATGCGCCTTGGTCTCTATAAAGCAGATTTGCTTGCTGGTTCAGTAGTGGCATCAACCTATGGTGCAACAGAAGTGTCTGAGCGTCATCGTCACCGTTATGAAGTAAATAACCAATATCGCCAACAAATTTCTAACTCTGGTCTGGTTTTCTCGGGAATGTTTAAGGAAAGAGACCTTGTGGAGTTTGTGGAACTACCTAAAGAGGTGCATCCTTACTACGTAGGCACGCAAGCTCATCCTGAGTTGCGTTCACGTCCAACGCGGCCACACCCATTGTTTGTTGGTTTGATAGCAGCGGCGGTTGCAGCGAAAGGTTAATCATGCTCGTTGGTGTTCCGAAGGAAATTAAAGTCCACGAGTCAAGAGTTGCCATTACACCTGAAGGTGTTTCAGAGTTTGTGCACGCAGGTCACACCGTCATCATTCAGGACAATGCAGGTGTTGGATCTTCAATCTCAAATGATGACTTTATAAAAGCCGGTGCGACAATTGTCGCAACCGCCGATGAGGTGTGGCAGAGAGCTGAGTTAGTTCTTAAAGTTAAAGAACCCATCGAACCTGAGTACTCGAAATTGCGTAATGGACAAGTACTCTTTACTTATCTTCATTTAGCGGCGTCAAAGGAATGTACCGATGCACTAGTTGCCTCTGGAACAACTGCTATTGCTTATGAAACAGTTGAGGTAAACGGAACGCTACCGCTGCTTACACCCATGAGTGAGGTGGCAGGTCGATTAGCAACTCAGGTGGGCGCTTCCGCTCTACAAAGGCCCAATGGTGGTCGAGGCGTACTTCTTGGCGGCGTTCCTGGTGTTGCACCTGGTCGAGTAGTCGTAATTGGCGGGGGAGTAGCGGGATTAAACGCCGCCGTTATAGCAATTGGTATGGGCGCTGACGTCACTGTGATCGATAGATCTATCAATCGGTTGCAATACATCGACACCGTCTATAACGGCCGAATCAAAACTCTCGTAGCTTCAAAACATGCAATCGAACGCGAAATGAAGCAAGCAGATTTAGTTATTGGCGCTGTTTTGGTTCATGGGGCAAAGGCTCCCAAGTTAGTTTCAAATGCACTTGTCGCAACGATGAAAAGCGGTTCCGTTCTAGTTGATATTGCAATCGATCAAGGTGGTTGCTTTGAAGATTCGCGACCAACGACGCACGCCGAGCCAACATTTAGCGTTCACAATTCGATCTTTTATTGTGTTACCAATATGCCAGGGGCGGTGCCGGTGGCATCAACATATGCTTTAACGAATGCAACTCTGCCCTATGCGCTGTCCTTAGCAAATCATGGCTGGAAAGTGGCCTGTGCAAAGGATCCCAACTTGGTAAAAGGATTAAACATTCATGAAGGTAAAATCTATTATGCAGCCGTGGCGGAGGCACATGGATATTCAAGCGTTGAACTTTGACCTGGCTGCGACATCCTTCTTAAACCATCTGCGGATTGAAAGGGGTTTAGCAACCAATTCCATTGCTGCCTATCGAAGAGATTTGGCTAAGTTTGCTTTCTTCTTAGAGGAAATGTCTTTGTCAGAAGTTGATCCTGAGACTATCGCTCAATTTGAATCTTCACTGCGGGAGGCAAAGTTGTCGGTGGCAAGTATCAACAGAGTTGATTCAACATTGCGTTCTTTTTTCAAACACCTTCAGCAAGAGTATGGATTTTCAGACCCAACGCTGGAGATAGCGCCCAAGAAATCTGCAAGGCGGCTGCCAAAAGCTTTAACTATTTCGCAAATTGTTTCTATCATCGATGCTGCACACCGAGATGGCCAACCAATTACTATTCGCGATCAGGCGATGTTAGAGCTTTTGTATAGCAGCGGCGCACGAGTTACTGAGTTGATTGGAATTAATCTGAATGATTTAAGTTCCATTGAGACTAATGATGGAATTATCACCACCTTGAAATTACGCGGCAAGGGAGCCAAAGAACGAATTGTTCCATTGGGATCTTTTGCAACTAAAGTTATCAATAATTATTTAACGAGGGTAAGACCAGATTTAGCGGCCAAGAGTTCCAAGTCAACATCGGCGCTCTTTCTCAATTCTCGGGGATCAAGAATCTCTAGACAATCGGCATGGCAAATGGTTCTAGATGCATCAGAGGCTGCCGGAGTTACCGAACATGTTTCGCCACACGTGTTTAGGCACTCATATGCGACACATTTGTTAGATGGCGGGGCAGATATACGTGTTGTGCAGGAGTTATTAGGGCATGCCTCAGTTACTACAACACAGATATACACGCTGATTACAATCGATAAAGTTCGAGAGAGCTACTCAATGGCCCATCCTCGAGCTAAATAAATTTGTTAGAGACCGCGCAGGCGACGTGCCAAAATGCTCTGATCACCCTTTGCTTCAAGATCGGCGATGATTACAGCAATTGATTCGCGAACAATACGACCGCGATCAACTGCAAGACCTAAATCACCACGCAGTTGTAGACGGGCTTGATCTAATTCAAAGAGTTCATCTGGTGAAAGATAAACTGTAATTTTTTCATCATGGCGTTCACGACCAGATGGGGAGCGATCGACCGTTGTGACACGACGTCGAGCAATCGTGCGCACACCCTTCTTAGATGATGGTGCTTTAGGAGTTGCGATCGCAGGTGCCACGAGGGGAGCAGCGTGGTCTGGAATGGACTGTGTTGGAACTGAACTTAGGGCTGGGGCTGTAGAACGAAATAGTTCATCTGCTCCTGGAAGGTTTGCTCTGCGTGTCATCGTGCGCCTCCTCTGGCGATAAGTTCTCGTGCTAAACGTCGGTATGAAGCTGCTCCACCTGAAGATGTGGCATATGTCGTGATCGGTTCTCCAACAACAGTGGTTTCAGGAAAACGGATTGTCTTTGCAATTATCGTTTCAAAAACATCTTCTGGGAACTGTTCCAGAATTCGCTCCAGTACTTGACGATTGTGTGAAGTCTTCTTGTCATACATCGTCGCAAGAATTCCAATAAGGCGGAGATTTGGATTAAGGAAATTTTTCACTTTATCCAAGTTACCTTTTAGTTCAATGAAGCCGTGTAGTGCAAAGTATTCGCATTGCATCGGCACGATTACCTCATCAGATGCCACAAGCGCGTTAATGGTCAGCTGTCCCATAGTTGGCTGGCAATCAATCAAAATAACATCGTAGTAATCGCGAAGTGGCGCTAATGCTCGCTTTAGATATTGCTGACCGCCGATTTCAGCACCTAAGGTCGTTTCAGCTGTTCCTAAATCACGGTTAGCTGGTAAGAAATCCAACCCCGCAACAGATGATTTCAAAACGATGTCATCAACATTTGCTGTTGGTGTCATCAACGCGAAATACACAGTTTGTTCCAGTGGCAATGAATGTGCATTGACTCCTAGACCTAGAGATAGGCCGCCTTGTGGATCAAAGTCGACCAATAAAACGCGACGTCCTAACTCAGCAAGGGCTGCACCTAAGTTGATGGTGCTGGTTGTCTTTCCGACTCCACCTTTTTGGTTGAAGATAGAAATGACTTTTGCGCTGCCATGCTCTTTGAGGGCAGCAGGTGTGGGAAAGCTTTTAGCTTTCTTGCCCAGCAGGTTTGATGTAGTTGCTACATCCTCTGCAATTGTCGATTTAGCGTTCAATCTTCAAACCTCTTTCCTGATATACGCGGGAGCCTATGCGTTACACATAAAACAGGCAAGCGTGAAGTAAGGTGCCACCGTGGGAATTACCGAAGAAGTAACAGCGACAGAGACATCGGATGTGAATGCATCCTCCGATGGCTTTTCCGTGCACCTGTCTAACTTTGATGGTCCCTTTGATCTTCTGCTCCAGCTCATATCCCGCCACAAGATGGATGTCACTGAAGTCTCATTGAGCATGGTCACAGATGAGTTCATCTCCTTTATTCGAGCTCTAGAGGCCTCAGGTGAAGGCTGGGAGTTAGATCAAGCCACGGAGTTCTTGGTAGTTGCAGCCACCCTGTTAGATCTTAAAGCGGCCAGACTTCTGCCTTCTGGTGATGTTGAGGATGAAGAGGATCTGGCCTTGCTGGAGGCCCGCGATCTATTATTTGCTCGCCTGTTGCAGTACCGAGCTTTCAAGGAGATTGCGGCAACCTTTAATGAGCGTATTGCGAGCGCAGATAAATCCTTTGCCCGTGTAGTGGCACTCGATTCATCCTTAGCCGCTTTGCTCCCTGAAGTACTTATTGGGGTAGGGGCTGCGCGCTTTGCAACTATCGCTGAGCGTGTTTTAACCCCCAAGGTGACGCCTACCCTGGCCATTCAGCACCTTCATATGGCCCTTGTAAGCGTTGCAGAGGAGTCAAAGATGGTTGTGGAGGCGCTGCGGCACTCCAAGACCCTGAGCTTTAGAAACCTAATTTCAGATGCAGACAGCACTTTGGTTGTAGTCGCCCGCTTCTTGGCGTTGCTAGATCTCTACCGTCAGGGCGTTCTACGCTTCGATCAGGTAATAGCGCTAGGTGAGCTTCAGATCAGTTGGACTGGAAGCCTAGAGGGTGAAGTTGAGATCACAGATGAGTTTGATATACCCGTTGTTTTAGAGATGGAAGACTCGACAGAAAGTAGTAAAAATGTCTAATGTAGAAGTTGAGCGTTCAATCGAGGCGATTTTAATGGTGGTGGATGAGCCTGTCACAGAGATCATTTTGGCTCAGGTCTTGGAACGTCCAGTCGAGGAGATTGAGATCGCGTTAGCCTCATTGGAGGGCAGTTATGAGGATCGCGGCTTTTCGCTCCGCAAGATTAACGGGGGATGGCGCTTCTATAGCAACCCAAACTATTCAGCGGTTGTAGAAAAATTTGTCTTAGATGGCCAGCAGTCCCGTTTGACCCAGGCAGCCCTTGAAACCTTGTCCGTCATTGCATATCGCCAACCGGTTTCTAGAGCTCGAGTTTCGGCTATCCGCGGCGTTAACGTGGAAGCGGTTATGAAGACCTTGATAACTCGCGGTCTTGTTGAAGAATCAGGGATTGAGCATGAAACAGGCGCAATTTTGTACAAGACAACCAGTTACTTTCTGGAGCGTCTTGGGTTGAACTCCCTTGATGATCTTCCAGCGTTGGCTCCATACCTGCCAGATCTAGATGGCTTGGATGAGATCCTCGATTCGCTAACTGACTAGAGTTTCCGCTACCTTTACCTCCTGACTGTCGGGAGGATAGCCATGGCCCAAATGAGGCTTAACAAGATAATCGCTGATGCCGGAATTACTAGCCGTCGCGGAGCTGATGAATTAATCGAGGATGGCCGCGTTGCCGTCAATGGAATCGTAGTTCGTGAAATGGGCAGCAAGTTTGACCCAGAAACAGTTCAAGTAATGGTAGATGGTGAGACAATTACTAGAACTTTGACTAAGTCTTATCTTGCACTTCATAAACCAAAAGGTGTTTTGTCTACCATGTTTGACCCTGAGGGTCGGCCATCCTTGGATGACTTCATTGACCTACGAAAAGAGCGACTTTTCCACGTAGGACGCCTGGATAAGGATTCTGAAGGGCTCATTTTGCTCACCAACGATGGGGATCTAACCTTCAGAGCAACTCACCCTTCCTTTGGACTGGAAAAAACCTACATCATCGAATTTGATGGGATTTTGCCAACAGGGGTGGATAAGGTCCTTTTGAAGGGGGTCGAACTCGAAGATGGCATGGGTCGAGTTTTAACCTTCAAGCAGCTATCCCCAAAGTGGATTGAGGTCTCAATTCACGAGGGTCGCTATCACATCATCCGTCGCCTTATGGAGGCAGTTGGGGTTAACGTCCTTCGATTGATCCGAACCAAGTTTGGACCGATCTCCCTGGGCGATACCCCAGAAGGACGATGGCGAGACCTTAACGACGGGGAGTTGATGAATCTACGAAAGGCTTTAGATTTATAACCTTTTACCTATAAATAGATAATCTGGCGAATAACCATTTATTAATTTATAGACAATACGAATACCAAATATTAATTTATCGATAATAGTGACGCTGGAGAATCGCATCAGGAGACGATTTATCGATAATGACTGCGCACATTGATCGTTGGGATTTAGAGGATGTCAGCCTAGAAAATAGCATGAAAAGGATTAACAGTTTAAAGGTTTTATCGACAAGCAAGTATTTAAATGAACACTAAAATTGGTTAGGAAAGGTACCCTTATCCCATGGCATTACGTGCAATTCGAGGAGCAATCCAAGTTCCGGCTAACACCGCTGAGGAGATCGCCTCAGGTGTTCAGGAGCTCATTGCCGCGATCCTGAAAGCCAACGAGCTGACCCCATCAGATGTCATCTCAGTCTTTTTCACGAGCACCGTCGATTTGGATGCCGCTTTCCCTGCCGCGGCTTGTAGGGAGATGGGTTTTGCTAATGTTCCGCTAATCGGCTCAGTTGAGGTCTCAGTTTCAGGTGCACTAGATCGAACTGTGAGAGCTATGCTCCATGTCGAAACCACCCGCACGCCTGAGGAAATTACGCATATTTATCTTCACGGAGCGGCGTCACTTCGCAGAGATATAGCCCAATAATGCTCGCAAAGGTGCGCATTATCGGCTCCGGCTTGATCGGAACCTCCATAGGTTTAGGCCTAGTTCAGCGAGGAATCGCGGTCGAGATGGTGGATTCAGATCCATCAGCCCAAGCGTTGGCAAAGGACCTAACCGGCGGGGTAGCGGTGGCCGATCCTGATCTGGTCATCTTTGCTCTACCGACCTCTCGACTTTCTCAAGTCATTCAAGTCGAGATTGCACTAAACCCACAGTCGACATTTATGGATGTGGGTAGTGTTAAGAATGAAGTTGTACTTCAGATTAAGACATTTTCAGGACTTTCTACAAGGTTTTTGCCCACCCACCCCATGGCAGGTCGTGAAATCGGGGGCGCAAGCTCTGCCAGGGCCGATCTATTCCAAGGACGCAGTTGGATCATCACGCCAGAGGCCGATTGCACTTCAGAATCCAAAAATCTGGTCCTGGAACTGATCAAATGCCTAGGAGCAACACCTATCGAACTATCAGCCCTAGACCATGACGCGGCTGTGGCGAAGATTTCACATCTACCTCAAATTGCGGCCTCTCTTGTGGCCAAACAGTTAACTGGTACTCCACTTGGATGGATGGAGTTAGCTGGACAAGGTTTGCGCGATACGACTCGCATCGCAGGCTCAGATGAGCAGTTGTGGAAAGAGATTATTTATAGCAATCGAAGTGAAATTTCCGTATTACTTACAAGTCTACAAAACGACCTAACACAGATGATTGCAGCGCTCGATGATCCAGACAAAATTGCAGGGCTAATAGCGGCAGGTCGTGATGGCAAGGCGATGATTCCTGGAAAGCATGGCGGTATAGCTCGTGAGTATGCGTACTTGCCGATTGTTATTGACGATAAGCCTGGTCAATTAGGTGCAATATTTAATGAATGTGCAGCAATGCAAGTAAACGTTGAAGATCTGAACATTGAACATTCACCCGGACAGTTAAGTGCTTTGATTACATTGTCTTTGTCTTCGCAAGATGCTGAAAAGTTGTCTGCACACCTAACCTCGATCGGATGGAACGTTCATCCGGTTCGTAAATAGAAGTAGGCTGAGTACATGGGCATAATCGTAGCTATTGATGGCCCGAGTGGTGCGGGTAAATCAAGTACTGCAAAAGCGATCGCGGTGCGTGCTGGTTGGAATTATCTAGACACTGGTGCGTTATATCGCGCTGTTACGTGGCTTGCTCTTGAGCACAAATGTGAAGAAGCATTTTCCATACTGCAAGCTATAAAAGACCATCCAATAAAATTTGATCCTGATCCACAATCACCAAATGTTTATGCAGGTGAAACTCAAATCACACATGCAATCCGTGGCGCATCGGTGACAGAAAATGTCTCGCGTATCAGCGCAATACCAGAGGTTCGTCACGAATTAATGAAATTGCAGCACTACATCATTGACTCTGCTGACCGAGGCATAGTTGTTGAAGGACGAGATATTGGAACTGTTGTTGCTCCCGAAGCGGGCCTTAAAATTTACCTAACTGCAGATTTAGATGCCCGCACGATGCGACGCGAAAATGAAACTGACGATAAGAGTGTTGATGTAAAATCATCACTTGATAATCGAGACACTGTAGATTCAACACGAACGGTCTCGCCCTTAACCATGGCAGCAGATGCCGTAGAAGTCGATTCCACAAACTTAGATTTAGATGAAACTATTGAGCGCATTTGGGAGCTTCTAAAGAAGCGTAATTTGCTGGGTTTGCCGATCGTTGCAATCTTGGGTCGTCCTAATGTTGGTAAGTCAACCTTGATCAACCGTTTCCTAGGTCGGCGCGAAGCTATTGTTGAAGACACTCCTGGTGTTACTAGAGATCGTGTTCAGTATGAATGCGAATGGGGCGGACGTCGTTTCATCATCATGGACACTGGTGGTTGGGAAGCAAAGCCAGATGGGATTTCGGTGCAAGTAAGTGCGGGATCAGAGATTGCAATGCAAGAGGCTGATGTCCTTGCTTTTGTAGTTGACGCGCAAGTTGGTGCATTAGATGAAGATGACATTTTGGTGCAGCACCTTCGCAAGGCTAAGAAGCCAACAATATTAATTGGTAACAAGGTTGATGGGGAGCGCGAGGAAGCAGAAGCTCATGGTTTATGGAGTCTTGGATTAGGCGAGCCTCGATTTGTTTCTGCATTGCATGGTCGTGGCAGTGGCGATTTGCTTGATCATATTGTTGCCGTGTTGCCAGAAGTTGGACGGGCTCAAAATCAAGATGGCTATCGAAAAGTCGCTTTGATTGGTCGTCCAAATGTTGGAAAGTCCTCACTGTTTAATGCAATCGCAGGAGAATCATTATCGATTGTCGATGACGCTGCTGGAACGACTAGAGATCCCGTTGACTCGCTTCTCTCTTTCGGTGGATCGACGTGGAGATTTATCGACACTGCAGGATTAAAAAAACGAGCCAACCAAGATTCTGGCACTGATTACTACGCATCACTTCGAACTGCTACAGCACTTGAGCGTTGTGAAGTTGCAGTTGTTGTATTGGATGCATCAGAACCAATTACCGAACAAGATCTTCGTGTCATCACGATGGTTGAAGAAGCTGGTAAAGCGATGGTAATTGTGATGAATAAATGGGATTTAGTAGATGAAGATCGGCGCAACCAATTAGACAGAGAAATCGACCGACATCTAGATCAAGTTGAATGGGCACAGCGCGTTAACATCGCAGCTAAGACTGGTTGGCATCGAGATCGTCTAGCACCAGCCCTGCGCACCGCATTAGATAGTTGGGAACGCAGAGTTCCAACAGCAAAACTAAACTCATTCTTGGGAGCCCTCATTGGGGCAACTCCACCTCCCGTTCGTGGCGGAAAACAGCCGAAGGTCTACTACGCCACACAAGCAGGTATTGCGCCTCCTAAGTTTGTGGTGTTTTCTAGTGGCTGGATTGAAGCCTCCTATCGACGCTTTATTGAGCGGCGCTTACGTGAGGAGTTCAAATTCCCCGGCACACCAGTTCAGGTGGCGGTTCGAGTCAAGGAGCGCGATAAAGAGTGAGGCCTTCAGTGATCAGCGTTCCTAACGCTCTCACCTTTCTACGTTTTCTTGGCATCCCTCTATTCATCTACCTGACGCTTAACCTAGAAGCAGATGGCTGGGCAATAGTTGTCTTAGCTATCGGGGGAGCAACCGATTACTTCGATGGCAAAATTGCTAGGGCCTGGAATCAAACTTCTCGATTTGGAGAGCTAGCAGATCCGGCAATTGATCGCCTTTATATACTTGCGATCCTGATAGTTTTTTTGATTAGAGACATAATTCCTACTTGGATGATCGTAATCATCGTGGGTCGTGACATCGTGTTGGCTCTGATCACCTTACTGATGAATCGCAAAGGGATTGCACCCCTCACCGTGACTTATCTAGGCAAGGCAGCCACCTTCAACTTGATGTATGCCTTTCCATTTATTTTACTAGCCCAGTCCGAAGGTGCACTTGGAACAATTGCCTTTGTACTGGGGTGGAGTTTTGCCATCTGGGGCATTGCCCTCTACATTTCGACAGGTATTAGTTATGCGCGCCAAGGCATTTGGCAGATAAGAGGGAACCATGTCATCAATTCCTAATGAGTTGTCCTACACCAAGGAGCATGAATGGGTTTCATCTGTTGATTTAATTTTCACAATGGGTATTACAGATTATGCCCAAGCTGCTTTAGGTGACATTGTTTATGTGCAACTTCCAAAAGTCGGAGAGACGGTAGTTGCAGGAAAAGTATTTGGCGAAGTTGAATCAACGAAGAGTGTTTCAGATATTTACGCCCCTGTGACCGGAACGATTGTGGCTATCAATGACGCACTATCTAATTCGCCGGAAACTATCAACTCCGATCCATATGGCGGAGGCTGGCTCGCAAAGATTGAGGTAAGCGCGGCGCCTTCTGATCTGCTGACAGCCGCCCAATACACGGAAATTACCGCTTGACCTTACTCCTCTAACTCTCTAGTGTCACCCTTAAGTACACGGTGAGGAGGTAGAGATGATGGCTGCAGAACAATCGCAGAATGAGTTAACTACCACCCTGCATTTGGGAGTGCGTGAAGTTAGCAATTCCCCAGCAAACTATCTTGAGGAGCAACTGGCACTACTTTCTCCAAAAGATCGCGCAGTCGTTTCAGAGATTCAAAGTTCACGAGGTGAAAAAGCGATGATTCTTATTGCCCGTGGTTCTCACAAAGGTTCTCGCTTTTTAATCACCTCCGAAGGCGCAACCATTGGGCGTTCGGCTGGCAGTGCAATCTTTTTAGATGATGTAACCGTTTCAAGAAAGCACGCAACGATATTAAAAGAGGGCACAAGTTTTGTTTTAAAGGATGCAGGATCTCTCAACGGGACCTACATCAACAATGCATCAGTTACCGAACACACACTCGTTTCAGGTGATGAGTTTCAGATCGGTAAGTTTCATTTACTTTATATTGGTTCAAACAAGTAGCTTTTTAGACACCGGAAGAAACTAGGGGAGTAGTCATGGCTATACCAGCACGCGCGTACTTAAGCATCGGTGAAGTTCTCAACCGTTTGCGAGGAGACTTTTCAGACATCACGATTTCAAAGATTCGCTTTCTAGAATCTGAAGGACTGATTGAGCCGCAACGTACGCCTTCTGGTTATCGAAAATTCACCAGCTCTGACCTAGAACGATTGCGCTATGTGCTCTTGGCACAACGCGATCAGTACCTGCCTTTGAAGGTAATCAAGGACAACTTGGATGCGATCGATCGCGGTCTCGAACCAGCGGCAGTCGGTGGAGTGGCTCGTCCCAATATCGGTCTAGCAACTATTGATGGTGAAATGGCACCAAGTTCCTTCGGTGAAGTCAGCGAGATGCGCCTATCTCGAGAAGAGCTCTTAAAGAACAGCGGACTCAAAGAAGAGCACTTAGTAGAACTTGAAGGATATGGATTGATTGCACCTCGTGGTCGCCACTACGACGGTGATGCACTTGCTATTGCTAAGGCTGTCACTGAGATGGGTGGCTTTGGAATTGAAGCTCGCCACCTTCGCTCATTTAAATCGGCAGCAGATCGAGAGATTGGTTTAATCGAGCAGGTCATTACTCCTCTGACACGACAGAAGAGCGCTGAATCCAAGGCACGAGCACAAGAGGTTCAAAAGGAGATTGCATCTCTTTCTATTGGTCTTCATGCTGCACTTGTCCGCGGCGGCCTTAATCGCCTTCGCTAATAGCTGGCAATATTGATGTTGATTCCCATGGAGGTCGTTGGTGTTCGGGTCGAAATGCCTTCCAACCAACCCATTGTTTTACTCAAAGAGATTGACGGTTCTAGATTTCTGCCTATTTGGGTAGGAGCGGTGGAAGCAACAGCAATTGCATTTGCCCAGCAGGGCGTTGATCCGCCTCGTCCCTTGACCCACGATTTGATGAACAACTTACTAGACCTGCTGGATGCGACTGTGACAGCGGTTCATCTAACTGAGATCAAGGATGGGATTTTTTACGCCAGCATGCTTTTGCGTGATTCAAAGGCCGGCCAACTCACTATTTCAGCCAGGCCTTCAGATGCCATCGCATTGGCGGTACGCAGTCACAGCAATATTTTGGCCACGCAAGAGCTACTCGATGAGATCGGAATCGAGATCCCGCAGGGTGATGGTGAGAACCAAGAGGTCGAAAAGTTCCGTGAATTCCTGGATCAGATCAACCCAGAAGACTTCGTGGGCTAGGCTCAACCCTCAACCTAAAGTAGAGGTTTGGGTCGTGTCGTTCCTAGGCAAGAGGGCGCTGCGGGTTTACATTTATCTCACTCCCCAAGAGAAATGAGCCATTCCCCGTGAGCCCAGAAGAGTTAGAGATCGGCTATAGAGGCGCTACCGCTTGTTCTGCAGCGGGTATTACATACCGCCAATTAGATTATTGGGCTCGTACAGGATTAGTAGAACCAGGTATTCGCACAGCTAGTGGCTCCGGAACTCAACGCCTGTATGGCTTTCGTGACATCTTGGTGTTAAAGATTGTTAAGCGTTTACTCGATGCTGGTGTTTCTCTACAAAATATTCGAACAGCTGTGGAACATTTGCGCAGCAGGGGAGTAACCGATTTAGAGAGAATTACTTTGATGAGTGATGGCGCATCTATTTATGAGTGCTCCAGTCCTGATGAGATCATCGACCTCTTGCAAGGCGGACAAGGAGTCTTTGGAATAGCCGTCGGTAAGGTTTGGCACGAAGTAGAAGGCTCACTATCTGTACTTCAGGGTGAAATCAACGGCCAGGTTATTGGTGGTCAAGATAACGATGAACTCTCGCTGCGTAGGAAGAGCAAAGGCGCTTAACTTCCCTTATTCTTCACTCCTGCCCTTGCACTTTTAGGCGAGAGGCTTTGAACAGAATGAGGATTAGCGATGAGTCGTTCCTTTGAAGATCGCCATATTGGACCTACCTCAGTTGATGAGTCGACCATGTTGCAGGAGTTGGGTTATTCAGACCTAAATTCCTTCATCAAAGATGTTGTCCCCGCAAACATTGCTATCAAAGGTGTTATCGAAGGCGCTATAGATAGCGGCAAGAGTGAAGTTGAAGTAATCGCAGAGCTGCGAACAATTGCTTCAGAAAATAAGGTTTTCTCTTCACTCATCGGCGCCGGCTATTACGGAACGATAGTGCCACCTGTTATTAATAGAAATGTTTTAGAAAATCCATCTTGGTATACCGCATACACGCCATACCAACCTGAAATCTCACAAGGTCGCCTGGAAGCACTTTTTGCATTTCAAACAATGGTCTGTGAATTAACTGCACTCGACATTTCAAATGCTTCGATGCTTGATGAAAGTACTGCAGCTGCTGAAGCAATGACCCTTGCACGCCGTGCCTCGAAGTTAAGTGATGACGCGGTGTTCTTGATTGAAGAGCATGTACACCCACAAACTAAGGCTGTTGTTCTGACTAGAGCAAAGCCGTTAGGTATCACAGTTGTTGAAATTGACTCTGGTCATGTCGTCCGTGACGGCTTTGATGGCGAGTTCTTCGGTGCACTATTGCAGTATCCAGACACAACGGGAACGGTTATCGATTACTCCAGCTTTGCAGAGTATGCGCACTCCCGTGATGCATTAGTTATTGCAGCAACAGATCTTCTTGCGTTGACTTTGCTCAAAGCTCCGGGGGAGTGGGGGGCAGATATCGCAGTTGGAACTGCTCAACGTTTTGGCGTTCCGATGGGATTTGGGGGACCTCATGCTGGCTTCTTGGCGGTTCGCAGTGGCTTAGAGCGTTCTATGCCAGGTCGACTAGTTGGTCAGAGTATTGATGCAACAGGCAAACCTGCTTTTCGTTTAGCGTTGCAAACACGTGAGCAACATATTCGTCGCGACAAGGCAACTTCAAATATTTGCACCGCACAGGTTCTACTTGCGAACATGAGTTCCTTCTATGCGATGTGGCATGGCCCGGCAGGTCTGAAAGATATTGCAGAACGAGTAAATGGTTTTGCTTCCCGCCTTCAAGCGGCAACTAACAATAGGGAAGATGTTGTTTTTGACACGGTTCATGTGGTTGTTGAAAACGCTGAAGCAATTCACGACAAGGCGGTTGCTAGAGGAATCAACTTTAGAAAGGTGAGTTCAACTGAACTTCGAATCAGTTTTGATGAGGAAACAACTGAGGAACTCTTTGCTGAAGTTTTGAATATTTTGAGTATTAAGAATGTGGCAGGGGAGAAGATCCCAGCAAAGTTCTTGCGTACGAGCAAGTATCTAACCCATCCAGTTTTCAATACCAATCACAGCGAGACGGCAATGATGCGCTATCTGCGCAATTTGGCTGACAAAGACTTGGCACTCGATCGCACGATGATTCCTCTAGGTTCCTGCACCATGAAGTTGAACTCAGTCACTGAAATGGAAGCGGTCACTTGGCCAGAGTTTGCATCCTTGCATCCATTTGCACCAGCCGACCAAAGCATCGGTACGCGCAAGCTCATTGCACAATTATCTGACTGGTTAGTTGCGATTACCGGTTATGACGCAGTTTCGTTGCAGCCAAATGCTGGAAGCCAAGGGGAGTTCGCCGGCCTTCTTGCGATCCGCAACTACCATGATTCACGGGGAGATCAGAGCCGAAATATTTGCTTAATTCCATCTAGCGCTCATGGAACTAATGCAGCATCTGCGGTGATGGCCGGCATGAAAGTGGTTGTTATTGACTGCGACGAGAACGGAAATGTTTCAGTCGATGACATCAAAACAAAGATTGCAGAACATGGAACAGCACTTGCCGCACTGATGATTACATATCCATCAACACATGGTGTTTTCGAGACAGCTGTTTCAGAAATCTGTGCGCTGATCCATGATGCAGGTGGTCAGGTATATGTTGATGGCGCGAACTTGAATGCGTTGGTTGGTGTTGCCCAACCTGGAAAATTCGGTGCAGATGTTTCGCACTTAAATCTTCATAAAACATTTGCGATCCCACATGGTGGAGGAGGACCTGGAGTAGGTCCTGTGATTGCGCGTGCTCACTTGGCACCGTTCTTGCCGAACCATCCGATGGATAACTTGGCTGGACCAGCAACAGGACCTGGACCAATTTCAGGTGCACCTTTTGGCTCTGCAAGTATTCTGCCGATCTCCTGGGCTTACATTCGCTTATTAGGGGGAGAAGGCCTCACACATTCGACTCAAGTGGCGATCTTGTCCGCCAACTATATGGCAGCTCGCCTTCAGGATTCGTATCCAATTCTTTATACGGGCGCCAATGGTCGAGTTGCCCATGAATGCATTCTCGACATTCGCGGATTAACTAAAGATTCGGGTGTGAGCGTTGATGACATCGCTAAGCGCTTGATGGATTACGGCTTCCACGCACCTACTATGTCTTTCCCTGTGGCAGGTACTCTGATGATTGAACCTACTGAATCAGAGGACATCAGAGAGATCCACCGCTTTATTGATGCAATGATTTCGATCCGCGCAGAGATTCAAGAGGTCATTGATGGCAAGATCACCATCGACGCCTCAGCGCTGCGCCATGCACCCCATACAGCTCTTTCTGTGGTTACAACCCAGTGGGAGCGGGCATACAGCCGTGAAAAGGGCGGCTATCCAGTTGTTCTGGATGGTTTGGTGGCTGGGGAATCCATAGGATCTCGTATGAAGTACTGGCCTCCGGTTGGGCGTATTGATGGAGCTCATGGAGATAGAAATCTGGTCTGTGCCTGCACACCGTTGGATGATTATCGATAGGAGGGGCGTTTGCTCCCTGCCTTCTCAATCTAAATCTAACTTTACATAATGTAACTTATCGGCGTTATACACGCGTTCGGCGGGCTACCAACAACAGCCAAAAAAACGTTCCAACGCTGGCCCAGTCACCGAGTTTATCTCGCACCGATTCCTGATCAATGAGACCAACCTTGGCATACAAATGTTCAGCCGTTGCCATAGATGTTTGTTGAACAACCTTTCCGTTGTAATCAATGACCGCGGAATATCCGGTTGTCGACACTGAGAGAACATTTCTGGAATGTTCGATAGCTCGAACCCTTGTTATCGACAATTGCTGTGCACTTTCCGGGGATTTACCAAAGGTTGCGCTATTTGTTTGAACAACAAAGAGATTTGAACCCTTTGCCGCATCGTGAAGGATCTGATCATCTATTAACTCAAAACAGATAATTGGCGCGATCCTGGCTGATCCAATGTCAAAAATCATTCCTTGATCACCTGGTGAAAAGTCATTGACTCGGTCCACTAATGGGGAAATTTTTGAGGCAATAGAACGAAATGGAATGTACTCACCAAATGGCGTTAGATGCTGTTTCACATAAATTTCTTGGATTGTATCTCCCCAAAGTATTGAGGTATTGAGAAGTTTTCCATCTTTTCTAACGATTGCTCCGATAATCAATGGTTGTTCGAATGCTTGGATTTGGGTAAATACATCTGTATTGGTAAATGGATCTACATCTACTGCATTTTCCGGCCACACTATAAAGTCGATTTGATCCTTGTCGGTGAGAGCTTTCTTGGTTTCTATAACATGATTGTTAAAAACCTCCTTAGCTCTTGAATTAAAATCCAACCCCAACTCTGGAACATTTCCTTGGATCAAAAGCGCAGTCGTTGTACCAAATGTGGAGATATTGTTGGGGACTAAAAGTAAGAGAATTGGTAGCAGTAGAAGGGGCTTGATCTTTGCATTACACACCAAGAAAATGAATGCGCCAATCAATACTGTGATCGCAGAAAGTGCGATGGCTCCCCCGCGTGATGCGATCTGTGAGTAGGGAGAATCGGGTTGCGAATACGCAAGACGGGCCCAACCAAAGCCACCGAAAGGAAAGTGATTGCGCACTTCTTCCAAAACTATGAAAATGAGCGGATATGCAGTTATCCCCCAGCGTCCGATTAACGCTAGTGGAAGGTAGAAAAGCGAGAGTCCAACAGCCAAAATAATCCATGGTGTAGACCCAACAAATGTGCTGGTCCAATGAAGCGAGACAAGATTAAAGGTGAGGGCAAAGAGAAAGGCTGATGTTTTTTTGTGTTGGGCTCTAGAAATTGCATACATGTGCGTTGCTATTGCTAGCGGTGCTAACCACCACTTCCCCACTGGTTCAAAAGCACAACTAAGGAGTGCTCCAGACAGGATTGAAAGAAGTGCGTTTACCACTACACAATCACCAACCTAGAGCGCTGATAAGGCGATCAACACTTGCGCCCAATGCATAACGTTCCTTAAATTGGTAAATCTGAGATAAATCTGCAGGAGGTTTCGGTAGTGATAGATCTACTTTCGGTAGAGGTGCATCTCTTGCAACCCGTACTAGCCTTGGTGCTATCTTCAAATAATCACTACCCGCAATAATCTTCTTTGCTAGCGCTGGCGGGAACGAATCATCATTGTTGTGTGCTGCCCGCAAAGCATCCTCAACGGTTGCAAAACTATTTGCGATAACTGCAGCACCCTTTTCGCCGATGCCTTTAACACCCGGAAGCCCATCAGAGGGATCACCACGAAACATTGCAAAAAGATCATACCGATCACCCGGTATCCCGTATTTGTCTGCAACGTACTTGATATCGACTAGATCGTGCTTTGAAATTCCCTTAGCTAGGTAAACGACCTTGATGTCTCGTTTGTCATCTACCATCTGAAAAAGATCACGATCTCCAGTCACAATCCGTATGGGACCTTTTTCTATTTCTGCATAAGTTGCCATCACATCGTCAGCTTCATAATCATCAACACCCACTACTGGTATTCCAAACAAATCTAGCAAATCCAAAAGTATTGGAATTTGTGGTGTTAGCGTTTCCGGCTCCTCTTCCCCATCTCCGTCTTCTTCCAGACGGTTTGCTTTATAGTCAGGAAAGATGTCCACGCGCCAACTAGGTCGCCAATCACCATCAAGGCAAGCAACCAGTCGATTTGGTTTATAAACGTTCATCAAGCGGGCGGTCATGTCGACGTATCCCCGAATCGCATTTACTGATGTTCCATCAGGTGCCAACAATGTGTCAGGCATACCGTAGTAGGCCCTGTACCAAAGTGAGGCACTATCTAGCAGCATTAATGTCATATTTCTCCCATTAAGTATGCAACTACGCCACGGTCAATGCGCTTAACGGCGTCTTTGCAAACTGGACGCAATCTATCGCTAGCACCTGCAATTTGATTGAGCAGATCTATCAGTTGTTTGGTTGAGCGAACAAAATCTCCGACAGACATATCCGTTCCCTTAAGGACGCTATTGAGGGAATTACCACTGGCCCACTTATAAGAAATGAAACAGAAACCAGCATCTGGTTCCCGTTGAGTCTTGACCCCAAAATTGCTTTCAATCTCTTCTAGTGCAGCCCACAATGAAACAATCTCAGTAATAGTTGTTTGAACTTTTTGGCTAGGCATTTTGGGAGCTAAATTTTCGGCTGAGCGAGACTCAAAAATCATGCACGAGACAACTGAGAGCAATTCCGTGGCATTGAGCTCATCAAGTAATCCCCTGCGGATTGATTCAGTCAGTAAAAGATCAGATTCAGCATAGATTTTGGTTAAAATCTTGCCTTGCGCAGTTGGTTTTTCACCCTCGATGTATTGCAGATGGTCCAAAACACGACAAATTTGATCAAAAGTTTTAGCGATCACATGTGTGCGACTTTCAACTCGCAATGTGAGTCCATCGTTTTCCCGGGTTAGTCGTCCAGCCCGCTCTGCAAGTCGTGCGTGATCTTCTCGCTCTGCGCAACCATGGGAGGGATGATTTTTCATCCCTTTTCGTAGATCTGCTAATTCACCTTCCATGTGACCACGCTGTCTGTTATTAAAAGTTTTACGTTGATCCCTGCGACTTAAAAGAACTTCAACTTCTTTGATCGATCGACGAAGCCGGACATACTCTGAAAAATCACCAAGGTGGCATGTTGAATCGCGCACCAATTCTTCAATTGCTGATTCATTCTTACGGATTTGCCTAGTCAGACCCACAACAGCTCGATCTGCTTGGAATTGTGCAAATGAAGATTCCAGCGAGCGACGAGCACGTTCGCGACCAAACTGCGCAATCAAATTTATTGACATGTTGTATGAGGGTGAAAAGGAGGAACGCAATGGATATGTTCGGGTGGAGGCTAAGCCTGCCGCCGATGCTGAATCGACAGTCGGTGACCATTGAATAACGGCATTACCTTCAATATCAATGCCTCGGCGACCGGCACGGCCAGTTAGCTGCGTGTACTCCCCTGGAGTAATCGGAACATGCGCCTCACCATTAAATTTTATGAGCTTTTCTAAAACAACTGTTCGTGCCGGCATATTGATACCAAGTGCCAAAGTTTCGGTAGCAAAAACAGCTTTGACAAGGCCTCGCTGAAATAGATCCTCCACTGCTCCTTTGAAACTAGGCAGCAAACCAGCATGGTGTGCGGCTATTCCGCGCTCCAAAGCGGTCAGCCACTCTTTGAAGTTGAGAACTTCTAGATCTTCTTCGGCAATGTTTTGAGTGTATTTGAGGGCGGTACGTTTGATCTCTTCGCGCTCTTCTGGGGAGGTCAAACGCAGCCCAGCATGTAAGCATTGCTTTACCGCCGCATCGCAACCAATGCGCGAGAAAATAAAGGTAATTGCGGGTAACAAACTTTCACCTTGCAATTTTTCAATTATGTCAGCTCGTGACAAACGATCACTCGGTTCTGCAAAGCGGCCCCGACGGTTTCTCCCCAGAGAGGCACGCCTGGTCATCTCTCTCTCGCGGTTTAGCACTTCCGGATTAATGCGCCCTGGGGCATCGAACAGGTCGAGCAAACGGTTCCCGATTAAAACATGTTGAAACAGCGGAATAGGACGGATCTCGCTGACGATTACTTCTGTTTCGCCACGTACTTCACCAAGCCACTCACCAAATTCTTCAGCGTTAGAAACAGTTGCTGATAAAGAAATGACTTGCACACTCTCCATCAAGTGAATGAGCACCTCTTCCCACACCGCTCCCCTGAATTTATCGGCTAAGTAGTGAACCTCATCCATAACAACACAGCCAAGATTGGTGAGCGTGTTAGATCCTGCATACAACATATTGCGCAGAACCTCTGTAGTCATCACGAGGATGTCTGCATCACCATTAATACTGGTGTCACCGGTGAGTAAGCCGACCCTATCTTCACCAAATTTTGCTACGAACTCCGAGTACTTCTGATTTGATAACGCCTTTATCGGAGTTGTGTAAAAACACTTTTTACCTGCTTGCAACGCAAAGTATGCGGCGAACTCTCCGACAACAGTTTTACCCGCTCCCGTTGGCGCGGCAACCAGAACACCTTTACCTTCTTCAACGGCGTGACATGCAGCTATCTGAAAGGGATCAAATTCAAATTCAAAGGTCAGTAAAAAGTCAGTTGTAATTGAATGCTGACCCCGTAACTTGGCCGCGGCGTAGCGCTCTGCTGGCGTTGTCATGCGACCCACGTTTGTGCAGCGTCGTGAATGCATTCGGCCGCAACCGGCAGTTGGCCGATCCGTTCCCCATCTGCATAAGCGATAGCAGCTGACTCGATACGAACTGACTTACTACGAACAATTTCAACGGCTGGATGGGAAACATGTGTTCCGGCAAAAACTTGAGGGAAAACCTTTATGAACTCGATCTTAGAGATCGGATGCAAAACCATCACATCAAAATAGCCATCGGTGATTTGAGCACTTGGGCAAACGAGCATTCCGCCCCCATAAGACTTTCCGTTGGAAACTGCAATCAGCATGGCCTCAGTTGATATGGTCCGATCATCCAGAGTGATTTCATAATGCCTTGGTTTAAAGCGCGGAAGCTCCATCGCGATAGCCGCGTTGTACTTCATAGGACCTTTGGGCCATTGCATCGTGTTAGCTTTTTCGTTAACGATTGAGTCAAAACCTGTCGACAAGATCGCGCCAAACCATTCACCATCAACAAGGCCTAGATCAATAGAAGATGGTTGAGAGGTAGTCACTCTGGACAACTGTGCATCAACATTCTCCAAACTCCAACCTAAGGTTCGAACGAAGTCATTGCCGGTGCCAGCAGGGATGATTGTGAATGGAATTTGATGAGGCACTGCTATCTGCAAAATGATGTGCATCAGACCGTCGCCACCCACAGCGATCACACCCTCGCAATCGGGGTTCTTTTCAATGAAGGTTCGTAGATGATCACCCATGGCAATGGAAGAGTTTCCGGTAACTATTGTGAACACTATTTTATGTTGATTCAAATACCCGGCCACATATGTACCAACTGTGGTTCCTTTTCCATGACCTGAAACAGGATTTATCACTAGCGCCCACATGCGAGCACCCTATCGGCTAATCCTTAATGGATGTTGGTGCCTCAATCTCCATTGAGCCAGTTTCAATTGCAAGTTGTTTCTTGTCCCGTCGTTTATCCACCTGAACCGCGATTGCCCCCGCCATAAAATAAAGGACAATCAAAGGTGCTGCCAAGAGAACCATACTGAGCGGATCTGCAGTTGGGGAAAAGGCGGCGACCATTAGAAATATTCCAAAGACCCAACCCCGCCACGGCCTAAGGATGGTCTTGCCGCGAAGGAAACCAATCAGGTTGAAAGTAAGGAGAAAGATAGGAAGTTCAAAAGCTAATCCGACCAATAAAATCAACCGAAGAACAAAATCAAGATAATCATCGAAGCGAACTAAGTTGCTAATTGATTCCGGGGTAAAACCAAACAGTGCTTTTATTGCAACGGGAAGAATAAAATAACCAAGAGCAGCGCCCATTGCGAAAAATGGTGTTGCCGCAGCCACAAATAGAACGCTTGTGCGTTTTTCTTTCCTATGCAGCGCTGGTGCAATAAATGCCCACAATTGATAAAGCCAAAATGGTGCCGACACAATAATTCCTGCGAGTAAAGCGACCTTAATTTGAAGATCCAGTGGGCCTAAAACGCCACTGATATACAAAGCACCGCAACTAGCCGATCCGGCTTCTTGAGCGGCCTTTAGGTCGCACACGGGTTTTGCTAAGGTCGAAATAATTGGGTTATAGAAATACCAACCGCCACCAAAAGCAATCAGAACGGCTACAGCCGATCGAAGAACTCTTTTACGTAACTCCCGTAAGTGGTCAAGCAGAGGCATCCGTGCTTCATTTGCCGGCGCCATATATTTACTTCTCTGTTTTGTCGTTTTCTTCTATCGCGCCATCATCTGACTTCATTTCCTTCATTTCACTTTTGAAGATTCGCATTGAGCGACCTAGTGAACGAGCAGAGTCAGGCAAGCGCTTAGCACCAAACAGAACGAGGACAACAATTAGAAGAATAACTATTTCTCTTGGACCTAAATTCATAGTACCTACCCCTTGGCTAATGATTAATCTAAGGCTACACCAGGGTCAAGCGACTGAAAAGTGGGAATTATGCCTCTTGGTAACGATTAAGCATCAGTTGGGCTTTCTTGGCTATTTCGGCTCGGATCTCTTGAGGAGCGCTGAGGAAAACCGCCTCACCTGAGGCCATCACAGATCTTTCTATCCACTGCCGCGAATATGAGGACAGTTCTATTGAGGACCCAACCGTTGAATGTGAAATCGCAAACCTTTCCGTCACATCTCGTGAGGAACCCATAATCTTGATTGAGAAACTGAGCTTTTCTGTACTGTCAATCTTTGCCGGGAATTGTGCAGAAACATCTGCTGGAGTCGCCTGATCTATCCGATCAACCCGAAACTCTCGATAGTCCATGGCGGTGGAACAAAATGCGCGCATGTATTGATGATTATCAGATTCGTACAAATTCACTGGCACGACGGTGCGCTCAGTAATCTCATCCTTATACAGAGAGTGGTAGCGGATTTGCAAACCGCTATTCGTTTGGATCGCCTGTGCGATTGCAGTCGCTACCGCACTAGATGTGTTCGCCACAACTGATAACTTGATAGGAAGACCCAATATATCTGTCAAACGTTTGCGAAGTGACTCGGCAGCTGTCAACAGATCCTGACGATCACTGGGCAATAACGAAGCAATCAGATCCAGTCCTAACAACAAAGCAACACATTCTTGAAAGGTAATCGCTCTGGGCTTAGACAATGTTGACGCGTTCCCAATGCTCACGAAGCCAGATTCAAAATCAAGATTCATTAATTCAAGATGTGTGTAGCCTGGCAAACCGCACATCCATAAGGTCATTAAGTCAGCATTCATTTGCGCCGGTGTTACTTCAAAATGTTTAGCCAGCTCTTTCAGGGCGATACCTTGATGTGTATTGATAAAAGGAACCAAGTCCAACAAACGAGCGGTTCGCGCAAGGGGTGCTGAAATACTTTTACTCATGGTTACTTACCAATGCTTGCAGTTGCCCAACAATATATTCGCGAAGATCAGAGGGCTCATGAACAAAAACATCTTCACCATGCCAGAGAATTTCGGCCCCAAGTGTTTCCAAAGTGTGAATAGGGACCTTGATCTGATCCCACTCTCCTAGATCTTTTACAGAGATTGCAAGCCTGCGTAGGGCATAACCCTTACCTTTGCGAACATCAATAACAGCCGATCTGTTACTTACTCTCGTATCGGCTTCACTCAGTTCGAAAGAGACGGGAAATTCAAAAGGATCCTTGTTCTTAACCTGCTTTATTACGCCCTGCACTCGATCTAGTCTGAATGTGCGTACCTCCTGAATTTCTTGGTCCACTCCGGATACATACCAAAATCCCGTTCTGTTGGATAGGGCAAATGGAATTATGGTGCGCTCCTGTGACTCTAAATTCGTTGCGAGATAATCAAAGATTAAGAAATCTGAGCTTGCGATCGCCGCAGTCACAGTTTCTAATTCTGCAGAACTGTTTGAAAGTTTTGGCGATAATCCTGGAATGTCTATTGGGTCGGCAGGAACTCCGATTGAACTAAGTTTTAGAATTGCACTTTGCGTGGCGTCTGCAAAAGCTGCTCCCTGCCAAGCCTCTGCAGCTAGGGAAAGCAGCGAGATTTCAGTGGGTGTAATTTCCCCTAAATCTAGTTGGTAGTTTTCAGACCGTATGCGGTAACCAGCTTCATCATTAAAAATTGGATCAAAACTTCCTAAATCGATCGTGATACCTAATGTTCTTAAGTCATCCTTGTCTCGCTCAAACATGCGCTCTTTTGTTTCAGCACTGCCTTCATATCCTTGAACTGTCCTAAAGATTTCAGACTTTGTGAGATATCGTTGAGTGGCAAGTAAAGCGATAGTGAGGTTAATTAACCGCTCAATCTTCCGAGACACCGTATGCGCCTTTCGCTGGTCGTCTGCGACGAGCAAGAACCTCAACACCTGGTGCCATACGACGACTTTGAATCAGAAATCCGGTATGGCCGATCATTCTTTGCTGTGGTCGAACCGCCAAACCTTCATGATGCCAACCACGAACAAGAGTTTCCGAGCTTTCAGGTTCGGTGAAGCGGCCGTCTTCTTTAAGCGCTTCGGCGGTGGCAGATAATTGAGTCGTTGTAGCAACGTAGGCTAAGAAAACTCCACCCGGACGAAGTGATCTCGCGGCGATGTCCACGCACTCCCAGGGAGCCAACATGTCCAGGACCACACGATCATATTCAGAATCAAAATCCTGATCTTGTAGATCACCTACAACCAAACTCCAGTTGTCGGGCGGACTTTCGAAATATGCATCAACATTTGAACGAGCATTGTCGGCAAAGTCTGCTCGTCGCTCAACGGAATGGACCTTGCCTGTGGGACCAGTTGCTCGCAATAGCGAAATCGTTAAAGCGCCACTACCAACCCCAGCTTCCAGAACTCGGGCCCCTGGATAAATGTCCGCAACACCGATAATCATCGCTGCATCCTTTGGATACACAATTGTTGCACCGCGCGGCATTGTTAAAACGTAATCGGCAAGCAATGGTTTAAATGCGGTGAATTTCAATCCAGCAGTTGTGCTGACCACTGATCCCTCGGGCATGCCGATAAGGTCATCATGTGTAATCCAACCCTTGTGAGTGTGCCACTCTTTTCCAGGCGTAATCGTAAAGCTGTAGAGCTTGCCTTTTGGATCGGTTAATTGAACACGATCGCCGGCCCCGAAATACCCAAGATTAGACACGGGAGCATCTTAGGCGAAATTAATACCGCAAGTACGAGTATCTTCAGCCAGGTGAGCAACGAACAGTCTTTGCGTCTATCCCCTAGCGCTGTAAGCGAGTACGAAAACTGTCCCCAACAATACAAGTACCGCAAAATAGATAAGTTGCCTGAACCACCTTCCTTAGATGCCGAACGCGGCACCTTAGTACACACGGTGCTACAAGATATATTCGAAATTCCAGCCGCTGGGCGGACAATTGAGTCAGCAGTTGAATTATTGCCATCTCGTTGGAGTGCACAATTAGCCGACAAACCCGCGCTGATGGGGATGGTTACCAATGAAAAAGAATGGCTGGATCGAGCTTCGGCCTTGTTGAAGAGTTATTTCTCCTTAGAAAATCCAACCACCTTTGAAGCAACACATCGTGAGATGCATTTAGAAAATGATTTCGATTCTAATATTTACTTGCACGGATATGTTGATCGCTTGGATGTTGCCGCTACCGGTGAAGTCAGAATCGTCGATTACAAGACCGGTAAGTCTCCCAAACTCGGATGGGAAGAGAAGGCGTTGTTTCAACTTCGTGTCTATGCCTTGTTGTATTGGAAAAATAATGGAGTACTCCCCCGCCTGCTACAACTGATTTACCTCGGTGATGGAAAATTAGTCAAAAGCAATCCGACATTGGCCGAACTAGAATCTACTGAAAAAGTATTACGCCGAGTGGCAAAGGACATTTTCGTTTCCATCGAAAAAGAGTATTGGCCAGCAAAACCATCACGTCTGTGTGATTGGTGCTACTTTAAAAGTATTTGCCCCGCTCATAACAGTTAAATTGTGGAGGAGAAGTCACTCTTGAGCTGGCTTAACTTCGCATAAGACAACTGCTCCAAAGATTTTATGACACGAACTCGTTCGGAGTCAGCTACAGAAACCAAGTGCGGAACTGCGATGAGGTATGCACCGCTAGCTTTTGCCGCTGTAATCCCCGTGATCGAATCTTCAAAAACTAAACAGTTTGAAATATCTGATCCGCTCATTGATGCGGCCTTTAAATAACATTCTGGATCTGGCTTCGTCACCGCCACATCATCTGAGCTAATTGAGAAGGGAAACAAGTCATGTCCCAAGTTGTCGAGAACTGCATCAACAATATTTCTCGGACTTGCCGAAACTAGAGCTGTCTTGACTCCATGCAACTGTAGTTCGCGCACTAGCTCGATTGCCCCTGGCATCGTTGGCGTATTTCCGCGCATTCTTGCAACTTGTGTATCTATAAGGGTTTGCGTGAAATACTGAGGCGACTGTTTTTGTCCGCATTTGTCGTACATGTACTGACCGACCTTAGTAAGTGGCCCACCCAGGCATGCCACCTGATCTTCTTCTGACCAGGAATATCCAAAAGCTGACGTCACTTCTATTTCAGACTGAAGCCATTCTGGTTCAGAGTCCACCATGAGGCCATCCATATCGAAAAAAACCGCTTCAAAGAAATTACTCATCGATACTAATTGGCATTGAAATATTTTGCTTCAGGATGGTGAACGATGATTGCAGATGTAGATTGTTCTGGGTGTAACTGGAACTCTTCGGACAACTCAACGCCTATTCGACCGGGATCTAATAACTCGCATAACTGAACCTGTTGCTCAAGATCTGGACATGCTGGATAACCAAATGAGTATCGTGAACCGCGGTAACCCTGGTCTAAAATTCCTTGTAGATCAGATGAATCCTCGGATTTTACTTCCAACTCTTCTCTCATACGAGCGTGCCAATGTTCGGCAAGGGCTTCTGTTAGTTGCACCGACAATCCATGAAGTTCCAAATACTCACGATAATTGTTATCTGCAAATAGCTTTGCAGAGGCTTCGCTGACCGTCGAGCCCATTGTCACAACATGGAAGGCAACGACATCTGTCGTACCTGACTCCTTGGATGCAAAAAAATCGCTGATACACAAACGTCGATCACGACTTTGACGTGGGAATGAAAAACGCGTTCTCTCCTTACCTTTGTTGTCGCCTTCGTGATGCAAAATCACCAAGTCATTGCCCTCGCTGTAGCAAGGGAAATAGCCATAAACAACTGCGGCGTTTAACCAACCTTTGGATTGCACTTCATTGATGAGTGCGCGCAGGCGTGGGCGTCCTTCTTCCTCGACCATGGATTCATACTCACCACGATTTCCTTTAAGTCCCCACTGGCCAACAAAAAGCGCTCTCTCATCAAGCATCCCTGCGTAATCAGATAGTTGAATACCTTTAATGACCCGTGAACCAAAAAATGGTGGACTTGGAATTGAATTATCTGAAGCGACATCGCTACGACGATTATCAATAGGAGCTTCCTCGGTCTTGATGCGCGTGTTTGCAACTCGACGTTCTCGAAGCGCAGGCAACGCAGCACCTTCATCACCACGTTTAACAGCCATGATCGCATCCATCAGACGCAGACCTTCAAACGCATCTCGGGCGTAGCGAACTTCACCCGGAAACATTGCGGCCAGATCCTGTTCAACGTAAGCACGCGTCAAAGCTGCTCCGCCCAGAACAATTGGCCAGCGCTGATCTAAACCGCGTGTTGTTAACTCCTCGAGATTTTCCTTCATGATGACTGTGGATTTAACAAGTAAACCACTCATGCCGATCGCGTCAGCATTGCTCTCTGTTGCTCCATCAATGATTTGATTAATGGTCTGTTTAATACCAATGTTTACAACGCGATATCCGTTGTTAGTCAAAATAATATCGACAAGATTTTTTCCAATATCGTGAACATCTCCTCGTACCGTAGCCAAGAGCATGGTTCCGCGACCCTCATCCCCCGTCTTTTCCATGAATGGTTCCAGCATCGCCACTGCGGTCTTCATTACTTCGGCACTTTGAAGCACAAAGGGAAGCTGCATTTCGCCCCTACCGAAGAGCTCTCCAACTTCCTTCATTCCCTCAAGCAAGTGAGAGTTAATAATCTCCAGAGGTGGTGTGCCTTCGGCCATCGCGGCCTTTAGATCGTCCTCAAGGCCAACCTTTTCGCCGTCAATAATGCGACGCTGCAATCGTTCAAATAACGGCAATGCAGCCAATGCCTCAGCGCGTGCGTTCTTGCTGGTGGCAAGCTCAACACCGTCAAACATCTGCAGGAATTCTTGTAGTGGATCGTAAGTACATTCATCCCCATCAAAGGTTCTGCGATCATAAACAAGATCTAAGGCAACCTTTTTTTGTCGCTCATCGATTCGCGCCATTGGCGTGATCTTTGAAGGATGAACGATTGCAGAGTCCAGTCCGGCTTGCACACATTCATGCAGGAAAACAGAGTTGAGGACAACACGTGCTGCGGGATTTAATCCGAAAGAAACATTGCTCACACCTAGCGTTGTTTGAACCTCCGGGAACTCCATCTTCAATCGCTTTATCGCTTCAATAGTTTCAATTCCATCTTTACGCGTTTCTTCTTGGCCCGTTGCAATTGGAAAAGTAAGGCAGTCAATCAAAATGTCGCCGATATTCATGCCCCAGTTGTCATGTAGATCATTGATCAATCGACGGGCAATTCGTAACTTCCACTCAGCATCTCGTGCTTGACCTTCTTCATCAATCGTTAAGGCAACAACACTTGCGCCATGTTCTTTTACCAATGGCATGATTTTGGCAAATCTTGAAGTCGGTCCATCTCCATCCTCATAATTGACGGAGTTAATAACACATCGACCACCTAAATGCTCTAGGCCAGCCTTTAAAACATGAGGCTCTGTAGAGTCTAAGACGATTGGTAATGTGCTGGCGGTTGCAAAGCGTGAAGCTATTTGACTCATATCTGCTGCGCCGTCACGACCCACATAGTCAACAGATAGATCCAACATGTGTGCGCCATCTCGAATTTGATCGCGTGCAATCTCTACGCACTTCTCCCAATCTTCAGCTAGCAGCGCGTCACGAAAAGCTCGTGAACCGTTTGGATTGGTCCGCTCACCGATTGCAAGATAGGTCTTGTCCTGGCGAAACGGCACATACTGATAAAGAGAGGAGGCACCTGGATCAAGTGATGGCGTGCGAGAAACAATCTTTCGCTTACTTAACTTTGAAACCACCGATGCCATATGTGCAGGAGTAGTACCGCAGCATCCACCCACCAATGAAATTCCATAATCAGTTACGAAACCATCCAGAGCAGAAGCTAATTCATCTGGCAGTAAAGGATATGTCGCACCATTCGGGCCAAGCTGTGGCAATCCAGCATTTGGCATTACTGAAATCGCAATCTTTGCATTCTTACTTAAATAACGAAGATGCTCGGACATTTCAGCAGGTCCAGTTGCACAGTTCAAACCTATGAGATCAACTCCCATTGGCTCTAGTGCATTAAGGGCTGCCCCAATCTCAGAACCCATCAACATCGTTCCCGTGGTTTCAACTGTTACCTGAGCAATCAAAACGATGTCGTGGGCAGCTTCGAGGATCGCTTGTCGACAACCATTGACCGCGGCCTTAACCTGCAAAAGATCTTGGGATGTTTCAACAAGTAGTGCGTCGCATCCAGAATCAGCTAAACCCTTAGCAGCTGTGTAATAAGCAACTTTTAGATTTTCATAGGTCGTGTGACCAAGACTTGGTAATTTCGTTCCGGGTCCCAATGAACCGAGCACAAATCGCGGTTTGTCAGGTGTAGAAAACGCATCAGCTGCTTGGCGGGCGATTGTGCCGCCAGCAAATGCCAATTCATAAATTCGATCTTCAATTCCATAGTCAGCCAAGTTGGACCAGTTCGCACCGAAGGTATTAGTTTCAATCGCGTCCACACCTGCAGAAAGGTATTCATCGTGTACTGAGCGAACAATGTCTGGGCGACTTACATTGAGGATCTCATTACAACCCTCATGATTTTCAAAGTCGGCAAGGGAGGGGTTAGCCGCTTGAAGCATGGTTCCCATGGCCCCATCGGCGATTACTACCCGCTCAGAAAGGGTGCGCCGTAGCAAACCATCAGCTTTAATCGGCGTGTTCATCTACCCAAGGTTACCCTAAGGTTACATTCGTGGAGATTCATAACATACCGCTACTGCGCGACCCAGTAATGATCCTCGCCTTTACTGGCTGGAATGATGCCGCCGAAGGTGCATCAGGTGCTGTAGAGCACTTGTTATCGGCTTGGCGCGAAAGACAAGATGATGTTGTTCCCCTCTTGATCGCTGATGTGGAAGCGGAAGAGTTCTACGATTTTCAAGTCAATAGACCACAAATATCCGTAGATGATTCATCAATGAGAAGTATTACCTGGCCAGGAACTCAAATTTTCGGATTAGTAGTCCCTTTGATGAAACGCGACCTGGTTGTTGTCACAGGAGTTGAACCATCAATGCGATGGAAGAGCTTCACATCTGATCTCTTGGATTTAGCAGATGATCTTGAGGTATCACTAGTGGTAACTCTTGGTTCATTGCTTTCTGATTCACCGCACACCCGCCCCATGACGGTAACTAGCACTGGTGCCCATCCCAACATCGCAGATCGACTGGGAGTATCAGTGTCAAAATATGAAGGATCAACAGGTATCTTGGGGATTATTCAAGATGGATGCATGAGGCGCGGAATCGATGCAATTTCATTATGGGCCGCCGTCCCACACTACGCCTCAAATTCGCCATCACCTAAGGCCTCTTTGGCGCTGATAAATTCGCTTGAAGATTTCTTGGATATTTCAATTCCATTGGGAACTCTGCAAACCGATTCTGATGAGTGGGAAAAATCAGTTGATGAGTTAGCAGCAGAAGATACCGATGTTGCCGATTACGTCAAGGCGTTAGAAGAGAGTAAGGATGCTGCAGAACTTCCGGATGTTTCAGGAGAGGTAATTGCCAAGGAGTTCGAGCGATACCTACGACGACAAAGCGAAAATTAAAGCTTGATTCCGAGAAGTGAGTCCAAAGCAATTTCTAGCTCTTTACCTTCGCTGGTGTTACCCTCAGATTGCGATTGAGCTACCCAAGTATTAATAGCTGCTATGACCGCTGGTGTATCCAAATCATAAGCAAGATACTCCACAATCTGCTGAATGAGATCTGATGTAACGGCCACTTTTTCACTTCTCAGAGCTGTGCGAAGCGCAACTATCTCGGTCTCAGCTTCGACCAGTAATTCATCTGTCCACATTCGATCAGTTCGGTAATGACTTTTCATGAGTGCCCAACGAATAGCCATTGGATCTGTGCCAGCTGCAAGCAATTTAGATACAAACACCAAATTGCCCTTACTTTTGCTCATTTTCTCGCCATCAAGACCGATCATCCCGGCGTGAACATATGTGCTTGCCAATGGCTTTCCAGAAAGCACCTGCGCCTGTGCGGCGCACATCTCATGATGAGGAAAAATTAAATCCGATCCTCCACCTTGAATATCAATCAGGGAAGGTTCATTACTGTCAGGTTGCAAATACTTAATAGCTATTGCGGTGCATTCAATGTGCCAACCGGGCCGACCAATACCAAATGGTGAGTCCCAACCAGGTTCATTTGGTCGCTGAGCCATCCACACTAAGCAATCGAGAGGATCTTTCTTTCCAACCCGAGCGGGATCTCCCCCGCGCTCAGAAAAGATCTTGAGCATTTCATCCTGAGAAAGATGTGAGCGAGTACCAAAATCAGCGTCCTTGTGAACTTTGAAATACAAATCCTCATCAACTGGATAAATACTGTCCCTCGCTGAAAGTTGTTCAATTGCGGCTGAAACAAGTGGAATAGCCTCGACAGCACCGATGTAATCGGTAGGAGGAATCACTCGCAAATTGACCATGTCACTTCGAAAAAGCTCAATTTGTTGCTGGGCTAATTGAGCCCAATCGATCCCGACTCGATTGGCACGCTCCAATAAAGGGTCATCAATGTCAGTTATGTTTTGGACGTAACGCACCTCGGAACCATTTGCGCGTAAGAATCTATTAATCAAATCAAATGTTAGATATGTTGCAGCATGACCAAGATGCGTTGCATCATATGGTGTGATTCCGCAGACATACATGCGATACAAAGGTTTATGAGCCAGCAAGTCCTTTGTTCCAGACGCTGAATTCGTTAACTGAAGAACAGGAAAATGGAAAGAAAAATCGGGTGCTGCGATGGCAACTTCGTTCCAAGACTTCATGTGTGAATCTTAATCGGAAATCAAAAAGCCGGCCACGGAACTGCTGGCCAGTCTGGGTTTGGTAATGGGAATCGACCAGAATTTAATAGATCCGAAACTCGCCGTGCAGTTTGCGCAATCTCCAACTCTGTTAAGAGTGGTGCAAGAAGTAACCCTAAGTCCCCTGCCAGTTCGAATTGTGCTCTCCGGAGTAACTCGATTTCTTCAGGAGTGAAAGCCTCATCGGCCCATTGCCACAAAACAGTTCTTAATTTGTCGTCTGTGTGAAATGTGACGCCATGATCGCAACCAAAAACCCTTTCATCATCGACTGGCAGAAGGTGACCGATTTTCCGATCGGTGTTATTGATGATCGCATCAAAAAGTGCCATTGCGCGCAAGCGTGGATGATCTGTTGCAAAGAATTTTCCCAAATCCATACTCTCATCTATATCAATCCACTGTTGAACAATTCCGTTTCCATAGGGACCTTCGCGCAAAATAGTGAGGGGTACTAAATTAAAACCCAATTGTTCGCTGACCAGAAAGGCTGCATACTCCCGATGAGCTAGACATCCATCCGCAAAATCCCACAATGGCCGTTCACCAGCAATTGGTTTATAGATACAAACAATTGATTGCTCATTAAGAGTTGATGTTGCATACAAAGTTGCATTAGACGCATCAACTAGTCGTCCTGTTACAACAAGTTCGCCATCAGCAAGCGTCAGGTAATTATCGTCTGTAACCATTAGCCCTCGGACACAAATGACCTCGTGGATCGATGGGAATTCCACAGAATGGACATGGTAATCGGCCCGCGTTCACCACCGCTTTGGATCGGGCAGTGAATGCTATTGCCATCCCAAGGGATATGTTGATCTCGACAATTTCGCCTGAGGAGTCCTCTTCATCCTCCTCAAGTTCATATAGTTCAATACATATCAATCCACTGTCTTCATCCCAAGCTAATGACATCGCGCCAACTTGAAATTCGGGTTCGACTGGTGACTCCAAAGGTGCGTCGTCGGTAGGAAATTTTTCGATGTTGATCAAAGGATTTGATTTACGAATTTCAGCAACCATAACATCTAGACGCGCAATAATGGCTTGAACCTGAGCCTTTTCTACCGCAACAGAGAATAAACGATAAGAACTTCGAACTTGAAGGAAGAAAGCACGCTCCCCTGGCTCTCCAACTGTTCCAGCGATAAAGCGTTCTGGTCGAGAGAATTCGTGTCTCATCGACCTGCACCACCACCGAGTAAATTCTTGGATCTCTTAGGAGAAACCAGAAGTTCGGTAACAACCGAGCGCGAATCATTCAAAAGAAGTGTGCGAGGTTTAGTAGTTGAGAAATCTAATATTGAAATGGATGCGGGATCAATAACGATTCTTTGAAATTCATCCAGGTGCATACCGAGAGCTGATGCCACAATTGATTTAATGACATCTCCATGACTAACAATTACTACTGAACCCTTTGCTTTCGATGAAACAGCTTCGTGAACAGATTTCATTGCTCGGGATTGCATCTGTGCAATACCTTCTCCGCCAGGAAAATACATACGACTCGGTGATTCTTGAACCGTCTTCCACATCTTATTCCGGCTCAGTACCGCCAGTTTTCTGCCACTCCAACTTCCGTAATCGACTTCGGTCAGTTCTTGATCAATGACTGGAACAAACTTGGGATTATTCGGTAAAACTACTGAATTGATCCACGGAGAAATTGTTTCAAAACATCTTTCCATTGGACTAATTCGCAAACTAGCAATAGGAAAATTGCCCAGACGCTCCGCTAATTTCTCTGATTGCGCCAGACCTTTTTCGGACAGGTGCACACCAGGAAGTCGGCCCGAAAGAATTCCGGCAGCGTTGGCTTCGGAGTGTGCATGTCTGATCAAAACCAATCGCATAAATCAAAGGTTATCGCAGCTTTTCACTCTTGCTCTTGCTAGGGTCGGCCCATGGAAAAACGCAGAGCAGGGACCAGTGGCCTATCCCTATCGCGTTTGGGCTTAGGAACAATGACTTGGGGCCGAGATACCGATGAAATCGAGGCTGCTGATCAATGCCGTGCCTATTTAGATGCCGGGGGCAATTTTATCGATACCGCTTCCACCTACGGAGATGGCGATAGTGAACGCGTAATTGGAGGCCTTATCGGTACTTTATTTAGCCGTGAGGAAGTAACAATTGCCACAAAAGCTGGAATTGGTTTTACAGATGGTCAGCGCAGAATTGATGCCAGTAGACATTCACTCATCGCTGAGTTAGACCGCTCCCTTGCTCGTTTAGGAACTGATTTCGTAGACATCTGGCAAGTCCACGCTTGGGATGATTCAACTCCCTTGGATGACACCTTGTCCGCTTTGGATTATGCGTACACAACCGGGCGAGCTCGCTATGTCGGAATTAGCAATTACTCTGGGTGGCAAATTGCACGAGCTGCCACTAAACAACAATCAAATTCAATGAAGGCACCGCTCACAACGGTTCAGAATGAATATTCATTGCTCAACCGCACCGCTGAATTAGAAATTCTAGATGCTGCGCAAGAATGTGGCGTTGGTTTTCTTGCGTGGGCACCATTGGCTAGAGGTGTTTTAACTGGAAAATATCGCAAAGGAATACCAAGTGATTCACGCGGTGCTGCCCCACACTTTGCCAAACACATTGAGCCTTATCTAGATAATCGCTCCTCACGCATTGTTGAGGCCGTTGCAGTTGCAGCCGAAGGTTTAGGATATTCGCCTCTAGAAATTGCACTTGCTTGGGTTCGAGATGCGCCAGGTGTTACTACATCACTCATCGGTGCCCGCACTGGCGCTCAACTACGTGGTGTTCTCAAAAGTGAAGAGATTTCGCTGCCAGACATAGTCCGCAATGCATTAAACGATGTGAGCGCTTAAGCGTTTTCTAGAAACTCTTTCAAAACACGAGCTCCGAAGGTTAGACCTTCCACTGGAACCCGCTCATCGACGCCATGAAACATTGCCATAAAGTCGAAATCTGCATCAAGCTTAAGTGGCGAGAATCCATAGCCAATAATTCCAAGATCAGCTAAGGCTTTATTATCTGTTCCGCCACTCATCACATATGGAACAGGTATGGCGACAGAATCTTCTTTGATGAGTGCATTGCACATTGCCTCAACTAAGTCTCCCTCAAAAGGAAATTCCAGCGCTTTATCACGAGTAATGGTTTCCACTGTCACATGTTCACCAATCAAAGTTCTTATTGTTTCGTTCATTTCATCTTCAAACCCTGGTATAAAACGACCATCAATAACCGCGCTGGCAGAACCTGGAATTACATTGGCTTTGTATCCAGCTTCAAGCATCGTGGGATTTGCGGTGTTCTGAAGCGTCGCACCGATCATCCTTGACGCAAATCCAATTTCCTTGAGAAGAGGACGAAGATCTGCCTCGTCGTATGGCTTTCCTGTCTCCTCAGCGATTCGCTTGAAAAAAGCTTTTACAGTCTTGCTATAGCGCTGAGGCCACTCAAAATGTCCGATTTTGGAAACAGCTTCGGCTAAGCGTGTGACCGCATTTTCCCCGTTCATCATCGAACCATGTGCGGCACGACCATGTGCTGTCAATCGCATCCAATGAATTCCTTTTTCCGCTGTTTCGATCAGATACAAACGCTTACCGCCAGCAACAGTTACTGAAAAGCCACCAACTTCTGAAACAGCTTCTGTGCAACCTGCGAAGACTTCCGGATGATTTTTCACCATGTAATGTGAACCAAAATTACTTCCTGCTTCTTCATCAGCAAAAAAAGCTAAAACAATGTCGCGTTCTGGAACATAACCGGTACGGGCCCAATCGCGAACCGTTGCAATTATCATCGCATCCATATTTTTCATGTCTACCGCGCCACGACCCCAAATAAATCCGTCCTTGATCTCTCCGCAAAATGGATCAACAGACCAATCGGCGGCATTGGCAGGGACGACATCGAGGTGACCATGAACTACCAGACCAGGGCGATCAGGATTTGAACCTTTAATACGAGCAATCACATTGCATCGACCCGGTGCTGACTCGTATGTTTTTGATTCAATGCCAACTTCACTGAGCAACTTAACAACATGAGCAGCAACATCTTTCTCATCGCCCTTTCCGTCACCAAAATTCACACTAGGAATTCTGATTAACTCTTGGCAAATACGGATGGCTTCTAGTTCTAGCTCTGCGTGTGTCGTAGTGGTCATTTCGCTATTCTCGCACCCAATTGCTATTCTTTCCGAACACTTGGTCCGGGTGGCGGAATTGGCAGACGCGCTAGCTTGAGGTGTTAGTTCCCGCAAGGGATTAGGGGTTCAAGTCCCCTCTCGGACACATGAACATTGATGACGCCTTATCGTTGATTCGAGAAATCCCTGATTACCCGCAGCCAGGAATCAGATTTCAAGACATCACCCCACTGCTGGCACATGGTGAGGCATTCATTGCGATCACTGAAAAGTTTGCTAGCTATGCAGATTCATCAACTCTTATCGCAGGCATAGAAGCGCGTGGTTTTATCTTCGCTTCGGCGGTAGCAAATCAACTACACAGTGGCTTCGTTCCCATCAGAAAAGCTGGCAAACTCCCGCACCTCACAATTTCTGAAAGCTACGGACTGGAATACGGCACCGATACATTGGAAGTGCACATAGACGCAGTGCCCAAAGGCGCAAAGGTTTTGCTTATCGACGATGTCTTGGCTACAGGCGGAACAATTGGCGCAGCCATCGAGTTAATGAATCGTCTCGGCGCAGAAGTAATACATGTGTTGGCTTTACTCGAGATCGATGGTTTGGCCGGCCGGGCGACACTCCAAGGGAAATATCCAAATATTCCAATTACATCCTTGGTAGTTTCCTAGAGGTGCGCATACTCCAAATTCAAGGACTTCGAGCCTTAGCCGCTCTCTTTGTAACCATCTTCCATGCCCGACTTGTTCCAGGTGGCTTTATCGGCGTTGACATCTTCTACGTTATTTCAGGGTATTTAATCACCGGCCTGATTCTTCGTGAGATTGAAAATACAGGAACATTAGATTTAAAGCTTTTCTATCAACGACGTATTAAGCGTTTACTACCGACCTCAGTATTTGTACTCTTTGCAACCGCAATCGCTGGGATGTTTTTACTCCCAGTTATCACCAGAGATGCACTCGGTCGTGATTTGTTTGCTGCCGCTACCTATGTTTCAAACTATCTTTTTGCCTGGTGGGAAAATGATTATCAAAACCTAGATGCAACACCTTCACCATTTATTCATTATTGGTCGCTTGCTGTGGAAGAGCAGTTCTACCTCATCTGGCCGATTTTCATTCTATTCCTGTCAAGGTATGGAAAGCGTGCCATTTTCTACGGTATTGCCGTATCAAGTGCTCTCTCTTTGATGCTGTCTATCTATCAAACACAAACCTCACCTATATGGGCTTTCTACTCACTTCCTACCAGAGCATGGGAACTCGGGTTCGGCGCACTACTGCTTTTTGTGCCATCAACTTTCTGGAAAAACAGATTCTTGCCATGGCTAGGTTTTACTGGCATAGCGATCTCAACACTAAAATTTGATGAAACCACGGCTTTCCCAGGTTCTAATGCGCTTCTCCCCGTTCTATCGACAGTCATTCTGATTGGCTCTATCGCCGTGTGGCCACGCTTTTTCAACGATCTCAGTAACAACCGTGTCTCCCAGTGGCTAGGCGCAATCTCCTATCCACTGTATTTGTGGCACTGGCCGGCACTGGTGTTGCCAAGTAGTGCTTTAGGAAGACCGTTACACATAGAAGAGCGATTTTTGTGCATATTGCTGACAATTATTCTCGCGCATTTGACCAGTAAATATATTGAACAACCGCTAAGACACAAAATCATTCCTGCGAAAAAAGTGTTCCTCTTCTTTGTCTCTACAACAATTATCTCACTGGGTGCGGGCGTTGCTATTTCTTCGACCGCTTCCTCAACAATCAATATTAGAGGCACCGACTATAACTTTGAATTAAATGAAATTATGAAAAAGCCATCAGTCTATGTCGATGGTTGTCATGTGAATTATGGCGAGCCAGAGTCAGGTGAATGTACATATGGGGACATTAATTCAAAAACAACCATTGTTCTTTACGGCGATTCTCATGCGGCCCAATGGTTTCCGGCATTAGAAAAACTGAGCTATGAGCGCGGATTCAAATTGGTTTCTCTTACTAAATCAGCGTGTCCTTCTGTGGACATACCGCGAGATGATCGCGGGGCTTTCAAGGCCGTAGATTGTGATCAATGGCGAGTGAACTCAATAGCTAGGATCAAAGAGTTAGCACCGACGGCTGTCATTATGAGCAACTTTCAGTACTTCACTCCCCCTCGTGAATATCCAGACCGAGATAAATGGTGGAACGACGGCCAGAGTCGCTTGCTCTCATCACTTCGCGGGTCATCCGATCATCTGGTTTATATCAACGATACGCCCCACCCTTCAAGAGATATCCCTAATTGTTTAGCATCTAGGAACACGAAGGCATGCGATTCAACAGAAAAAACCCCTGTCCAAATAATTCCTGGCTTTGAAAAGATCGATCCAACATCCTGGTTATGTACTGACATCTGCCCAGCTTTTAAGGATGGTTATGTTGTCTACCGTGATGCCTCTCATTTAACCGTAGATGCAGCGCTTGCTCTCAAAGACGAACTAGAGGCTGCATTGGTTGCCTTGGGGATATTTTCCTAGCCCTATGGCAGGATGCACACTATGGCTGAGTTGATTTACTACTGCGGAACAATGGATAGCGGAAAATCCACCCTTGCATTGCAGACCGCTCATAACCATCAAAGTAGAGGTCGTACTGGACTGATTTTTACCAATAACGATCGCGCCGGAACCGGTGTTATCTCCAGCCGACTCGGTCTGTCTAGTCCGGCAATTGAAGTTACACCAGAGATGGACTTGCACAGACTAGTCGTAGATCAGTTATCGATGGGTGAACGGATCGATTACATTATTTGCGATGAAGCTCAATTTTACGAAAGCGATCAGATTGATCAATTAGCGAAAATAGTTGATGGACTAAGTATCGATGTATTTGCATTTGGAATCTTGGCTGATTTCCGCACCAAGCTATTCCCAGGCTCTGCTCGTTTGGTGGAATTGGCAGATCGCGTCAATACCCTACAAGTTGAAGCGCTATGTTGGTGTGGTGCCCGCGCGACACACAACGCCCGTACAGTCGGTGGGGTTATGGTTGTCGAAGGTGAGCAGGTTGTTGTTGGGGATGTCACGACAGGTGCTGATGTCGCCTACGAAGTCTTGTGTCGTCGGCACCACATGCGTCAAGTGACAGCTCGTGTGTCAGGGGCTGCACATACATCTTCATTACCTCTACCCTTTAAGGAATAGAGATTCTCGGTAACTAAAACGAATGGACTAGTAGTGCAAGAATCGGCGCTATTGCCAAAGCAGGCAAAAGATTTCCTACAGCGACCGTCTTTATGTTGAGCAGTTTGAGTGCGATACAAATCAACATGATTCCACCTACAACCGTCATCGCATCAACTTGGTAACCGGTCAGGATTTCACCTAAACCCAAACCAATCACAGTCCACACACCTTGATAGATACCAACTGGAATGGAGGAAACAGCCACCCCCCAGCCCAGGGATGTGGCAAAAGCCATTGCCGCAAAAAAGTCGAGAGTACTTTTTAGAATTAATTGATCGATTCCCGTTCCCATGCCATCACTGATGCTGCCCAATATTGCTAGGGGCCCAATTGCAAATAACAGTGATGCGGTGACAAATCCTTCAACAAATGTTGAGTCATTGGATGCTTTGAACTTGATACGCAGTGTTTCTCCCAAGGAATCCAAACGATTCTCAAGCTTAAGCGCCGAACCAATCAAACCGCCAATCAAAAGCGAACCTAGAACTACCAGAAGAGTCCAACCTTTTGGCAATGAGTTAATGTAACGATCAGACCACAAGGGAATTAATGCCGAGGCTGCACCTAACAAGGTCACCAACCCCAGAACATCAGTAAGTAAAGTTCTCGTGGGTTTCTTCATTCGATTGCCCACAAGTACACCTAGAGAAGCACCAGAAACAATTGTTACAATATTTATGATTGTGCCTACACCTGGAAACATATGAGGATTATACTCATGCAATGTCGAACCCATTTCTAGAGTTTCTGCGTCCTCATAAAACGGTGCCTCATACTCCGTGGACAGCCACATCTAGATGGGACCTCTCCCCTCTTCGAACCGCAGTCCTTTTCTTTGGGTTGTTTATTTTTGGACTTGGCGATTCATTATTGATTCAAAGTGATATTGGAAATGCACCGTGGTCTGTTTTGGCTCAGGGGATAGCAAATAGATTAGATATAACAATGGGATGGTCAACTTTTGCAATAAGCACCGTGGTACTACTTCTTTGGATTCCTCTCAAAGAAAAACCTGGTTTCGGAACCTTGTCGAATATCGCTTTGATAGCTATAGCCATTCAAGTGGGAGTAACAATATTTCCTTCACAAGATTCATATCTCTTTGGAATTATTTACTGTCTCATCGGAGTCGCCATGGTTGGGATCGGATCAAGTTTGTATATAACTTGCGGACTAGGGCCGGGGCCACGTGATGGGCTAATGACCGCTTTGCACAATAAGTCGGGAGTTCGGATTGGCCGAGTCCGATTGGCGATCGAAGGCACTGTCTTGGTCGCGGGTTGGCTCTTAGGGGGAACAGTTGGGCTAGGCACGCTCATGTTCGCCCTCTTGATCGGGCAATCAATCGCTATTTCTCTGGGAGTCGTTTCGAGAGTTACCCACTCGTAGGGCATAGACTCAAATCACTTCCCAAGGGTTGTGCGCCCTATCGCACACGGGGTCGCAAACACCCCCGTTAACAAAATTAGAAAGGCTCAAATCATGCTGGATTCGTATTTCAAAATCTCAGAACGTGGTTCTTCGATAGCCCAAGAGGTTAGAGGCGGACTCGTTACCTTCTTTACGATGGCATACATAGTCGCCCTCAATCCAATCATCTTGGCGTACTCACCAGATGCTAATGGTCAATTCTTATTCGGTGGTAACGCACCTGCGCCAGCAATGGTTGCAGCAACTACCGCACTGGTCGCTGGTGTCATGACAATCCTTATGGGATCGGTCGCGAACTACCCATTGGCAATTGCAACCGGTCTTGGTCTTAACACTTTCGTTGCAGTTGGTATCGCTTCGAAAATGACATGGGCTGCAGCTATGGGGCTTGTTGTTCTTGAGGGACTGATCATTCTGGTTCTCGTACTCACCGGATTCCGTGTAGCAGTATTCAAGGCGGTTCCACCACAGATCAAAATTGCCATCTCGGTTGGAATTGGACTATTCATCGCGCTTATCGGTCTTGTTGATGCCGGTTTCGTACGTCGCACAGGTAGTGGTCCAGTTCCAGTAGGTCTAGGAGTAAATGGAAACCTTGTTGGCTGGCCAACCGTTGTTTTCGTTTTCGGAACTCTGTTAATCATCGCACTAATGGTTCGTAAGATTAAGGGTGCGATCCTCATCGGGATCGTCGTTGCAACTATAGCGGCAGTGGTAATCCAGAAGCTTTACAAGATTGCTCCTGGATTTACTGACAATGGACCAGATAAGGCTCCAACTATTGTTGATGGCGGTTGGGGACTAAATGTTCCCAACGTTCCAACTGATTTTGTGGCAGTTCCTAAGTTTGATTTCACTGGACAGTTTGATCTATTAGGTGCATTCACGCTTGACAATGTTTCACTAATTGCTGCAATCCTACTTTTGTTCACCTTGCTACTCTCTGACTTCTTCGACACCGTCGGTACTGTCACAGCAATTGGACATGAATCTGGACTTGCAGATAAAGATGGCAATGTTGACAACATCCAAAAGATTTTGTTAGTTGACTCTGTGGCAGCAGCCGCAGGTGGAGCAGCAGGTATTTCTTCAAATACTAGCTACATTGAATCTGCTGCAGGTGTTGGCGAAGGCGCTCGAACAGGTCTCGCCTCAATTGTTACAGGTCTGGCATTCTTGCTAACAACATTCTTGGCCCCACTGGTTGCAATCATTCCTTATGAGGCAGCTACTCCTGCCTTGATCATCGTAGGATTCCTAATGATGTCTCAAATTAAGAACATTGATTGGGATGATCTTGGAATCGGAATTCCTGCATTCTTAACAATTATATTGATGCCATTCACTTATAACATTTCAGTTGGAATCGGTGCAGGCTTCATTTCACATGTTGTAATCCGTGTGGTTCAGGGTCGCGGAAAGGAAGTACATCCACTTCTTCTCCTCGTATCAGGACTATTCATGGTCTATTTCTTGTCCTCTCCAATTAATGCTTGGATTGGCTAGAAACCTTTAATAAGAAAAGGCCCTCGGGAAACCGGGGGCCTTTTCCTTTTGAGAAAATTACCAGCGTATAGGTGATCCCTTTTGTGCAATTAGAATCTCATTACATCGTGAAAATGGTTTTGAGCCAAAAAACCCTCGATATGCCGATAGCGGACTTGGATGAACGGATTCAATGCGCCTTTGGGCTGAAAAATATCGAGTTAACTCCCCCGCACTTTTGCCCCACAAGATCGCCAAAACCTCCCTCTTTCCTAACTCCTTGGCGACCGCATCTGTTATCTCCTGCCATCCGATATCAGAGTGCGCAAGGGACAAACCAGTCTGAGTGGTTAAAACACGATTAAGAAGCATTACGCCTTGATTAAACCAATCAGAGAGATCTCCTTGTTTCCTGGTGATCCCGCAATCATCCGACAACTCTGTAAAAATGTTTCTCAGCGATGGTGGCAGTGGTGTGACCGAATCATCTACAGAAAAAGCTAAGCGTTGTGCGTGACCCTGCGTTGGATAAGGATCTTGTCCAAAGATGACTACTGAGGTTGAATCGATAGACCGCGTTAATGACCTAAAAATATTTGGGAACTCTGGACTGGTATCTACTCCAAGTAGTGACCGCTCGATCTTAGATATTGACCCGCTGTAGGGCTGCAAAACCTCTTTCCAATCAGGGTGCAGTTGATCAAATAGATGCGCGGGCAAAGTAACGACCAGACTCTGGTGTGACGGTGATTGAAGTTTCAAAAACTGCTGAAACGTGCTCAGATGTTAGAACTTGATCGATTGGACCGGAAACAGCGATCAGACCGTCCTTAAGTAGCAATGCGTGTGTTGTGCCAACTGGAATCTCTTCAATATGGTGAGTTACCAAAATAGTTGCAGGAGCCGTCGGATCTGCTGAAAAATTCGCAAACCGTCGCAAGAGATCCTCACGGCCACCAAGATCTAATCCTGCAGCGGGCTCATCAAGTAAAAGAAGTTCGGGGTCTGTCATTAGTGCGCGCGAAATCTGTACTCGCTTTTTCTCGCCTTCACTCAGGGTGCCATAGATGCGGTCACCAAGTTCTCTCACACCAAATGTTGTCAGCAAAGCCATTGCTCGCGACTCATCCCAGAGGTCATAATCCTCATTCCATCTACCCAAAATTGCATATGCTGCGGTGAGAACAACATCCTTTACTGTTTCATCATAAGGAATATCTTCGGCAATCACAGAACCACAAAGTCCAATACGCGTTCTTAATTCGAAAAGATCCACCAAGCCCATCTGTTTATCTAAAACTCGAACAACACCTTGGGTAGGAAAGATCTTGGTTGCAAGTATCTGAAGAAGAGTAGATTTACCCGCACCGTTTGGGCCTAAAACCACCCATCGCTCCCCTTGGGTAATTGCAAAATTAAGGGGGCCCAAAATAACTCTATCGCCCCTGCGAACTGAGACATCACTAAGGCTTAGAACGGTGGTACTCATAGATGCAAAAGATAGTGGTTATAAGTGGGGACAGGGGTTAAAGCCTCGCCATTGGAGGCAATGATTCACGATAACCTTGCCTTCTTATGACACAAAACAGCGCACAACCAGAGCAGTTCACCGGCCTCATCCTTTTAACAGGCCTTGATGCACCCGGTATTGCATCTTCTCTTTTTGAAACTCTCGCTCCATTTGCTGTGCATGTCATCGATATCGAACAGGTTGTAATCAGTAATCGACTGATTTTGACCGTGCTTATTGGAGCCAACCCTGCTCATCAAAGCGCTATCGAAGAAGATCTTGCTTCTTGCGCTACGGCATTGGATGTAGACATTGCCACACTCTTTGGTCAGACCGAGCTTGCAACAATGCCACGAGATTTAGTTCACTTAATCATTAGTGCCCCGAAGCTACACCCGCGAGATCTTGCGCTGACCTCTCAAATCATTACTAACACTGGCGCAAACATCCAGAGCTTTTCTCGAACTTCCGACAATCCAGTATCGATCGACATGACTGTCTCTGGCGCATCCGTGAAGGAGATCGAATCAGCAATTACTTCCCTCGTCTTTGACAATGAAACGACGATTTCCGTGTGCGCTCGTTAAGTATATGGACTTTGTAAAAAGACTGGTGCAACTAGATGTTGACTCCACCTTTATCAAACAAGAAGCTATCGAACTTCTAGCGGCAAAAGCTGGTGTGTTAGATCAGGTTTCTGCCATTACTGAATCAGCGATGCGCGGAGAGTTAGATTTTGAGCAGAGTTTGCGCACCCGTGTGGGTCTGCTTAAGGGATTGCCAGAATCGGCCATCACTGAGGTTCAAAACGAAATTGGACTCACCGATGGGGCC
>Ga0209400_1000214_pt1 | contig 51769 bp, 51 predicted proteins | sample M_130807_EF_Meta_FD_187313 | JGI IMG/M metagenome (GOLD analysis project Ga0209400, IMG submission 187313) | Freshwater microbial communities from Lake Montjoie, Canada to study carbon cycling - M_130807_EF_MetaG (SPAdes) (version 2) | ecosystem: Environmental > Aquatic > Freshwater > Lake... | reverse complement strand
TTTTGGATCCTTTGACCCTCCCCAATTCGGGGTGAAGGCGTGAGGATCCCGCGGGGAGTTGCGAGCGCGCATGAAAAAGATCGAGGCGATCATCAAGCCGTTCAAGCTGGATGAAGTGAAGGAAGCACTGCAGGAAGCAGGCCTTCAAGGCATTACCGTCACCGAGGCGAAAGGCTTCGGCCGCCAGAAGGGCCATACAGAGCTCTATCGTGGCGCCGAATATGTCGTCGATTTTCTCCCCAAGGTGAAAATCGAAATTGTTCTCGGGGATGAAGTTGTCGAGCGCGCCATTGAGGCCATTCGCAAAGCCGCCCAGACCGGCCGCATTGGCGACGGCAAAATCTTCGTGTCGAATATTGAAGGCGCGATCCGCATCCGCACCGGCGAAACAGGCACGGACGCGATCTGACCTTTCGGGGTCATCTCACAATTTGAATTGAACTTTCCCGTCAGATGGCATCACGCCGACTGACGGGCCTGCCAAAGCGGCTCAAGCGCATCCGCGCATCGGCCATGACTTCTACCTGATGAGAGGGAATTTCGATGAAGAACGCCAAGGACGTCCTCAAGGCGATCAAAGACAATGACGTGAAATACGTCGATCTGCGTTTCACCGATCCGCGCGGCAAGTGGCAGCATGTCACTTTCGACCAGTCGCTGGTCGACGAAGAAATGTTCTCAGAAGGCACGATGTTCGACGGTTCGTCGATCGCCGGCTGGAAGGCGATCAATGAATCCGACATGACCCTCATGCCTGATCCGACGAGCGCCTGCATGGATCCGTTCTTCGCGGCTTCCACCATGGTCATCACCTGCGACATCGTCGAGCCGTCCACGGGCGAGCCCTACAACCGCGATCCGCGCGGCATTGCCAAAAAGGCCGAAGCCTTTTTGAAGACAACCGGTATCGGCGACACGGCCTTCTTCGGCCCCGAAGCCGAATTCTTCGTGTTCGACGACGTGCGCTTTGCCTCCGAACCCTATAATACGGGTTTCGTGCTCGATAATATCGAGCTGCCGACCAATATGGACACGCAATATGAAGGCGGCAATCTCGGCCACCGCGTGCGCACCAAGGGTGGTTATTTCCCGGTCCCGCCGATTGACTCGGCTCAGGACATGCGCGGCGAAATGCTCGCAGCCATGCAGTCCATGGGCGCTGTCGTTGAAAAGCACCACCATGAAGTGGCCTCAGCCCAGCACGAACTCGGTTTGAAGTTCGGCACGCTCACCACCATGGCTGACCATATGCAGGTCTATAAATATTGCATCCATCAGGTCGCACAGAGCTATGGCAAGTCGGCCACTTTCATGCCAAAGCCCATCTTTGGCGACAATGGCTCTGGCATGCATGTGCACCAGTCGATCTGGAAGGGTGGCAAGCCAGTGATGGCTGGCAATAAATATGCTGACCTCAGCCAGGAATGCCTGTGGTATATCGGCGGCATCATCAAACATGCGAAAGCGCTCAACGCTTTCACCAATCCGTCGACCAATTCCTACAAGCGTCTGGTGCCGGGCTATGAAGCCCCCGTGCTGCTCGCCTATTCGGCGCGCAACCGTTCGGCCTCTTGCCGTATTCCCTACACGTCCAACCCGAAGGCCAAGCGCGTGGAAGTTCGCTTCCCCGATCCGACAGCCAATCCCTATCTGGCTTTCGCATCCATGCTCATGGCTGGCCTCGACGGCATCAAGAACAAGATCGATCCGGGCGCTGCCATGGACAAGGATCTCTACGATCTTCCCCCGAAGGAGCTCAAGAAGATCCCGACCGTTTGCGGCTCGCTTCGCGAAGCTCTGTCAAACCTCGACAAGGACCGCGCATTCCTCAAGGCAGGCGGCGTGTTCAACGACGATTTCATCGACAGCTTCATCGAACTGAAGATGCAGGAAGTCATGCGCTTCGAAATGACCCCGCATCCGGTCGAATTCGACATGTATTATTCCTGCTGATTTTTTGCAGGATGAAAGTCCGAAAAGGCCCGGAGCAATCCGGGCCTTTTTTGTTGATTTCATTATTCCGCGGCTTGTCGCACCCGCCCCCTAGGCTGGGGCTTCTTAGCAGCGACCGTCCGCACAGGTTTGCGTGTTACGCTTTTCGCTTTCTTCGAAAGAGGCTTCATCAGCGGCTCTTCATCCTCAACGCCAATGGTGGTCAGCGTCACGGGCTTGCGATCCGGAAAGCGCACGACAAGATCGAGCGTGCCACCCATAGCCTCGATATAAGAGCGCAGAGTAGAAAGAAGCAGATCGCTCCGGCTTTCCAGCTTGCTGACAGCCACCTGCCCCACACCCAATTTCTTGGCGAGCTTCTTTTGCGTCAGCGCACGCGCCTTGCGCATTTGCTGAAGCGTCTCAACTTCGTTGATAAGTTCAGCGGAACGTTTTTTGATCGCGGATTTTTCGCCCGCTGGTAGCGATGCGATAAATTCTCGATGACTGACCAATTTCATTTGTCGAAATCCCTAATATGTTCAGCGAGCCTCTGGTCGGCAGTGCGTATCAAGCGTTGGTAAAATAACTTTTGCGCTTTCCCAGCTTTGCTTCCAGCAACCAGAATGACGGCTTGCCGCATCGGATCAAAAGCATAGGCCACACGCCACGGCTCACCTGAAATTGAAAGACGCAACTCCTTCATATTCGCAAAACGCGAGCCTTTAAGCGTATCAGCAGTCGGCCGCCCGAGTTGTGGTCCAAAGGTTTCCAGCAATCCGAAAGAACCCAGCAAACTTTCGCGCACGCCTGAATCAAAAGCCCTTAGTTCCAGCGCGAAAGCAGGATGGTAGAAAACATGCCAACCCATGAAATATAACCTCAAAGATATATTCTGAAAAGCCCTGAAATATGCCTCAAGCTTCCACTTCCAGTTGATCCCCGTCAATGTTGTCAGAGCCAATCAAGAGGAGACTGCGCTCAACCAAAAGGAAGAGCGTCATGTCGCATTTTCACGCCGTCGTCTGGATCGATCACACGCAAGCGAAGGTTTTTCACTTCAATGCGCAGGACGCGGACAAGCTGACGCTTTATGCGCACCATCCCAAACTCGCTGAAAAACATCACTTGGATGAACATTTCTTCCATGACATCGCCAAATCTATTTCAGATGCCGGAGAAGTTCTGATCACGGGGCCTGCACAAACCAAAATGGCTTTGGTGAAACATATTGCCCGCCATGACCCGCAACTTCTGTCACGCATTGCAGGTGTTGAATCGGCTGATCATCCAACCGACGGACAAATGCTCGCCCATGCGCGGGTGTATTTTGAAACCCATGATCACATGACAGCCCAAAAAGCCTGACTTTTATCGTCAGCTTGGAAAGATACCCATGCGCATGCACTCATACCTTCTCTCTGCAAGTCTCGCTCTAAGTCTCGCTCTCTTGGCCCTACAAGCGGGAAGCGCGAGCGCTGCCCAGGATGGCGTGCTCGTGCAGCAAGGCAAACTACTAGCGCAATCCATGTGCGCGGACTGCCACACGTTTGGAGGTACGAGGCGCTCTGACCGCCCATCTCCAGATTTTGCGGCGATCGGCGCCATGCCTTCCACCACGCCACTCTCATTGCGCGTGTTTCTGCAATCCTCGCACGCCAATATGCCCAACCTCATTCTGGAAGGGCCCCAAATCGAAGCGTTGAGCGCGTTCATTCTGGAGCTTGGGGGCAAGTGAACGCGGCTGAGAAATGGGGCACTCCCCTGTGAATGAGGCCCGTTCTTATTCTGTTCCCTGTTGCGCGTCAGATAGGCTATGGTGCATCACCCCTGCCTGAGCAGGGTGAATCGTTTCGGGCCTGTCCGGCCCCTCCCCGCACCATTCGACAGGGTTTTTCATGGCGTCAGATCGCGATCTCTTCGGCACAGGCGGCCCCGCCCGTAAGCCCAAGCCCGGCAAAACTGGGCCAGCGAAGACCCCCGCCAAATCCACAGGCACGCCCAATGAGGCGGGCTATACGGCTGCCTCCATTGAAGTGCTGGAAGGGCTGGAACCCGTTCGCCGTCGCCCCGGCATGTATATCGGCGGTACGGATGAAACCGCGCTCCACCATCTCTTTGCCGAAGTCATCGACAATTCCATGGATGAAGCGGTCGCGGGCCACGCGACCTTTATCGAAGTAAACCTCGATGCCGAAGGCTGGCTGACTGTCACCGACAATGGTCGCGGCATTCCGATTGATCCGCATCCCAAATATCCGAAAAAATCCGCGCTCGAAGTGATCATGACTGTGCTGCATGCGGGCGGTAAATTTGACTCCGGCGCCTATCAGACATCAGGCGGCCTACATGGCGTGGGCATTTCCGTCGTCAATGCTTTGTCCGAGCGGCTCGAAGTCGAAGTCGCACGCGGACAGATGCTCTATCGTCAGGTCTTTGAACAAGGCCATGTGAAGAGCAAGCTTGAAACCGTTGGCAAGGCGCCCAACCGTCGCGGCACGCGCGTGCGCTTCAAGCCAGACGTAGAAATTTTTGGCAAGAGCGCGCATTTCAAACCGGCACGCATCTTCCGCATGTCGCGTTCAAAGGCCTATCTTTTTGGCGGCGTTGAAATCCGCTGGTCCTGCACGCCCGAGCTTGTTGCAGGCAGCGAGATTCCGGCTGAAGCCGTCTTCCATTTTCCAGGCGGACTGAAAGATTATCTTGCCCAGGATATCGAGGGCAAAGAACAAGTCGTCGAACAGGCTTTCACTGGCAAAGTGGAAAAGCCCGGTGGGCACGGCTCTTTGGAATGGGCTGTCTCATGGCTCACGCAAGACGATGGCTTTGTTCATTCCTATTGCAACACAATTCCGACCGCCGATGGCGGCACGCATGAATCTGGCCTGCGCACAGCGCTTTTGCGCGGTTTGAAAGATCACGCTGAGCGCATCAACCAGACCAAGCGCTTTTCCAATGTCACCAGTGATGACGTGATGGCGACCTGTGCGGCGCTGATTTCCGTCTTCATTCGTGAACCGGAATTTCAAGGCCAGAACAAGGGCCGTCTGATGACGGTCGAAGCGTCGAAGATTGTCGAAAACACGGTCCGTGATGCATTCGATCATTGGCTGGCCTCTGCGCCAACCACGGCCAATAAGCTGATCGACTGGACGATTGAACGCTCGGAAGAACGCCTGCGTCGTCGCGCCGAAAAAGATGTCGCGCGCAAAACAGCGACGCGTAAATTGCGCCTGCCCGGAAAACTCGCGGATTGCTCGAACAGTAATTCGGATAATTCCGAACTCTTCATTGTGGAAGGTGACTCGGCTGGCGGTTCTGCCAAACAGGCGCGTGATCGCGCCACGCAGGCTGTGCTGCCTTTGCGCGGTAAAATTTTGAATGTGGCATCCGCTACGCGCGACAAGCTTGCCGGCAATCAGCAGATCGGTGATCTGATCTTGGCGCTCGGCTGCGGCTCGGGCTCGCATTACAAAGAAGATGATCTGCGTTACGATAAAATCATCATCATGACCGACGCGGATGTGGACGGTGCTCATATTGCCTCGCTCCTCATCACTTTCTTCTATCGGCAGATGCCCAAGCTCATTGATCAGGGCCATCTCTATCTGGCGGTGCCCCCGCTCTACAAACTCACGCAAGGGTCCAAGAGCGCCTATGCGCGCAATGATGCGCATAAGGATGAATTGGTCCGCACGCTCTTTACCGGGCGCGGCAAGGTGGAAATGAGCCGTTTCAAAGGCCTTGGCGAAATGCTGCCAGCCCAGCTCAAGGAAACGACGATGGACCCGCGCAAGCGCACCCTCCTCAAAGTCGTCATCCAGCCGGAAGACCGGGAGGAGACTTCATCCTCGGTGGAGCGCCTCATGGGCAATAAGCCTGAAGCCCGTTTTGCCTTCATTCAGGAGCGGGCAACCTTCGCGGCCGAGAAGGAATTGGTCGATATTTGAGGCCAGTATGTCACAGAGCTGGGCTTCCCCGGCTCTGGGCCCCTTTTCCATTGACTTAGCTGTGGTTCCGGCTATCCCTGTCCTCGGTGCACCAGCCCCCGCGCGAGCCCGTCCACCCGTTCCGCCGCCTCTCTGGCAGCGCTCCCGAAATTTCCATGATCGCGCAAAGTGAGCGGTGGCCCAGGGCCCTAAACCCGCTGCGTTAGGCAAACCAACATATGACATTCGATGAACTCGGCCTGAGCGAGAAAGTTCTGCAAGCCGTTATAGCTTCGGGCTACACCACCCCAACACCCATTCAAGAACAAGCCATTCCCCACGCACTCGCAGGTCGCGATGTGTTGGGCATTGCGCAAACCGGCACCGGCAAGACCGCAGCCTTCACGCTGCCGATGCTGTCGCGCCTTGAAAGCGGACGCGCACGTGCCCGCATGCCGCGCACGCTCATTCTGGAACCGACGCGCGAACTCGCCGCACAGGTCGAAGAGAGCTTCGTCAAATATGGCGTGAACCACAAACTCAATGTCGCATTGCTGATTGGTGGCGTGTCCTTCGCCGATCAAGAAGCCAAGATCATGCGCGGCGCCGATGTGCTGATTGCCACACCTGGTCGTCTGCTCGACTTTGCAGAGCGCGGCAAGCTTTTGCTGACAGGCATTGAAATTCTCGTCATCGACGAAGCCGACCGCATGCTCGACATGGGCTTCATTCCCGACATTGAAAAAATCTGCAAGCTCGTGCCGTTCACGCGTCAGACGCTGTTCTTCTCGGCCACCATGCCGCCGGAAATCACGCGCCTCACGGAGCAGTTCCTGAGCAATCCTGCACGTGTCGAAGTGGCTCGCGCTTCTTCGACTGCAACCACCATCACGCAGGGCCTTGTTGCCACGCATGGTGGTGGCTTGAAACGCGAAACTCTGCGTCGCCTCATTCGCGACGCAGTTGACCTCAAAAACGGCATCATCTTCTGCAATCGTAAACGCGATGTCGCTATTCTGCACAAGTCGCTGCAAAAGCACGGCTTTGCAGCAGGCGCTTTGCATGGCGACATGGATCAACGCGCGCGCATGGTCTCGCTCGATAATTTCAAGAATGGCGATATCACGCTTCTCGTCTGTTCAGACGTCGCCGCACGCGGTCTTGATATTCCAGACGTCAGCCATGTGTTCAATTTCGATGTGCCCAACCATGCCGAAGATTATGTGCACCGCATCGGCCGCACCGGCCGTGCGGGCCGCTTGGGCGTCGCCTACACATTGATCACCCGCGCCGATCAGCGCTATCTCGACGAGATTGAAAAGCTGATCAGCAAAAAGATTGATTGGGTTGGCCCGTCAATCAGCGAATTGCCGGAAGCCGAAGGCGGTGAAGAAGAACGCCCGCGCGGACGTGGCCGCAACGAGCGCAATGAACGTGGTGGTCGCGGGCGCGAACGTGGCGAACGCCGTGAACGCCCTGCCCGCGAAGTCGCCATTCTGGAAGCAGCTGAACAGCCGCAAGAAGAACGCGCATCCCGTCCAGAGCCGCGTCAAGAAGCGCGCAACGAACAGCCGCGCGAAATACGCGAGCCGCGTCGTGAGCGCACGGAGCGCCCAGAACGTGCAGAGCCGCGTTTCGATCAACCGCGCCGCGAACGCTTCGATCGTAACGCCAACAACAATCGCAATGGCGAACGCCGCCGCTACCGTGATGACGATGACGGCCCGCCAGTGGTTGGCCTTGGCGATCACGTGCCGAGCTTCTTGCTCCGCCCCGTGGTGCTCAAGCCGCGCAAGCCGGAAGTGGAAGCCGAAGTTGAAGCGGCTCCCGCCGAAGCGCAGAGCGAATAAAAAAAGGCCGCCAATGGGCGGCCTTTTCTTTTATTTGTTGCCGAAAGCAATCGCCGCTTTGGCTTTGTCCAGCATGGACTGCGGTGTCGCATAAAGCTTGGCGATGATCTTCTGCAATTCCTCGCCTGGAATCGGATCAATATCGAGATTGATGCGCTTGGCTTCTGCCACCAGATCAGGATCTGTCATCGTCGCCATAAAGGCCTTGCGCATCATGGCCACACGCTCTTCCGGCACGCCGGGTGCAAGCACATAGGGGCGACCAAAAGTCGTTTGCGAATAGATGAGTTCCAGAAGCTGCTTCTGCTCTTCCGTCTTGGCAAATTCACGCGCCAGTGGCACGCCCATTTTATCGAGCTGTGGATAGCCAACATTGCTTTCCTGAACGAGCGGCTTCACCAGATTGTCTTTGAACCAGGCTGGATAGGTCGCTGCCACACTCGACCATGTCTCGCCACAAGCGCCCTGCACTTCACCCTTTTCAAGCGCCAGATTGATCTCGCGCGTGCCGGGATAGCCCGCCACAATCTTGAACTTCGCGCCAAGCAGATTGCGCAGCAAAGCTGGGAAATCGCGGGTCGAGGCGCCTTCAGCAGACGCGCCCATGATCAGCTCTTTTTCAAAAGCATCGGCAAATGTCTTCACCGGCGCATCCGTGCGCACGAGGCAGACATAGGCATCCGAATTGGCATTGCCGATATAATTGAATTTCGACATGTCATGCGTCTGGCGCTTCACGTCACCAAACAGAGGATCGACCACAGCGCCCATGAAGAGTGCGCCAATCACCGTGCCGTCTTTGGGTGCAACATTATAGACATGCGACGCGGCAATATTCGACGCAGCTCCCGGCATATTGGAGGCGACAATCGTTGGATTGCCAGGAATGTGGCGATTGATGAATCGCGAAATCAAACGGCCGTAAAGATCATAGCCGCCACCGGGCGAAGAGCCGATGATGATCGAAACATTGCGGCCCTTATAGAAAGCAGCGAGCGAATCCTGCGCGCCTGCTTGTGCTGAAAATCCGATCAAGGCGGCCAAAGCCAGCCCGGCATGTCGCAACATGCTGTTCCTCCCTCACTCCAAAAGCCCTTATTTGGGTCTGGTCAGGAGTTTAGGCAAAGGAGCGGCGCTTGCAAGGCCTCAGGTGGAAAGGATACATTCATGCCCTATCCAGCCCGGCCAGAGACTCGATCAAGAACCGGGTAGCAAGAATGAGGAGACAGCCCAAAATGGCGAGCGATATCCATCTCACACTGGCCTGCGGCGATTATGAAATCGTGCGCGCGATCAAAGAGGGCGCGGTCAAGCCCGATGGCATTCAGCTCACCATGGTGACAAAGCAGGATTCATCGACACGGCATTGGCGCTTTCTGCGCAATGGCGAGTTTGATGTGGCCGAACTCTCCTCCTCGTCCTATCTGATCGCGCGCGATCAGGGTTTTGCGATCAATTCGCTGCCCGTCTTCCTGCATCGCCGCTTCCGCCACGGCTTCATCTTCATCAATACGAATAAGGGCATTAAATCGCCCAAAGATCTCATCGGCAAAAAGATCGGCGTGAAATCCTATCAGGTCTCGGCGATCCTCTGGCTGCGCGGCATTCTGGAACATGAATATGGCGTGCCGCATAAGAGCTGCGAATGGTTTTCGGAAATCGACGAAGATGTCGAATTCGTACCGCCGGATGATCTGAAGCTCACCCGCCTGCCCGACGACAAATATGTCGAGAAAATGCTGGTCTCGGGCGAGCTCGATGCCGTGCTGCATCCCGATCTGATTGATCCTTTCCTTGAAGGCAATCCGAATGTGGCGCGTCTCTTCCCCGATTATAAGAATGATGAAATTGCCTATTACAAAAAGACGCAGATTTTCCCGATCATGCATGTGATGGGCATTCGCGATTCCATTGTTGAAAAATATCCTTGGGTCCCGGTGGAACTCTACAAGGCCTTCAACGAGGCCAAGCGCATCGGCATGAAGCGCATGGAAAATCCACGCATCGCCCCCGTCGTCTGGTATCGCGAGGCTTGGGAAGAGCAGGAAGAATTGCTCGGCAAAGACCCTTGGGAATATGGCATGACCGACAAGAACATCCACAATCTGGAGACGCTGGTCGGCTATTCCTATGAACAGGGCTTGATGAAGAACAAGATGAGCCTTGATCAGCTCTTCCTGAATGTCGAGCAAGGCCGCAAGCGCGGCACGTTCCGCGTGTAGTAAACAGGTCGTCCTTGCGAGCCGCAGGCGAAGCAATCCAGAAGCCACACGCGCGAAACTGGGTTGCTTCGCTTCGCTCGCAATGACGGGATTACAGCTTCGGCCAGACTTCTGTGCGGAACAATTCGAGCGATGTCGTCAATTCGCTGAGCGATTGATCGCCAAAAGCAAATTGCCCGACGAGATAATTGCATTGCGACACATCGAGCTGGTCGCGCAAGAAGGCGGCGACGGTTGCGGGTGATCCCGCCACGCCTTTGCCCTGCCCGTGCAAAGCATCCCACGTATCTGGCCGCGGATGGCGTGCGGTTGAGCCAAGCTTACGCGCCAGATGCGTGAAGGCCTTATGCCAATAGGGATAGGCGCGGCGCGCAATCTCATTCGCCATGGCATCCGTCTCCGCCACAACGATAAAGCGCCCAAGCCCTAAGAGAAGATCTTCGCCCTCGCCCTTGGGCAGTGCTGCTCGATAGGCTTGGCTGCAATCACGCGCTTCATCTGCGGCATCAAGTGAAACCGTCTGCCAGCGGTTGTTGGCCGCGCGCGTCGCACTCTCTGGCGAATGCACGCCATACCACACAGGTGGCATCGGCTTTTGCAACACGCTGACTTTGAGTTCGATTTCATTCAGTGGCGCCGCGCGTCCGGGCTCGCGATAAACGCCCGTTTGCAAAGCCTCAAAAACAAGTGGCAGACGCTCACGGAAAATTGCCTCAGCCTCGGTGGGCTCAATGCCATAGAACCGCAATTCGGCCGGCGATGAACCGCGGCCAAAGCCGACGATCAAGCGACCGTTGCCGAGCTGGTCCAACATGCAGATTTCTTGCGCCAAACGCAGCGGATGATAGAGCGGCAGCGCATAGACCATCGGGCCGTAGCGCAGCTTCTTGGTTCGTTGAGACACAGCGGCGAGAAACACATTGGGCGATGGCGCCATGCCCAATTCGGTGCCGTGATGCTCTGCCAGATGATAGGCGTAAAACCCTGCCCGGTCATAAGCCTCGATCAGCGTCAAACGCTCCTCGAGAAACTGCGCCATGGGCAGGAAAGCATTATCGAGATGATCGAAGACGCCTACCTGCATATCACCCCGCCCTTTTTCTCTGTTCTTTTTTGTTATGGAACAGGTGGCGCCGTTGCCTGTCAAGGCAGGTCCCAAGGTTGACCTGCCCTGTCCATGTGGCATGTTGGTCTTAAGGCACCAGAAAGCGCCAAAAGAGATTCTTGGGAGGATTTTATGACCAATCGGGGCACAGGCCTCGCCTTGGCAGCCTTGTTCATGGGGGCTGTGTCTGTGGCGGGCGGCGCGCAGGCGCAAGAAGATGTCGCCAATTTCTATCGTGGCAAAAACGTCCAGATGATCGTCGGCTCCTCGGCGGGCGGCGGCTATGACCTCTATGGACGCCTCGTCGCGCGAGCAATTGGCAAATATATCCCCGGCAATCCAACCGTTGTGGTCAGCAATATGGCCGGCGCGGGGTCGATTGTCGCCACCCAGCATATTGCCATTGCCGCGCCCAAAGATGGCACGGTCATGGGCGCGATCTTTCCCGGCGCCTTGATGGAGCCTCTGATCGGCGACAAGGGCAAGGTCAAATATGACGCCCGCAAACTCTCCTTCATCGGCAGTGCCAATCATGAACTCTATGTCTGCATCATTCGCGCCGATGCCCCGCAAAAATCTTTTGATGATTTTCTCAAAGGCAATGTGCTGATTGGCGCGAGTGCCGCTGGCGGCTCGACACGTGATTTCCCGCTGCTGTTGAACAGCGTCTTCAATGCCAATTTCAAAATCGTCTCCGGCTATCCGGGCTCGACTGAAATTCTTCTCGCTATTGAAAAAGGCGAAGTGCAAGGCACCTGTGGTGTTGGCTGGTCCACCATCTCGGTCCAGAAGTCACAATGGGTGAAAGACAAATTCATCCGCGTTGTGGCTCAAGAAGGCATGCGCTCGGATCCGGCTCTCGACAAAGAGGGGGTGCCGCTGGCCTATGCGCAAGCCAAAACGAAAGAACAGCAACAAGTCATGCAGGTTCATTACGAACCGCTGACGTTCGGACGCCCCTTCATTGCAGCTGGTGAAGTGCCTGCAGAGCGGGTGGAAGCTTTGCGTGCGGCCTTCATGAAGAGCATGGCCGATGCCGATCTGAAGTCAGAAGCCGAACGCCTGAAGCTCGACATCTCCCCCATTACAGGTGCGGAAATGGCGCAAGTCGTCAATCGCATTTACGATCTCCCACAAAGCGCCATTGATGCGGCGCGTGCGGCCATTGGTTCCAAATAAGAAAAACAAGAGAAGGACATCCTATGAGCGTTTCCCATAACCCGCCTTTCCGAGCGGAAATCGTCGGTTCTTTCCTGCGCCCGGACGCGATCAAGAAAGCACGCGATGCCCATCATGAAGGCCGCATCAGCCATCCAGACTTGCGCGCCATTGAGGATGAGGAAATCCGCAAAGTCATTGCGATGCAGGAAAGTGTCGGCCTGAAAGTCGCTACCGATGGCGAATTCCGTCGCTCGACCTATTCAGAAAATTTCACAACGCAGGGCCTCACAGGCGTGCGTAGTGAACATGTGGGTGGCGGTGACTGGGCCTATTCGGATGGACAAGGTGGCAAGCGTGCAGCGCGCGTGCCGGTCGTCTCCTCGCCCTTGCGCTGGCAGGCCTCCGTCAATGCGCCGGATTTCACGTTCCTCAAGGCAAATGTGAAGACGGCCTTGCCGAAGATCACTCTGCCCGGCCCCTGCTATATTCACTATCGTTCAGGCCGCGCCAATATTTCGCGCGATATTTATCCAAACCTCGCCGATTTCTGGAATGATCTGGCCAAAGCCTATCATGCAGAAATGAAGGCGCTCTATGATGCGGGCTGCCGCTATTTGCAGCTCGATGAAACATCACTTGCCAAATTGGGCGACCCCAAAATCCAGAAGGCGCTTGAAGCGCGCGGCGATGATTGGCGTGAACTCGTCGAAGTCTATACAGACGCTATGAATGCCGTTGTCGATGGCGCGCCAAAAGATATGCATGTCGCCATGCATTTGTGCCGCGGCAATCAGGCGGGACATTGGCAGGCAGAAGGCGGCTATGATCTCGTCGCCGAGCGTCTGTTCAAGAAAGTGCGCATCCAGACCTACCTGATGGAATTCGATTCCCCGCGTGCGGGCACATTCGATCCGCTGCGTCATTTACCGTCGGACAAAATGGTTGTGCTCGGTCTGATCTCGTCGAAAGTGCCGCAACTCGAAGACCGCGCGCATATTCGTCAGCGTCTGGATGATGCCGCCAAAATTGTGCCGCTCGATCAATTGGCGCTCTCGGCCCAATGCGGCTTTGCCTCATCCGTGCCCGGCAACCCGCTCACGGAAGCAGATCAGCGCGCCAAGCTTGAACTCGTCGTGTCACTTGCCAATGAAGTTTGGGGCTAAGAAAATTTGGGGAGGCTTAAATCATGCGCGTCAGTCTTTTGACCCTCGGATTGGGCCTCGCCCTTATTTCTGCACCAGCAAATGCAGACATGCTCACGCTTGAATGCAAGAGCAGCCGTAACAATCCTTACAAAATTACTTATGACACCGAGGCGAAAGAGTTGAAGCGCACGACCACTGAAGGTGCACAAACCTACAAAATCGTGCGCTCGCAATTCGAATTGAGCGGCGATGCATTGGTGTGGGGCCAATCCAAAGAATTACACGGCGATATACTGGTCTTCTTTGGCTCGAAAAAAATGGTCAAAAATTTTTATGGCAATGGCAGCGAAGTGACCGATAGCTGCACACAGAAATGAGAACGCCGCTTTAAGCGCTCTCGCTCTGCTTGGTTTTATTCTTGAAAATCAGCATCACATTGCGGATGTAGATGAAGATCGACAGGGTCTGCCCCATAATAATGACAGGCTCACGCCGCTGGATGCCGTAAACCAGTGTCATCGTGCCACCGACAATCGACAAAAACCAAAACGCCATAGGCACAACTGAGCGCCCTGCTTTTTCTGACGCAAGCCATTGCACCAAAAAGCGCGCGGTGAAAACCAATTGGGCTAAAAGTCCAAAGACGAGCCACAAATCAAAACGTGTGACAAAGACGTCGTAAAGATATTCACCGACCGATTGCGAAAGAGAATAAATCATCGCGAAACCTCCGTCGTAACCGGCACACGCCTGCGACGATTCAACAGCCAGCGCACGCCCATGAGATCAATAATTCCGACCCAGAGGCGATCAAAGAAACCATAATTGGAGACGCCCGTCAGACGCGGACGATCAATCACATCAACATAAGCAAGGCCGAGACCTTCGCGACGAACAAGGGCTGGCATGAAGCGATGAAGAGCATCAAAGTAAGGAAGCGCGAGATAGGCTTCGCGCGGAAAACATTTGAAGCCGCACCCTGTATCGCGCGTGCCATCGCTCAACACTTTCGAGCGCACGCGATTGGCAATACGCGATTGCCAACGTTTGAAAGCCGTATCTTTGCGCCCCACACGCTGCCCTTGCACCAATCCGCAAGACGGGCCAGCAGCGCGCAAAGCGGCCAGAAAGGCTGGCATGAAAGCCGGATCATTTTGTCCGTCGCCATCCAGCGTGATGATCACTGATCCACGCGCTGCACGCACGCCTGTGCGCACGGCTGCAGATTGGCCGCAGCTTTCCGCATGGCGGATTTCGCGCAGGTGCGAACGGGACACCGACAATCGCGCGAGTTCAGCACTGGTGCCATCGGTCGAACCATCATTCACATAGATGATTTCGAACGGGCCCTCGGGTGTCAGAGCGCGCTCAATCTCGGTGATGAGCGGCTCGACATTGCCTGCCTCATTGCGCACAGGAACAACCACCGAAACAACGGGAGCTGTCGTCATTTTTTCACTCCAAGTCCAATCACGCCCGCAAAAGCCGTCGAGATGAGGCCCGCGCCGCGTGCCTCGATCCCGCTTTCACGCGAGCGAAAAACAATCTGCCGCGCAGCAAAAGCGCGACGCATCACGATCACTGTGGCAAAGCCCAAAGCTGTCCCAGCAATCACATCTGACGGATAATGCGCGCCGGTAATGACGCGCGAAGCAGCGATCAAGACTGCTAAAACAAAAAGCCAAGAGCCAAGACGCGGCGCCATAAAGGCCAAAGCAGTTACTGTGGCAAAGGCTGTCACTGAATGGCCAGACGGAAAACTCAACACGGAGGACTTCCACGAAAACATATCGAAATGGAAGGGCCCAACCATATCAAGCAAGCGCGGACGCGCGCGGCCGAAAAACATTTTGAAGGCAATCGACAGAAGGCCTGCAACCGCATTGACGGACAGCACAAAGAAAGCGCGGCCCGCAAAAAGCCCAAGCATCGCGTCGATACGCATGCCCCATCCGCGGTGACGCAAAGAAAGCGCGACGACGATACAGACCGCGCAGGTCGCAAAAATCCAACCCGATTCACCAAGCCGTGTGATGGTGGCAAAGAAGTCGTAGAAAGGACGCGCAATCAATTTTACACTGCGGGCAGTGGCCTCATCACCATAAACCGCGACAGAGACAATGGTCAGGCACAAGGCAAGCGCGATGCCGGCTTCCATACGGCGCGTATTGCGCTCGTGAAAACGATGCGCCCGCTTCCAGCGGTAGATGAAATCGCGCGACGCGATCCGCAGCGACCCGATCATGGCGCTGAGACTTTCATCGCATAGACGCCTATATCCAGCTTGCGGCCACCGTTAAGATTGAGCCCTTCAACGCGCGAGATGAGCACAATGTTGGACGATGCCGAAAGTGCCGCTTTAAAAGCCACCTCACCGCGCACGTCAACAAACGCAACGCGGCAAGGAGCGCCTTGCACAAAGCGCGCTGCCTCTTCGCCGCCAGTCATCAGCAAATCAGTGCCGGTGAGAAAGACAAGGCTCGGCTCGTTGAAACCAACCGTCGCCGCAGACGTGCGCGTGCATTGTCCCTGATGGCTTGTAGCCAGACGCGCGGCATCGGCGAGGCGCGGCGACATGCGCCAGGCCTCAAACGGGCCGGCCGTCATAATGCCGGAGAACACGAAGACATAAGAGATGATCGCCAAAGCAAAAGCCGCAAGTACAGATGTCTCGGTTTTTTCCGTGCCAATGTCGCGCAAGAGATGCCATGCGAGCCACACCAGAAATGGCAGAGCCACGAAAGCAACCGGCCCGGGCAATTTCCCGCTCCAGACAGACAAGCCGACACCAGCGGCAAGCAAAACAAGCGGGATGACGGGCACAAGGCGCAACATCACCCGCGCCCAAGTCTTTTGCGCAACCAAAGCACCACGCTCAAAAGCCATCATAATCAAAATGGCAATGGCCGGAAATGCTGGCAAAACATAATGCGGGAGTTTCGTCGGTACGGCTTCAAAGACAAGCCAGAAAGGGACGATCCATGCGAGCAAAAAGGCGACTGCTTTTTCACGCCGCGCTGTCCATGCAAAAGCTGCCGCTAATGCAGCGAAAGGTGCCATCGGCCAAGCTGTTGCCCAAAAGGCGACGAAGTAAGTGCCGGGCGGCGCGCCGTGACTCTCTTGCCCCGAGCCGACTTTGCCCAGCATGTCATTGCCGACAGAATCCGCGAGAAACGCGCCCTTGGTCGCAATCATGATCAACACGAACCACGGCACGACAAGCAGCAAAGACCAGACAAGACCGGGCAGCGGCCGCGCGGCCCCAAACCATTTCGCGCCGCGATCTTTCACCGCCAGCACAAGGCCTGAAAACAAAGGCACCATCGGCGTGATGGGGCCTTTGACCAATAGCCCCAGGCCAATCGCCGTCCAGAAGATGAAGGGCAATTTCCAGCCGCGTGTTTTTTCCGGCAGCAGATAAAAGCGCGCCAGTGCACCCATGGCGGCCATAATGGTTGCGAGCACAACGGCATCTGTTTTAGCGAGCCGCGCTTCAACGCCAATCAGAATGGTGGAGCCAAACAAAAGTGCCGCAAGAAAAGCATTGCGCCGCGTCACAAAGACAAGCGCCGTCCAATAGGTCAGCAGCACCGCACTGACCGCACCGAAAAGCGAGACGAGGCGATAGAGCCAAATGGTCGTGCGCGCTTGCGGCACGCCAAGCGCCTCTGCTGTACCGACCACAGTCGCCTGCATCCAGTAAATGCCGACGGGTTTTTTGTTGCGCGCCTCATCCTGAAAGCGGATGGCGATATAATCGCCGGTCTCGATCATCTGCTTCGTCGCCTGCGCAAAGCGCGGCTCGTCGCGATCCATCGGCTGCAGCGAAAAAAAACCCGGCAGAAAAAGCGCCAGCGCGGCAAGCACGAGCAGAAACGCTGCGCGCCTGTGTGAGGCGAGCGTTGTGTCCAGCGCAGCGGCGGCAGGTTCAATGATGCGGGCGATGATCATCCGGCCTCATCCGGAGGGGTGAGTCGGGCCCGAAAACCCGAGACCCGCCTTTTAGGCCCAGAGCCCCAGAGCAGCAAGCCAGAGAGGGCTTTAGCCTTGCGGCCAGAGCCCTCTTTCTTTTAGAAAATCAGCCAAGGCCGCATCAAAAGCCGCCGGATCCTCGATGCAGCAGGCGTGACCCGTGCCCGGCAGCACGACATGGGCAGCGCGGGGGATGTTTTGCGCGGTCTCGCGCCCTCGCCCCAGAGAATTGTCATGCTCGCCATTGATGACCAGCACCGGCATATCGAGGCCAGGCAGTCGTGGCAGCATATTCTCGGAGCCACGCGCCTCAAAAATGCGGGCGATGGAGCGCCCGTCGAGCAAATGCGCATCTTCGCAGAAGAGGTTCATCACCCAGCGGCCGAGCGTCGTTTCGGGGAAACCGGGCGCGAAAAGTTCGGGCATATAATCGCGCCGATATTTGGCCGGACCAATCTGCGTGAAGGCATCAATGCGTTTCTGGATGTTGCCACCGGGACGGCTGGAGCCGCCGACCAGAACAAGTCCGCGTGCCCGCATGGCATGATCAAGCCCGATCTTCAGCGCAATGCCGGAGCCGACACTGACGCCCAGAAACACGGCCTGCATGATGCCGAGATCATCACAGACGCCGAGCACATCCTGCACCATATCTTCCAGCGTGAAAGGATCAGTCGGCTTGTCCGACAGACCATAGCCGCGCAGATCAATGCTGATGCAGCGAAAATAATTGGAAAAATGCGCTACCTGAAAAGTGAACAGACGACGATCATAAGGATTGGCATGCACCATGACGAGCGGCGGGCCGTCACCATGGTCTTCATAATGGATGCGCAAACCATTGGCAGTTGAATATGGCATGCGCGCCCCCTTTATTTTTTACGCCTTGGCGGGCTCGATCGAGACACTCTCGCCGCAGCCACAAGCGGCTGTCTGGTTGGGATTGTTGAACACAAAACCCGATGACAGTTTGTCCGCTTTGAAATCCATTTCCGTGCCGAGCAGGAACATGATGGCTTTGGGGTCGATGAGCACTTTCACGCCCTTGTCGTCGACCACTTCATCATGCGGGCCCACGTCCTCGGCCCATTCCATCGTGTAGGACATGCCAGCGCAACCGCCATTCTTCACGCCCACGCGCAAACCAACGACGGGCTTTTCAGCTGCATCCATGATTTCGCGGACGCGTACGGCCGCTGCTTCTGTCAATCGCACGACTTGCGGTCGCGGTCTTGCCTGCACCATGTCCATCTCCCTCAGCCGGGTTCAAGGCCCGACGAATGAGCTACGATAAGAGAACCTACCACATATCCAGCGCAACACGCGCTTCATCCGACATGCGGCTCTGATCCCACGGCGGATCGAAAACCATATGCGCCTTGGCGCCCGAAACACCATGCACAGCGGAGACAGCATTCTCCACCCATTGCGGCATTTCACCCGCAACCGGACAGCCCGGCGCGGTCAGCGTCATATTGATATTCACGAAGCGTGAATCATCGACATCGATTTTATAGATAAGACCGAGCTCATAAATATCGACCGGAATCTCTGGATCGAAGACAGTCTTGAGCGCCACAATAATATCGTCGGTCAAACGCTCCAGCTCTTCCGGCGGCAAGGCGCTGGGCAAAGCCAGATCGGGCTTGTTGGGCTGCGTATCGTTGGAGAGATCGGTCATCTTATCCGCAACCTCAAGCAAACAGAGCTTCGGCTTTGGCGAGCGCTTCCACCAGCGCATCCACCTCAGCTCGCGTATTATACATGGCAAATGACGCACGGCACGTCGATGTGACGCCAAAGCGCGACATCAAAGGCATGGCGCAATGGGTGCCAGCGCGCACAGCCACGCCCGAGCGATCAATCACCGTCGCCACATCATGCGCATGCGCCCCCTTCATCTCGAAGGAGACAATCGCGCCTTTGCCCGGTGCCGTGCCAATGAGACGAATGGAATTCAGCCGCGCCAGACGTTCCTGCGCATAGGCACCCAATGCATTTTCATGCGCGCGGATGCGATCACGCCCGACCGCCAGCATGTAATCCATGGCTGCGCCCAGACCAATGGCCTGCACAATTGGCGGTGTTCCGGCTTCAAAGCGATGCGGCGGCGTGTTGTAGGTCACGCGATCCATCGTGACCGTCTCGATCATCTCGCCACCACCATTATAGGGCGGCAATTTTTCGAGCCATTCGCGCTTGCCATAGAGCACGCCAATGCCTGTCGGCCCATAAGTCTTGTGGCCGGTGAAGACATAGAAGTCGGCATCCAGATCGCGGACATCGACATCAAGATGGCAGGCGCCCTGCGAGCCATCCACCAGCACGGGAATGCCGCGTGCATGCGCAATGCGAATGACATCTTTCACCGGCACGATTGTGCCAAGCACATTCGACATATGCGTGATGGCAACAATCTTGGTCTTCGACGTGAGCGTCTTTTCAAATTCATCGAGCGAGAAGGAACCATCCTCACCCACGCCAACCCATTTCAACACCGCGCCTTTGCGCTCGCGATGGAAATGCCAAGGCACAATATTGGAATGGTGTTCCATGATCGACAGAACGATCTCGTCACCTTCCTGAATATAGGCCTGACCGAAAGCACCCGCGACAATATTGATGGCTTCAGTGGCCGAACGCGTGAAGATGATTTCTTCTGTCGATCCAGCATTCAAAAAACCACGAACTTTTTCGCGGGCGCCCTCAAAAGCCTCTGTCGCCGCATTGGCGAGATAATGAAGACCGCGATGCACATTGGCATATTCATGCTCATAGGCATGAACCATGCGGTCGATCACCTGGCGCGGCTTTTGGGCAGAGGCTGCATTGTCGAGATAGACAAGCGGCTTGCCATAGGGGCGCTCATTCAGAATCGGGAAGTCGCGGCGGATCGCTTCGACATCATAGGGAACATTCATATTCATGCTGCCCCCCGCTGCGAAAGCCATTGGCCAATCAGACCTGTAAGATAGACACGCACAGGCTCGCTCTCAACGCGATCTGTCGCTTCATCGACAAAAGCTTCTAGCAGCATGGCTTCAGCCACTGGCTTCGGCAAGCCACGCGCCATCGCATAAAACACCTGATCTTCGTCGAGCTGTGCGACTGTCGCGCCATGTCCGCAGACCACGTCATCGGCAAAAATTTCAAGCTCAGGCTTGTTGTTCATCGTCGCGCCATCGGAGAGCAAAATCGCATGGCTCTTCATCGCGCCATCGGTCTTTTGCGCACCCGGCGCCACAATCACCTTGCCCTGATAGATACCTGTCGCCTCGCCATCGAGCACGGTTTTGAAATATTCACGGCTCTGACAATGAGCCGCCACATGCTGCACGACGAGCGTCGTATCGGCATGATCTTTATTGCGCAGCACAGATGCACCAGCCAATTGGCCCTTGGCGTGCTCACCATCAAAGCGCATGTGAACCTGGCGGCGCAAAAGCCCACCACCCTGCGCCAGTGTGAAGGAATTGAACGAGGACTTCGCACCCAGAACCGCAAGCAATGACGCGACATGCGTTGATGCGCTGTTCAGAACCGCGGGCACGAAGACGTGCTCGACTTGGGCTTCATCAGCGACCATCACAACCAGCGCATTGTTGCGCTGTTCGGCCTGCGCAGCCGCGCTCGCATCGCGCTCAATCAGAGTTACATGCGCACCTGCACCAACGCGCAGCAACGAGCGCGCGTAAATGGCATGCGAGGATTCCGTCGAGAGCGCGACAATCTCAAGCGGCTGCGCCACCTGCATGCCCGACGTTACATCAATCACCACGCCGCCTTGCATGAAAGCTGTGTTCAACGCGAGAGCGGCATCGCCCTGCCCCATGCCGGGAGCAGACAGTGATTCCACAATCGTTGCATCGCCCTTGGCGAGCGCATCGGACAGAGCGGTCACGCTCACGCCCTTAGGGATCGCATCCGAAAGCTCGGCAACAAAATAACCGTCGACCAAAACAAGACGCGTGGTGGCGAGATCGGCAATAGGCGGCGCCAACTTTTCAAGCTTCTGCTTGAGTGCGGCATCAGACTTGGGAGCAGACGCCAGCGGCAGCGCATCACGCATAGCAATGCGCAAATCCGTATAATGCCAAGCCTCCACGCGGCGCGTGGGCAGTCCTGCAACTTTGAAAGCCTCAAAGGCCGCATCACGCAAAACGCTGACAGGTGCCGCGCCCGGCAACGAGCCACGCGCGCGCGCAAATTCTGCGACGAGCTTTTCTTCCGCTGCTGATTGTGCCGTTTTCACGTCACCGGGCATCACGCCGCCTCGCCGACATAATCACGATAGCCATTGGCCTCGAGCTCAAGCGCCAATTCCTTCGCGCCCGTCTTCACAATCTGGCCCTTCGACATGACATGCACCGTGTCAGGCACAATATAGTCGAGCAAACGCTGATAATGGGTGATAACGAGGAAAGAGCGCTTCGGGTCGCGCAAAGCATTCACGCCTTCCGACACAATGCGCAGAGCATCAATGTCGAGGCCGGAGTCTGTTTCGTCCAGAATGGCAAAGGTCGGCTCCAACAGCGACATTTGCAAAACTTCCATGCGCTTCTTTTCGCCGCCCGAAAAGCCGACGTTCAAAGCGCGACGCAGCATGTCTTGCGGCACGCCGAGCTTTTCGGCACCCGCCTTCACACGCTTCATAAAGTCTGGCGTCGAGAGTTCCGCTTCCCCGCGCGACTTGCGCTGCGCATTGAGGCAGGCCTTCAAGAAGGTCATCGTGGTGACGCCGGGAATTTCCAACGGATATTGGAAGGCGAGGAACACACCCTTGGCCGCACGCTCGGCCGCGTTCATTTCAAGAATGTTTTCGCCATTGAGCAAAATCTCGCCGCCCGTCACATCATAGCCTTCGCGGCCTGAGATGACATAGGAGAGCGTCGACTTGCCCGAGCCATTGGGGCCCATAATGGCGGCCACTTCGCCGTCATTCACCTTCAGCGAAAGGCCGTTGATGATTTTCTTGCCGTCGATTTCAGCGTGGAGATTGCGAATTTCGATCATAGGTCCTGTGTCCGTTTCAAAGAGGGCGAGGCAACAAGAGCCTCAGCCCACTGAGCCCTCTAGGCTGATAGAAATAAGTTTCTGCGCTTCGACCGCAAATTCCATAGGCAGCTGTTGCAGCACATCGCGCACGAAACCATTGACGATGAGCGCAGTGGCTTCCTCCGCAGAGAGCCCGCGCTGCATGCAATAGAACAGCTGATCTTCAGAAATTTTCGACGTCGTCGCTTCGTGCTCAAACACAGCACTGGCGTTTTTCGCCTCGATATAGGGGATCGTATGCGCGCCGCAGGTCTCGCCAATCAGCAATGAATCGCAATTGGTGAAATTACGCGCATTGGTCGCGCGCTTTTGCGCCAATACCTGTCCACGATAGGTGTTGTTGGAATGACCCGCCGAAATCCCCTTCGAGATGATGCGGCTCGTTGTGTTCTTGCCAAGATGAATCATCTTGGTGCCGCTATCGACCTGCTGGCGACCATTGGAAATGGCGATCGAGTAAAACTCGCCGCGCGATTCATCGCCACGCAAAATGCAGGACGGATATTTCCAAGTAATCGCCGAACCAGTCTCGACCTGCGTCCACGAAATCTTGGAACGCGCACCACGGCAATCACCACGCTTGGTGACGAAATTATAAATGCCGCCCTTGCCATCCGCATCGCCCGGATACCAATTTTGCACGGTCGAATATTTGATCTCAGCATCATCATGCGTGATCAGCTCGACCACAGCTGCATGCAGCTGGTTCTCATCGCGCTTGGGCGCCGTGCAGCCTTCGAGATAGCTGACATAAGAGCCCTTGTCGGCAATGATCAGCGTGCGCTCAAACTGGCCCGTGTTCTGCTCATTGATGCGGAAGTAAGTCGATAATTCCATCGGGCAACGCACGCCCGGCGGAATGTAGACAAACGAACCATCCGAGAAGACAGCCGAATTGAGCGTTGCATAATAATTGTCGCTCGTCGGCACGACGGAGCCGAGATATTTCTTCACCAATTCCGGATGCGTATGCACCGCTTCCGAAATCGGGCAGAAGATCACGCCAGCCTTGGCAAGCTCAGCCTTGAACGTCGTGGCAACCGACACGGAATCGAACACCGCATCCACAGCAACCCTGCGCTCTTGCACGCCAGCCAGGATTTCCTGCTCACGCAGCGGAATGCCGAGCTTTTCATAAACGCGCAGCAATTCGGGATCGACCTCATCGAGGTTTTTGGGGCCCGGCGTGCTTTTCGGCGCGGAATAATAATAGAGATCTTGATAGTTGATTTTTGGGTAATCAACGCGCGCCCAATCGGGCTCAGGCATGGTCAGCCAAAGCCGATAGGCTTCGAGGCGCCATTGCGTCAGCCATTCGGGTTCATTCTTTTTCGCCGAGATGAAACGAACAATGTCTTCGTTGAGGCCCTTTGGCGCCTTCTCCGATTCAATATCGGAGATAAAGCCATACTTATAGGCATCGACATCGACAGACTTCACCCGATCGACAGTCTCTTGGACGGCCGCCATGCTTTTCTCCTCACCTTGGCGGTTTCAAGGACCGCTGGTTTGGCTTCACTATGTCTACGAACCGGAGACCCGGTCCGATCAAATTCTCAGGCCGCGCTCATCTGCGAACGCGCTCTGATGTTTCTTACCGATTTATCGAGCGCCTCGCAAAAGGCTTCAATGTCGCGGTCTGTATTTTCGGCACCCAAACTGACCCGCAGGGCGCCCTTGGCCAGATCAGGCTCCACCCCCATCGCCAAGAGGACGTGGGAGGGCTGAACCTTGCCCGATGAGCAGGCCGAACCCGAGGACACGGCGATCCCCGCCAGATCGAGCGCGATCAGCAAAGTCTCAGCCGACATGCCAGGTACCGAGAAGGAGGAGGTCTGCGGCAAGCGCGCCACCCCTTGACCGAAGAAGACGGCGTCAGCCATCCGCCGGGCAACATCTGCCTCGAGACGATCGCGCAGGACTTCAAGCCCAGCCATATGGCCCTGCCCGACAGCCTGAGTCGCAGCCGCGCCAAACCCGACAATGCCTGCTACATTCTCTGTGCCGGCCCGCAGGCCCTTTTCCTGACCGCCACCCTTCACCAGAGCGCCACCGCTTATATGGAGACGCGTGTTGGTAAATGCGAGCGCACCCATGCCCTTCGGCCCACCAATCTTATGGGCGGAGATGAACAGAGCATCGGCACCAAGCCCTTGGAGCGGGATGCGCCCAGCGGCCTGCACAGCATCGCAGACCAAAAGCCCGCCCGCCTCATGGACAAGGGCGGCAGCCTCAGCGACCGGCTGGAGGACACCCGTCTCATTATTGGCAGCCTGCAAGGCCAGCAGCACCCGCCCGCCATCACCCTGCGCCAGCAAAGTTTTCAACGCGACAAAATCGAGCTGCCCGTCCGCCTTAAGCGGAACAATCTGGACGGCATCTGGCTGGAAACGGTGCCCCTGCAAGACACAGGCATGTTCGCCAGCCGCCACCAGCAAGCGGGTCAGAGGCTTGCCGCCATCGCTCAGCGCGGGCGAGAGCACGAGGTTAGCCGCCTCTGTACCGCCGGAGGTAAAGGTAATGTCGCGCGAGCGCACTCCCATGAGGCCTGCAACTTGAGCGCGGGCCTGCTCGACGGCCGCGCGTGCAGCTCGACCTTCCGCATGGATGGAAGAGGCATTGCCCGGCAGATCGAAGGCACCAACCATAGCAGAGAGCACCGCGGGAAGCAGCGGAGCCGTCGCATTATGGTCAAGATAGATCCGCTCTAGCGCCATCACGTTCCGCTGCTTGTCGCAAAATGCTTGCAATTGCACGGTGTCTGCGTGTTAGAACGCACCGGACCGTGTCGGCCTCCCGCCTATCGAGAGGCCTTCAGCTGTTAGAATTATTCTAAGAGCTATTAGGGGTCGCCCTTCGGCTAAGTCAAGCGAAGGGACTGACCTGACACGCATTTGAAGTCAGGGCCGCCAAAGGCTGCCCGCTTGCTTGAGGATCACGATGCCTGAAGTCATTTTCACGGGTCCAGCTGGCCGTTTGGAAGGCCGTTTTCATCCCTCCAAGCAGCGCGGTGCGCCGATTGCCGTGATCCTTCATCCCCACCCGCAATTCGGCGGGACGATGAACAATCAGATCGTCTACAATTTATATTATACATTCGCTGAACGCGGCTTCTCCGTGCTGCGCTTCAACTTTCGCGGTGTCGGCCGCAGCCAGGGCAATTTCGATCACGGCTCCGGCGAGCTGTCAGATGCCGCCGCCGCGCTCGACTGGGTGCAGGGCATCAACCCCGAAGCACGTGCCTGCTGGATTGCTGGCGTCTCCTTCGGCTCCTGGATCGGCATGCAGCTTTTGATGCGCCGCCCGGAGATCGAAGGCTTCATCTCGATTGCTCCGCCGGCCAACCGCTTTGACTATTCCTTCCTGGCGCCGTGCCCGTCCTCGGGCCTCTTCGTCCATGGCGATCAGGACCGCGTGGCCCCGCTCAAGGAAGTCATGGGCCTGATTGAAAAGCTGAAGACCCAGCGCGGCATCATCATCGAACATGCCGTTGTGCAGGGCGCGAACCATTTCTTCGAGAACCGCGTCGATGAGCTGATTGCCGAAGTCGGCAATTATCTCGACCGCCGCCTCGACAATCCGGTTCGCCTGCCGACCCCGGCCCGCGCCAAAAAGGGCGCTGAAGACTAAGGCTGAACCAAACGACCACCGGACAACGGGCAGCTCACGCCCGTTGTGCCGGGATAAGTCAGCGGAAGACCGCGCGCAGAGCGAACAGCGAGATAGGCAAAGGCCTGCGCTTCGATGGCGCCCGCATCACAGCCGAATTCATCTGCTGCACGAATGTCTGCTCCTAAACACTTTTCAATCATAGATAAAAGCGTTCTATTGTGTGCGCCACCACCACAGGCAATCCAAAGCTTGGGCGGGGTTTGGAGATGCGGCAAAAGCCGCGCGACAGAGCGCGCCGTAAAGGCTGTGAGCGTCGCCGCGCCATCGGCATCCGAAAGCTTTTCGACCCCCGTCACATCAAAAGCATTGCGATCGAGGCTCTTGGGCGGCGGCTGGTCAAAGAAGGCATACCCGAGCCAGCGCGCCAGCAGCGCCTCATCGGGTGTGCCTGATGCCGCCAGAGCCCCATCCGCATCAAACGGCGCCCCCGTCCTCGCCAGCACAAAATCATCGAGCAGCGCATTGGCTGGCCCCGTATCGCAGGCAATCAGCCCGTCATCGCCAGACAGAATGGTGGCATTGCCGACCCCACCCAGATTCAAGAAGGCTACGTCAGGCGGCAGATTGGCACCCCTCGCCAAAGCCCGATGGAAGACGGGGACCAGAGGCGCACCCTGCCCGCCCGCGGCCACATCCGCGGAGCGGAAATCAAAGACCACCGGACGCCCAAGCGCCTCGGCTAATTCCTGACCATTCCCGATCTGAACCGTCAGCCCCGCCTCTGGTCGGTGCAAGACCGTCTGACCATGGAAGCCGATCAGGTCGATGGACCCAAGATCCAGCCCCTGCTCCCGACAAAAGCCCTGCACAGCCTCGGCATGAGCGCGGGTCAGGAAGGCTTCGGCCTGAGGCAAAATGCCGGGACGGCTGACGGCATCGGTCAGGCTGCGCGCATCAGCTAGCGCCGCACGGAGCAGCCGCCGCTCAGCGTCAGAATAAGGCCGCGTGGCAAAGCCACCGAGCCGAACCTGCGATTCCCCGTCCGTCTCGACAAAAGCAATGTCGATCCCGTCGAGGGACGTGCCGGACATCAGGCCTATGGCGCGCAGCTTGGTCATCGGTAAATCAGCCCAACCCCATCAGAAGCGCCAATTCACGGGTGACGTCCTCCATCACATTCGAGCTCACGACGCCTATTTCATCGCGAATGCGCGTCCGCCGAACGGAGGTTAGTTTATCGAGCATGATATTGGATGGGGCCTTGAGACCATTTTCTGCTGAAGGTTCGAGCCGGATCCGCAAAGCGCCAGACACGGACAGATCGCTGGTCAGAGGGCAGACAAGGACCGTGCTCAAATCGGCATAGAGTTCTGTCTGGACAGCCAGAGCTGGCCGGGGCTTTCCAAAATCGCCAGGAATCACAACAGCGACGATGGCGCCGCGCCGGATTAGTCCTTCGGCCATTCGTAAACAGCCTCAACCCAATCCATGGCTTCGTCGCTCTGCTGATCTGATTGGGCAATCGCGCGCGCTTCTGCACGCATGCGCTCGATGATGGCCGGGTTCTTCGTGTCCGGCAGCCAGAGGCGCACGGGACGCAAGCCAGCCGCACGCAGGCGGGCCGCGCGGCTTGGAGCACGAGAACCGGAAGGCAAAGATTGGCGAGCGGGGTCGGACATGATGAGAATTCTACGCCCCAATCGGACGTCTGTCACGTTGCGCCGACGCGCCCCGTCGATTAAACCCGGCGCACTTGAGCCGAGGATGCCATGTCGACCGATTTTCAGCCGAAGTCCGATTTTCTCGCCGTTCTGAAAGAGCGCGGCTATATCCACCAATGCTCCGACTTCGCGGGCGTGGATGACAAGGCCAAGGCGGGAGAACTCATTGCCTATATCGGCTTTGACGCGACCGCCTCCTCGCTGCACATCGGCTCGCTCCTGCAAATCATGATGCTGCGCTGGTTGCAAAAGACGGGCAACAAGCCGATCCCGCTCATGGGTGGAGGCACAACACAGGTCGGCGACCCGTCAGGGCGCGATGAAAGCCGCAAGCTCCTGACGCTCGACCAGATCGATGCCAACAAGAACGGCATCAAACAGGTCTTCACAAAATTCCTCACCTTCGGCGACGGCAAGACCGATGCGGTCATGACCGACAATGCCGAATGGCTGACTGCGCTCAATTACATTCACTTCCTGCGCGATGTCGGTCGCCATTTTTCGGTCAATCGCATGTTGTCTATGGACTCAGTCAAGATGCGTCTCGATCGAGAGCAGGAACTCTCCTTCATCGAATTCAACTATATGTGCCTGCAGTCCTATGATTTCGTCGAGCTGAACAAGCGCTACGGTATCACGCTGCAAATGGGCGGCTCCGATCAATGGGGCAATATTGTCATGGGCATTGATCTGGGCCGCCGTATGGGCACGGGCCAGCTCTATGGTCTCACCTCTCCGCTGCTCACCACAGCATCGGGCGCCAAAATGGGCAAGACAGCGTCAGGCGCAGTCTGGCTGAACTCGGACATGCTGCCCGTCTATGATTACTGGCAGTACTGGCGCAATACGGAAGATGCCGATGTGGGCCGCTTCCTGCGTCTTTTCACCGAATTGCCGATGGATGAAATCCGCCGCCTCGAAAATCTCGGTGGCGCAGACATCAACGAAGCCAAGAAAATCCTCGCCAATGAAGCGACCGCCATGCTCCATGGTCGCGCGGCAGCGGATGAAGCGGCAGAAACAGCGCGCAAGACGTTTGAAGAAGGTGTGCTCTCGACAGCTCTTCCCACGATTGAAGTGACGCGCGGCGAATTTGATGCAGGCATTGGTGTGCTCACCGCTTTCGTCAAAGCGGGGCTTGTGGCTTCCACAGGCGAAGCACGTCGCCAGATCAAAGGCGGCGGCTTGCGCATGAATGATGCGGCGGTGAGCGATGAGCGCGCGACGTTAAGTGCAAGCGATCTCACTGGCGAAGGTGTGGTGAAATTATCGATGGGCAAGAAGAAGCATGTGCTTCTGAAGCCAATCTAAAAGCTATTACCGAAACGGCCAAATGCGGCGCGTGGGTGCAAATTGCATCGGCGCGCCGCTTGGTTTTTCAGTCTCTTCCGGTGGCGCCACTGGTGGCACATTGGCAGGGGGTGCCGGCGCATCTCTTGGCGCACCTTGTCCAGCACCGAAAATTTTGCGCAAGAAACCGGGCGCCAGCGCTGACAGCGGATTGATTGTCAAAGCGGGTGATGTTGAGGGACCGCTGAGACGGAAATTGATCCCGAACAGGCCTTCATTTTCACCGCCGCCCAAAAACACGCCAAAAAGCGGAATCTTCGAGAAGAGATTATTGAGCCCATAGGCTGGCACAAATGTACCCGTCAGATTCACGCGGTCATTGATTGTATCCAGCGTGCCTTCAATCGTCGTACCCGCTTCAGGGCCATAGATAACACCATCGCGCAATTCAATGCTCCCCGGCGCACGGGTAAAACTCACCTGCATTTTGGTGAATGCAGAGGCCGTTGTATCAATCTTGATCTGACCTGAGCGATCACGCTGCGCCACGCCTTCCGAGACGAGACGACGCAGAGCAGGTTCATTGCGCACAATAAAGTTTTGCACCGTCACAGTGCCATCAATCTCGCCGTCTGTGAGCAGCGCGGTAAACTGCAGCTTGCCGCCTTCCATACGCTTATAGAGGTCAAAGAAGGTCAACAAAGCACCACCATCATTGGTGGCCAGACTGATTTGCGGCTCGCCCTGCACACGCACGACCGAACCCAGAACGTTATCTTTGCCGAACTTGCCATTCAGATTGAACAGGCGGATCTGGCCCGAGCGGCGGCCCATGCGCAAAGTCACATTGGATGCGGTTTGATTATTATAGCCCGCCACAAGATTGGCTTTGAGATCGACATCGAAATCTTTCGACGGCCCAGAACCTGCGCGCGGCGCCGTACCCGTCGTCAACAGACGCAAGAAAGGTTTTGCATCAACTGATTTGCCCGAGATCGATAATTTGAGCAGATCTTTTGTCTGCTCGGCCATGATCTGCATGTCATCACCGGGCGAGAGGCGCACTTGCGTAAGCTTCAAGCGCTCCATGCCGCCAACCGTATCAAGCTCGATCGTGCCCTTGGCGTAAGCTGTGCCACCATCAAAAACGAAATTTTCCAGATCGGGCCCGGACAAATCATTGATCAACGTGAAAGAAGCTTTGGCTGGTTTGCCGATAGGCTTCACAAAACCGGGTAGCAAATTGTCGATATTGGCTTTGGTAAAATCAATCTCGACTTGCGCGCGCATCTTGTCTTGCTGGCCAAGAGCCGCAGTCATTTTCGCACCAATCTGACCTGTCAGGGTTTGACCAAAATTGAGCCCTAGTTTGGTGCGGGCCGCATCATCCAACGTCATGCCGATAATAGCTTCGGTGGGCATATTGATCTGTTTGCGCAATTCAATCGTGGCGGGCGCACCGAACAAGCGACCTTGGCCTGAAGCGCGCAATGTGCCGCGCTCTGCTGTCAGATTGAGTGAGCCTGCTTCCAGCTTTTCTTGACCGACCAATTTATCGACCGAAAAATTGGTGAGCGACGCACTTGCGCGCATACGCGTATCTTCCGCCTTGATCTCGTCAGCCAGTTTCAGATCAATGACAATCTGCCCGTCGATCTGTCCTTTGACGGTTGTCGCATCAATCGGCAATTGTACAAAATTCTTCAGCCGTTCCCGCTCGAACAAGTCAGCAACAGCATCAAGCGGGCCTGTGACACGCATATTGACAGAGGCCGGCGCGGCCTTCACCTGCGTATCAGGCACGCTGAAAGACGCCTCAACAATATTGAGCTTTTGCCCCGACACATCCATTTGCGCACGGGTGGCAACAAAGTTGGCGGTACGTCCTGTGACCACACCCGTCCCGTCCAAAGAGTAAAGCGGCGGCAGGCCAGGCACAGCTTCAAGCAAAGCTCCAGATAGGCGAAAATTCACCCGCAATTTATCATCGGGCGGCTGTAAATCCTTTTTGAGAAGATCAAAGGTCTGCGGGTCGAAATCAAGCCAAACAGAACCTTCTTCCATTGAGCCGCCTTGAAGTGCGCGCACAAACCAAGCGCGCACACGGGGTGCAACGGGTGTTGGCCACAAACGCACAACTGAGATCGCAGGCATGGTGGCAGCGCGCCCTGTGAAGCGCAAATGCGGTCCTTGATCGGTCAGTCGCAACTCCGCTTGTCCGGCAAGCGCGACGTCGGGCCCCGCCAATTCAAGGCGATCAATGATGAGACGGCGTTCGCTGGGCACGAGTTTCGCGTCCAAAATGGCGCGATCAATGAAGAGCGGTTTGGTGCTTGGACGCTCCGGCCCATAGACAGATCGCTCAACCACGCGCCCTGACACTTGCCATGCATTGCTGCCCGCGGGCGGCGGGGTCACTGCACCTGCAATCGCAAAACGCGTTTCTCCCGCTTGCACCAAAGTGCGGTTGAGATCGAAACGGCGCGATGTGACATTCCACGCAAACGTGCCCTCAATCTGGTCGATATGGGCCGCCTCATGATCTTTATCATCGAGTTTGAAAATGCCCGCGCCAGCCGAGAAACGCCCACTTGCGGCCGCCAGCAGATTATCGCGCCCCAAAGTCACATTCACTTGCACAGCCATCGGGCTCGACAATTCAAAACCGGGGTCGCGCATGCCAGCGACCAATTGCAATTCATCGAGCGTCAGATTGTTGATCGAAATATCCAGCGTGCGAATTTCACCCGGTCGCCCATTGGCGAGCGCCTCAGCGCGCCAGCGCCCGTTCGGGCCACGTGCCGAGACCAAGAGCGCCGCAGAATCCTCGGCGCGGTCAAAGTCCAGATCGAAATCTTCAAAGCGGGTCACACGCTGCGTGATTTGATCTTCGAAAACCAGGCGGCCATTTGAAATGCCCAACCGGCGCAAAGAACCCGCCGGAGAATTTTGGCGCATGGCATTGTCGAGCAACACTTTCAACGCATCGCCCAAAGCAATCATCGCATCGCCGCTTGGCACATCGACAACGGGCTCTGGTGCGGGCGGCGCATCGGCAGCGCGACGCGCGCCCGTCAAGACAAAGGGCTCAGACCCCGCCGACAAGGCAACTGCACCATTAGGCATGACGGAGAGGCGCAACTCCACTTCCATCAATTCAAGACGGCGTGGCACAATCTGTCCCAGCAACAGCGACAGAGGGTTGATCGACACATCGGCTTTGGGTGCCGCAATGATCACGTGTCCCTGCGGATCTTTCAGCGAAAACCCCTGCATGGCGATGCGTGGACCGTGATCACTATCCTCCAGCGCCATGGGACCTATATCGGCGCTATAGCCCTCACCCATGCGCGAAGACAAAGCGGAAGCAAAGGGACCGCGGATCATATCGAGCTCAATCGGGCCTTCGCTGAGGCGATTAAAAATATAAGCGGAAATGAAGACAGGGGAGAGACAGATCAACGCAAGGATAAAGACGATCAAACCAATCAGTCGCCGGCGTCTATGCGGGTGACGGGTCGGGCGCAGACGCACAGGTTCTGGCGCAGACGTGACCTCCTGGGGAGAGGTCAGCCTTTGGCCATTGAGCCCCTGTTCATCCTGCCCCTGATCGATCAAACTTGAGGTCCCGCGCCTTGGCCGGAAACATATGTTCCGATTCGTCCGGAACTATAGAAGCTCATGGGCTCGGGCGCGATCCGCCAGCCCTGACTTACCGTAATCAAATGCACGTCCATTAAGACGAAAGGAAGGCGATTCGCATGACTGCCAAGCTCGAACCCGGCAAAAAGGCCCCCAGCTTTGACCTGCCCAGCGATGGGGACGGCCGCATCAAGCTCTCTGCCCTCAAGGGCCAGAAAGTCGTGCTTTATTTCTATCCCAAGGACGACACCTCGGGCTGTACCCAGGAAGCCATCGATTTCAACGGTCTGCGCAAGCAGTTTGAAAAGGCCAATACGGTCATCATCGGCGTCTCGCCCGATTCCGTCAAAAGCCATGACAAATTCAAGGCCAAGCATGAGCTCGACTTTGATCTCGTCTCCGACGAGAGCAAGACCATGCTGGAAGCATATGGCGTCTGGGTCGAGAAGAGCATGTATGGACGCAAATATATGGGCGTCGAGCGCACCACGGTTTTGATCGATGACGCCGGCAAGATCGCGCAGGTTTGGAACAAAGTGAAAGTGCCAGGACACGCCAAGGAAGTTTTGGCGGCGGCGAAAGAGCTCTGATCTCTTAACGCTTCGCTAACCATAGCGGACCTAGCGTCACCCTGCCCGGCATTCATTGCCGCCGGGCGGGGTTTTTTATGACCAAAGCCATTTTCCTGACCCTGCAAAGGGGCAACCAAATTGCCTGTCTGCGCTTGACGCCAACCGCGCTCGCTTTGCTGGCCGCGTCTTTTGTTTGCGCCCTCACCTTTCTTCTACGACCCGATGCACCGGCGGATCCACATACGCTCGATCAAGCCAAGCACCGTATCGCCTCACTTCAAGCCCAATTGGAGCAAGTCACCAGCCAGCAGGCGCTAAGTGCGGATCTGCTCAACGGACGCTTGCAGGAGGCACAAAAACACCTCGCCCGCTTGGACGGGCATTCGCAAATCCTCGCGCAAATCAATCCTAACCGCCCCGCCACATTGCGCCTTCGCATTCTTGAAGAAGCGATGGAACGCACCGAACGCGGCCAAATCCGCGAGCTGAACGAAGTGGCAGGATCACGCAAGTCGGATGTCACGCGGATTGAAACAGCGTTGAAAGAAGCCGGGATCAGCCTCGCCCAAGAGCCCGAAGCCGAAACAGCCCTAGGCGGCCCCTTCATTCCCCTCGACGCAGCACTCAGCGGCCCCTTCGCGCGAAAATATGAGGAAGCCGCGCCGTTCCTAGTGCGCCATGCATCCTTGCAAGCGCATCTGCCAAGCCTGCCGCTGCGCGCCCCCTTTGCTGGGAAGATTGAAGTGTCTTCTGGCTTTGGCGCGCGCAGTGATCCGTTCCATGGCCGCGCCGCTTGGCATAGTGGGCTGGATCTGCGCAGCGACAGCGGTGCCGAAGTCCTTGCAACAGCCGCTGGCGTTGTCACCGCCTCTGGCTGGAATGGCGCCTATGGCCTGTCGCTCGATATTGATCATGGCAATGGCATGGTCACCCGCTATGCGCATCTGTCACGCATTTTCGTGCGTGAGGGCGACCAAGTGTCAGCAGAAGAGCGCATCGCTTTATCGGGCGCGAGTGGTCGCACAAAAGGTGCGCATCTCCACTATGAATTGCGCATCAATGGCGAGGCAACCAATCCGCAGCGCCTGCTCAAGGCCGGAGAAAAGCTCGGCCCCCTGCTCAAAGCCGCTTCACACTCCCGTGAAGCTGCACAATAAATCAGCACGCATTGCGAGCTGCGCCTAAGCCCTCGCCAATCCCTGATCAATCCCCGCGCAACCAACCTCTTTGCCTAAGAGATGCTCAAGCGGGTCGGCGGTTGGCACACTCGTTGCTCTCAGACTTTCGTCTTTATCGCAACGAGGCGGAGGCCCCATGTTCAAGAATCCTTTCGATTACCGCAATCGGCTCTCGCGCGGCTGCACATGCGGCCAGCATACATCGCAGGGCGAACATGAAGCCGCCTTGCGCGCGCAATCAGCAGACCTCGCCAAGAACACGGAAGCGACTTACGAAAATCTCGTTGCTGAAACCGTGATGCGCCAAATTTTTCCCGTCGATGCGCATCGTCGTGCTTTCCTGCAAAAGCTCGGCGCCTCGACCGCTGCGGCTGCGCTCTCCTCTTTCTTCCCGCTCGCCACGGCGACGGAAGTGTTTGCGCAAGCAGGTAGCCTTGAAAAGAAAGATCTCAAAGTCGGCTTCATTCCGATCACTTGCGCCACGCCCATCATTATGGCGGCACCGCTCGGCTTCTATTCCAAACATGGCCTCAATGTGGAAGTGAACAAGGCTGCTGGTTGGGCGGTCATTCGCGATAAGACAATCAACAAAGAATATGATGCCGCGCATATGCTCTCGCCTATGCCGCTTGCCATCACCATGGGTGTGGGCGCGAATGCGATCCCCTATACAATGCCTGCGGTCGAAAACATCAATGGCCAGGCGATTACGCTCGCCATGAAGCACAAGGACAAGCGCGATCCGAAGCAATGGAAAGGCTTCAAACTCGCTGTGCCTTTCGATTATTCGATGCACAATTATCTCTTGCGCTATTATCTCGCTGAAAACGGCATCGACCCTGACACGGATGTGCAGATCCGAGCTGTGCCGCCGCCGGAAATGGTCGCCAATCTGCGAGCCGATAATATCGATGGCTTCTTGGCACCCGATCCGGTCAACCAGCGCGCGGTCTATGATGGCGTCGGCTTCATTCACATGCTGTCGAAGCAAATCTGGGATCGTCATCCTTGCTGCGGTTTTGCCGCTAGCCAAGAATTCGTCAAAACGTATCCCAATTCCTATGCAGCGCTTCTGAAGGCGATCATTGATGCGACCGCCTATGCAACCAAGCCTGAAAACCGCAAGGAAATTGCCGAAGCCATTTCACCCGCCAATTATCTCAACCAACCGTTGACGGTGGTCGAGCAAGTGCTGACGGGCACATTTGCGGATGGTCTTGGCAATGTCGTGAAAGCAGCAGACCGCATCGACTTCGATCCCTTCCCCTATGAAAGTTTTGCGATCTGGATTCTGTCGCAGATGAAGCGCTGGGGGCAGATCAAGGGCGATGTCGATTACCAGAAAATCGCCAAGCAGGTTTATCTGGCGACCGACACGACCAAGTTCATGAAGGAAGTGGGCCTCACACCGCCCACCTCAACAACGAAAACATTTTCGATCATGGGCAAGGCCTTCGATCCGACCAAGCCGGACGATTACATCGCCTCATTCGCTATCAAGCGGACCTAATCGTCGTTATTGCGAGCACAGCGAAGCAACTCAGAAAGTCTCGACTGAGGCCTCTGGGTTGCCACGTCGGCCTCCGGCCTCCTCGCAATGACGAAGAGAAATAAAAAACAGGGCTTCCAACATGTCATCGAATCTGACACTGCGCGCCAGCGTCCTCTCTTTTGTCATCTTCGCGCTATTCATCGCGGCCTGGCACATTGCGACGCGCCAAACGGGCTCGGTCGCTGCTATGGATCCGGAATATGCCAAACTCATGGGCCTCACTGCGACGACGGGCAAATCAGCTATGCCCGGCCCCTTCGATGTTGCGGCGAAAATCTGGGAGCATCTGAAAAACCCCTTTTATGATCGTGGGCCCAATGACAAGGGCCTCGGCATTCAGCTGGCCTATTCCATTGGCCGCGTGATGCTAGGCTATAGCATCGCTGTTTGCGTGGCGATCCCGACAGGCTTTGTCATCGGCATGTCGCCTTTGATGAGCAAGGCACTCAATCCTTTTATTCAGGTGATGAAGCCGATTTCGCCGCTCGCCTGGATGCCGCTCGCGCTCTACACGATCAAAGACTCGTCGATCTCTGCAATCTTCGTGATCTTCATCTGCTCGCTCTGGCCGATGATGATCAACACGGCCTTTGGTGTCGCGGCTGTTCGCAAAGAATGGCTCAATGTCGCGCGCACATTGGAAGTGCGTCCCTTGCGCAAAGCTTTCACCGTCATTCTGCCAGCCGCAGCGCCGACCATTCTGACCGGCATGCGCATTTCGATCGGCATTGCCTGGCTCGTCATTGTCGCAGCTGAAATGCTCGTCGGTGGTACAGGCATTGGCTATTTCGTCTGGAACGAATGGAACAATCTCTCCATCGTCAATGTCATCATTTCCATTCTCGTCATCGGACTTGTGGGCATGTTGCTCGACCAGGCCCTCGCGCGTGTTGCGCGTCTCGTCACCTATCCGGATTGATCGCCATGACGCTCTACAACAACCAAGACCGTTTCATCTCCATCGAAGGCATTGCACGCCGCTATCCCAAGGCGGGCGGTGGTGAGACCACGATTTTCGACGACCTCTGGTTTTCGATGAACCGCGGTGAATTTTCCTGCATCATCGGCCATTCGGGCTGCGGTAAAACCACCGTGCTCAACATTCTTGCCGGGCTCGAATTGCCAGACGAAGGTGTGGCCGTCGTTGATGGCAAAGCCATTGAAGGTCCCTCCCTCGATCGCGCGGTGATTTTCCAGAGCCATGCGTTGCTCCCTTGGCGCACCGTGCTCGGGAATGTCTCCTTCGCGATCTCGTCCAAATGGCCGGAATGGAGCGCCGATCAAGTGCGTGAACAGGCCATGCGCTTTATTGATAAAGTGGGCTTGAAAGGATCGGAGCTCAAAAAGCCGGCAGAACTTTCAGGCGGCATGAAACAGCGTGTGGGCATTGCGCGCGCACTCTCTATCGAGCCCAAAATTCTTTTGATGGATGAACCCTTCTCGGCCCTTGATGCGCTAACACGGGGCACATTGCAGGATGAAGTGCGCCGCATTTGTCTGGAGACCGGACAAACAGCATTCATGATCACCCATGATGTGGATGAAGCCATCTATCTCGCCGACCGCATTGTGCTGATGACCAATGGTCCGGGCGCTATGGTGGCGGAAGTGGTCGAAAATCCCCTTCCCCGCAATCGCGGCCGTATCGATCTGCACAAACAGCCCGATTATTACGCGCTCCGCAATCATCTGATCGATTTTCTGGTCACCCGGTCAAAGTCTTTCAAAGACGAAATTCCGGCTGATTATTCCAAACGCCATCCGCCGATTGTGCGTCCCACAGCGGCCCTCGCCCCCAAAGCCAATTTGTCGGCTGCGTAAACTCAAACAGGAGAAAAACATGAAGCGCGAACAACTCACCGAAAAGCTGCTCGACATCAAGCGCGAGAAGGGCTGGAGCTGGTCTTACATTTGCGGCGAAATCGGCGGCGTGTCTCCCGTCCTGATCGTCGGCGCCATTCTGGGCAACCACAAGCTCGTCAAGCCGCTCGCTGCCAAAGCCGCAAAGCTGTTTGGTCTGTCTCAGGCCGAAGAGCGCATGCTCAATGAAGTGCCGATGCGCGGCGCGGGCACAACCATGCCCCCGACCGATCCGCTGATCTACCGCTTCTACGAGCTGGTGCTGGTCAATGGCCCGGCTTGGAAGCAGCTCATCGAGGAAGAATATGGCGATGGCATTATGTCGGCCATCGACTTCAACATGGATTTCGAACGCGAAGCCAACCCCAAGGGCGACCGCGTCAAAATCACCATGTCGGGCAAATTCCTGCCGTTCAAATATTACGGCAATGAACAGGGCATTCCGGACTACGGCTTAAAGGAAGACTAAGCCCACGTTTGAGGCTGAAACGGTCAGAATGGCGGGCTTTGGCCCGCCATTTCTTTAGGGGTGCGTCCACTTGCCCTGCGACAATAGTTAGCAATGCGTAAATTGCAGGCTTAGCCTGATATGAATCGCATTATTTGGGATCAATCGTGACAAAATTGTGATAAAATATAGCTGAACTCAACTGGATCACTTATTTGATATGCTAATTTTGCATGTCTGGGGTGCAGCCAAACACCTGCCAGAGAGACCCGACTCTCTCTATGTTGCATTGCATCAGAGAGGCGTTCCTCCTCGCCTCCACAAAAGAGTAATGAGATGACCCAGACGATCAAGTTCATTTCTGCCAGATTGAATTCTTGGCGCCGTTACCGTGCTTCGCTGCGGGAACTCTACAGCCTCAATGACCGCGAACTCGCCGACCTCGGCATCGCTCGTTGGGAAATCGACGAAATCGCCCGCCGCTCGGCTGGCCTCTAAGTCCAGATTTAAGGGTCAGCTCTCCCCCTCCCAGCTGACCCTGTTTCAGAAACGCCCGCCGGATCCTCCCCAGGCGGGCGTTTTCTTTTGGGCGCTGTTGCCTGCGCCAAGCCTCATCCCTATGGTCGCGCGCATGTCACAGTCCAAAACCATTCACGTGATCGGCGGGGGCCTCGCCGGATCAGAAGCCGCTTGGCAGATTGCTTCATCAGGCGTGCCCGTCATCCTCCACGAAATGCGCCCCGTGCGCGGCACGGATGCGCACCAGACCGATCATCTGGCTGAGCTCGTCTGTTCAAACTCTTTCCGCTCGGATGAAGCCACCACCAATGCGGTCGGCCTGATCCATCGCGAAATGCGCCAGATGAATTCCATCATCATGGCCTGCGCCGATGCCAATCAAGTGCCAGCGGGCGGCGCGCTCGCAGTCGATCGCGATGGCTTTGCGCAAGCGGTCACGCAGCGCATTCATGAGCATCCGCTCATCACACTGTCGCGCGAAGAAATGACCGGCCTGCCGCCGGGTGATTGGGACAATGTCATCATCGCCACTGGCCCGCTGACCTCAGCGCCACTCGCGCAAGCCATTCTCGAAAGGACCGGCGAAGATGCGCTGGCCTTTTTCGATGCGATTGCGCCCATCGTGCATCGCGACTCCATCGACATGGACAAAGCGTGGTTTCAATCGCGCTATGACAAGCAAGGTCCCGGCGGCACGGGTGCCGACTACATCAATTGCCCGCTCGATAAAGACCAATATTACGCCTTCATCGATGCGCTGATTAAGGGCGACAAGACGAGTTTCAAAGAATGGGAAGGCACGCCCTATTTCGATGGCTGTCTGCCAATTGAAGTCATGGCCGAACGCGGGCCCGAAACTTTGCGCCATGGGCCGATGAAACCCATGGGTCTCACCAATGCGCATAACCCGAGCGTCAAAGCCTATGCGGTTGTGCAGCTGCGCCAGGATAATGCGCTCGGCACGCTCTATAATATGGTCGGCTTCCAGACGAAGCTGAAATATGGCGCGCAACAAGACATCTTCCGCACCATTCCCGGACTTGAGAAGGCAGAGTTTGCGCGTCTCGGTGGTCTGCATCGCAACACTTATCTCAATTCACCGCGCGTGCTCGATGAGCGTCTGCGTCTCAAAGCCGAACCGCGTTTGCGCTTTGCCGGACAAATCACTGGGTGCGAAGGCTATGTGGAAAGTGCTGCAGTCGGTCTGATGGCAGGGCGCATGGCGGCCGCTGAACGATTGGAGCGCAACTTTACGGCGCCGCCCGTGACAACAGCCATGGGCGCATTGCTCAATCACATCACCGGCGGACATCTGGAAGTGATTGATGGCGGCCCGCGTTCGTTCCAGCCGATGAATGTGAATTTTGGGCTCTTTCCCCCGCTCACCGAACCGGTGCGCGCCGAAGATGGCAAGCGTCTGAAGGGACCGGAAAAGTCAGTCGCCAAAAAGAAAATGATGACATCACGCGCCATGCGCGATCATGCTGATTGGCTCGCGAGCCTCTAGAGCCGTCTTTGCGAGGAGGCCGTAGGCCGACGCGGCAATTCATAGCACTGACCTATCATCGTTAGCGCTATGGATTGCCGCGTCGCTTCGCTCCTCGCAATGACGGGCTATAATTTTCGCGAGAAAGACCACATGGCGAGCAGGCGCCGCCACAGTGGTGCGGTGATCAGCGTGCGGAAAGGTTCATAGCCGCCCGCTTCCATGCGGCTCAAATAAAGCGGCACGACAGCAAGCGGCATGAGCGCGGCGCGCGCGCTTTCGTCCATCTCGCCTACACCTGCCATCGCGCGTTCATAATGATGGCGTGCGAGAGCGCGCAATTCTGCCAGCACAGCCATCACACCCGGCGTCACCTGCCCCGACATGATCTCCTCGCGCGTCACCTGATGCTGCGCCAAAACATCGGCGGGGAGATATAATTGTCCGCGCGCCGCATGCCATGGCAGAGCGCGCAACAAGCCTGTCAGCGCGAAAGCCACACCCGCATGACCGCAAGCCTCTGCACCTTGCGGATCACGCCCGTCAGCCAGCACAAGAGACGCCAAGCGGATCAGCGACGAACAGGTCTCGCCGCAATAACCCTCAAGATCAACGCGCGTCAGCATGGGATCATCGTAAAGATCAAAACTGCGGCCCTCGATCAGGTCGCGCAGAGCTTGAATGGGCAAATTGTATTTTTGCACCGTCTCAAGCAAAGCTGCAGCAACGGGGTTGGCATTCACTTCGCCACGCCCCTCACCAGCCAGAGCATCACGCCACCATTGCATGCGGATTTCGCCGATCATGGGCTCTGAAACAATTTCACGAATGCGCGCGAGTTCCAGGCTGAAAGCATAAAGTGCAAATAGTGAGCCGCGCTTATCTTCAGGCGTAAACAGACAGGCATAATAGCGATCGGGATCGTCACGCTGCAAAAGCTCAGCACAGGCTTGTTGATCGGCGCTCAGCGCACTCATGACACAGCCAGAAGGGCTGCCGCGACACGGCGCTTCTCGGTCACGAGAATATTGTACGTGGCAATGGCATGAGCGGTGGCCATCGGATCAACGCCGATGCCGGCCTCTTTCAATGCGGCCCGCACATCTTGCCGGATGGGCAAGAGAAACTCGCCCGTCCCGATCAACAGCAATTCAATCGTGCCTCTGGGCTCATCCAGAATGGACTGCAAAGATTGCGGCGTGATCTCGGCAGGAGTAGCAACATCCCAACCAGAAATGCCCGACGGCATGACGAGAATAGAACCACGATGCGACATATCCGCAAAGCGAAAGCCACCCGCGCCGAAAGATTCAATCTCATGGCTACCGGGAACAAAGGCATCGTATTTTTGCGTCATGGTGCGCACTCTCACCGTCATTGCGAGCCGAAGGCGAAGCAAACCAGAAGCATCACATGTGGCTTGTCTGGATTGCTTCGCTTACGCTCGCAACGACGTCAGACAATCACCCCTTATCCGTCGTATCACGCACGCCCAGATAGATCAGGATCGGCGAGCAGATGAAGATCGAAGAATAGGTCGCGACAATCACGCCAAACATCATGGCGAGAGAGAAAGACTGGATGACATGGCCGCCAAACAGAACCAGCGCGATCAGAGCCAGCAGCGTGGTGGTCGATGTCATGATCGTGCGCGACAAAACCGCATTGATCGACAGATCGATCATCTGCGGGATCGGCAGCTTCTTATATTTCTTCATCATCTCGCGAATACGGTCGAGCACGACGACCGTCTCGTTCAGCGACAGACCGACAATGGTCAGAATGGCGGCAATCGAGGTAATGTTGAATTCAAGCCGCGTCACAGCAAAGAAGCCGACGGTCAGCAAAAGGTCATGCATGGTCGCGATGACTGCGGCGACAGCCAGCTGCCATTCATAGCGGAACCAGAGATAGATCAGCACGGAGACAATCGACAAAACGACACCGAGCGTGCCCGACTGCACAAGTTCGCCCGAGACGCGGGGACCGACAACTTCGATGCGGCGGAATTCATAATCGGCAGTGATGGCTTCGCGCACGCGCTCAACCGCTGCCTGCTGGGCCGCATCGCCGCCCGGCTGCAAACGAATACGCACGGTCGCATCCGCATTGCCACCAAAAGCCTGCACTTCGACTTCACCCAGAGCAAAGCGATCACCCAGACCGCGCAACTGGGTGAGGTCAGCATTGCCAGACTTGGCACGCACTTCGAGCAAAGTGCCACCGGCAAAGTCGATGCCGAAATTGAGGCCCCATGCGAGGAACATCAGCACGGAGATGATCGACATCAGGGCCGAGAATGGATAGCTCACGCGGCGCAACCGCATGAAGCCGAAGGTCATATTGTCAGGGGCGAGACGGAACGTTCTCATGATTATGCGTGCCCCATCAAATCGGCAGTTTCTGCGGACGACCGAAGCGATACCAGAGCGCAATCATCATGCGCGTCATGGTCACAGCCGTCACGACAGTGGTGAGAATGCCAAGACCCAGCGACACGGCAAAGCCGCGTACCGGACCAGAACCCAAGAAGTAGAGAATGACGGCAGCGACAAACATGGTCGATTGCGAGTCAATGATGGTGGCGAAAGCGCGGTTAAAGCCCGCATCGAGCGCCGACACAACGGATCGGCCAGCGCGCGCCTCTTCACGAATACGCTCATAAATGAGCACGTTGGAATCCACCGCCATGCCGATGGTGAGCACAATGCCCGCAATACCAGGTAGCGTCAGCGTTGCTTGCAACAGCACAAGACCAGCAAAGATCATGACGATGTGAATGGCGAGCGCCAGATCGGCAAAAATACCAAACACGCCATAAGTGATGAGCATGTAACAGAAGACAAGGAAGCCCGCGACATAGGCCGCGCGCTTGCCCGCTTCAATGGAGTCCTGACCCAAGCCCGGACCAACCGTGCGCTCTTCCACGATGGAAAGTTTCGCTGGCAAGGCGCCCGCGCGCAGGAGGATCGACAGATTATTGGCCTGCTCGACCGTGAAGCGGCCCGAGATCTGGCCCGAACCACCGGTGATCGGGCTCAAAATACGCGGCGCCGAGATGACTTTATTATCAAGCACAATGGCGAAGGGGCGACCGACATTGGCGCTGGTGGCTTCACCAAAACGCTGGCCGCCGCGAATGTTGAAACGGAAATTGACCACAGGCTCGCCCGAACGCTGGTCGAAGCCAGGCTGCGCATCGGTCAGGTCTTCGCCTTCCACCATCACGCGCTTTTCGACCGGAATTTTTCCCGGCTGATCGGTCTGATCCAGCTGATCGACATCGCCCGGATTGGCACCTGCATCCGCCACCATGCGGAATTCGAGCTTGGCCGTCGTGCCCAGAATTTCTTTCAAGCGATTGGTGTCTTGCAGACCCGGCACTTGCACGAGCACGCGATCCGCGCCTTGGCGCTGGATATTCGGCTCGGTTGTCCCCAACGCGTCAACGCGGCGACGCAAGACTTCAATCGTCTGATCAACAGCGCGGCGCACGCGCTCATTCACGCCAGCATCGGTAACAACGATCTGAACAAGACCATCAGCCAGCTCATTAATTTCATAAGGCGGTGCAGACACGACACCAAGTGCCGAGCCTGTAGGGTTCGAGAGCGCACGCAATTTCGGCAAAGCGCGGTTGCGGTCGGCCTGCTCCGGCACGCGGAATTGGACTGTGCGGCCCTGAATGCCGATGCCGCCCGTGAGGCGCGCATTTTCTTCGCGCAAAATGCGGCGAACATCATCGCGCAGATTATTGACCTGCGAGCGCAGCACGTCCCCGGAATCCACTTCGAGCAGCAGATGCGCCCCGCCCTGCAAGTCGAGACCCAGAACGATGGCCTGTGTCGGCACCCATTTCGGCAGAGCTTTTTGCATGGCGCTGCGCAGATCTGCCGGCAAAAGGCTCGGCACGATCAGAAAAATACTGACCAAACTCATGGCCAGAATGGATGTGACCTTCCAGCGGGCGAAACGGAGCATGTCAAACCATGTGTCGAGCGGGCCGCAACAAGCGGCCCGACTGGGTTACGGGGAAAAGCCGGTTATTCGGTAACCGGCTGGCCCTTGGTGCGGACATCCGAGATCATGGCGCGCAGAATGCGCACGCGAACATTCGGCGCGATCTCGACTTCGATTTCCGGATCATCCGTGACCTTGGTCACTTTGCCGACAATGCCACCCGAAGTGACGATCGTATCGCCGCGACGGACATTGGTGATCATGTCCTGATGCGCCTTGGCGCGCTTCTGCTGCGGGCGCAGGATCAGGAAATACATAATCACGAGGATGATGCCGAAAGGCGCCATCTGCATCAGAAATTCCGTACCCGAGGGGGCTGCACCGGCGGCCTGGGCATAAGCAGGAGAGATGAAATTCATGGGGCTGTAGGCTCCGCAGAGGAAAAAAGGGGGGCAGAATCCGCCCCCAACTTGGTGCCGGACTATAGCGGCGCAGCCCATGAAAGCAATGGCTGGGGTGCCCTTTGACGACCCCGTGATCGGGGCGGAGAGGCTTTATGAACTTGGCCTGATCGGCTAAAGCGAAAGCTGCTCTCTCAGCCCCCGGCCAAACCATGTCCAAGCCCGAAATACCCCTCGACCCCGCCCTGCTGACCCGCATTGCGGAAGCTTTGGAACGGCTCGCCCCGCCAGCCCTCTCGAAAGCCGATTTCGAGGCTGCCGATGCTTTCGTCTGGCAGGCCGAGCGCGCCCGCCTCTCGCCCGTGCCCAAAGTGAACCGGGTTGATCTCGGGCTGCTACGCGGTATCGACCGGGTGCGCGATCTGCTGGCTGAAAACACATTGCGCTTTGCCAATGGCCTGCCCGCCAATAATGCACTGCTGTGGGGCGCGCGCGGCATGGGCAAATCCTCGCTCGTCAAAGCGGTGCATGCCGAGACCAACCGGTTGTCCGACACGACCACGCTCAAGCTCATCGAAATCCATCGCGAGGATATCGACAGCCTGCCTGTCCTACTGGCGCTTCTGCGCGATGCGCCATTTGCTTTCATCTTGTTCTGCGATGACCTGTCCTTCGACAGTGATGACACAAGCTACAAGTCGCTCAAGGCGGCGCTTGAAGGCGGCATTGAAGGGCGACCCGATAATGTCATCTTCTACGCGACCTCGAACCGCCGCCATCTGATGCCGCGTGACATGATCGAGAATGAACGCTCAACCGCAATCAATCCGGGCGAAGCGATTGAAGAAAAGGTCTCGCTGTCCGATCGCTTCGGTCTGTGGCTCGGTTTCCACAAATGCTCGCAGGACGAATATCTAGAAATGGTATTTGGTTACGCGAAGCATTTTAAACTTAAAGCTTCAGATGAAGCCATTCGCGCCGAAGCCATTGAATGGTCCGCCACACGCGGCGCACGCTCCGGCCGCACGGCGTTTCAATACATCCAAGATTTAGCTGGCCGCTTGGAGCAAAGGCTCATATAAAAAAACTAAATATTCGGAGTGTCACGAGTTAACTCAAAATCCCGTAGCCTTAATTCGTATTTGGAAATTACATTACGCCTAACAAAACCCTCTTGCTCATTGAAAGCCGCCTGCGCGTCAGAAAGTAATTGCTGACCACTTTTTCTGCGTTTGAGCCAATCAGAGGTCTCTTCACCAAATCGACGATTTTCACCAACCGATATATCAAGCTCTATCCGGTTACGAAGTAACTGCTTTTCGTGCTCACAAGAAACTAAAAGAAGCTCCTCAAATTTTTCAAGAGGAATCCTTTTTTGATAAGCAATATCAGCTATTTCTGTAAAACACTTTCCCAATACCAAATCATTTGCCAAGGCGCCCCTGGGAGGCGACACAACACAGAATGAAAAAATAAAAAGCAAGAAACATGTCTTCATTTTGAAATGGCACCGACAATTGGAAATTCAATAATACGGTATCGTAGCATAAAAAAATGGCGGGCCCAAAGGCCCGCCATTGACTGCACCGGTTTTCGTGTCTCGCGGAAACCGGCGAGCTTTCCGTTTCGCGGGATCAGAGACCCGCGAGATAATTGGTCGGATCGACAGGCGTCGAGCCCTTGCGCAGCTGGAATTGCAGCTGCGGCGAAGAAACATTTCCTGACTGACCGGATTTGGCAATCGTCTGGCCACGCTTGACCACTTCGCCGCGCTTCACCATCAGCTCGCCATTGTGGGCGTAAGCCGAGACGAAACCATTCGGGTGCTTGATCAGCACAAGATTGCCATATCCCTTCAGCTCGCTGCCGGAATAGGCCACCGTGCCACCTTCAGCGGCTTTCACAGCAGTGCCTTCCGGCACGGCGATGGAAATGCCTTCTGACTGGCCAGCTTTAAAACCCTGGATGATCTTGCCACGGGCTGGCCAACGAAATTCTGGTGTCGCCTCTTCGGTCGCAGCCACTGTTGGCGCAATGTCAGCTTTGGCGGCAGCAGGCGCTTCCTTCGGCGCGGCGGCGGCAACGGGAGCCGCATCAGACTTGGCAGACGGTTGCTGGAGAGCAGCTGTGCGAACAGGCTGTTCAGCCGGAGCAGCCTTTTGAGCAGGCTCGGTGCGAGCAACTTTGGTTTCAGCCTTGGCAGCAACAGGTGCCGCAGCCGCAACAGGCGCAACCTTCTGTGCCGGAGCCGGAGCCGCTTTAGCAGCAGGTGCAGGCTGATCTGCAGCAACGCGTGCTGACTGCTGGATTGGCGCGGGAGCTGGAGCGGCGGCGCTACGTGCAGCTGGCGGCGTGTAGGTCTGTGCCGGCGCAAGCGGTGCCGATTGCACGGGCGCGGCCAGAGGCGCGGATTGAACGGAAGAGACAGGTGCAGCTGCAACTTGCTGGGGAGCAGATGAGGCAAAGCCGGATGAATTGCCTTCAAAACGCTGAGACGTGCGGAACGGACCCGCATCAGGCTCACCATTGAAACGGCTCATATCGGAAGAGCAACCCACCAAAAGGGCGGCTGCAGATGCTACCAGCACAAGGCGGGAAACAGTCTGGGCAAGCTCAGAACGAATGAAACGACTCATCACGCAACCCACGCTTATACAATGTCATGAGACACAGAATGAGCCGTCGGAGTTAAAACTGCGTTTACGATGAACGATTTTTGAAAGATTTACGCGCATTTTTGACATTATTCGATGAGGCTCGCGCGAAGCTTGTAAAGCCTCAGGCCAAAACGCCCGAAATCAAGGGCTGCAAACGGCAGACGCCGATCTTCTCCGTCCGGAAACCGCGAGCTTCGTGCACAAGCCGCATGAGACTCGTACCCTCATCTCCCTGCCGCGCATAAATAATGATCCCGCCCTGTGTAAGACGCGACAAGAGCGCGGGCGGCAATTCCTTGACTGATCCTTGCAAGACGATCCGGTCGAACAGTCCGATCTCCTCGCCAAGGTTAAGACCGTCCCCATGCAGCACTTGCGCATTGGTGAGGCCTAATCCAGCGAGCCTTGTGGCGGCGGCGACAGCCAGGCTGTGAAAACGCTCGACGCTCACCACCTCTTTGGCGATGCGCGCCAGAATGGCAGTCGAATAGCCATTGCCGGTGCCGACTTCCAAGACGCGATGCGCGCCCAAAAGATTGAGGCTCTCGACCATACGCGCGACCAGAAAGGGCTCGGGCATGGTCTGGCCGCAGGCAATCGGCAGGGCAATGTCGCGCCAGGCGAGATCAGCATGGCGATGGGGCACGAATTGTTCGCGCGGCAAAGTTTCCATGGCGCGCAGCACGGCAATATTGGCGATGCCGCGTTCGCGCAGCGACAGCAGGAATTGCATGGTCGCTTGCGCAGGATTAGGGGCTGGCGCAGGCTCTGGGCGCCGGGCGGCAAATTCGAACAAATCCTCCGTCAAGATCAGCCCTCCAGCCGCATTTTCAGGAGAAACGTGTGGCCAATCTGGCCATAGAATTCTGATCCGTTAGATCGAGCCGCAAAGGCGTGATGGAAATACGACTGTCGGCAATCGCCGCCAGATCGGTGCCTTGCGGGGGTGTCGAGCGCTGGCGCGAAAAGCCGATCCAGTAATAGGGATTGTGGCGCCCATCAAACCGCTCATCGAGTTCGAGGTAAGACGCATCGCGCCGCCCCTGTGTGGTGACCGACGTGCCTTGCACGTCATCCGGGCGGCAGCTCGGGAAATTGATATTGACGAGAACACCCGGATCCAGCGTCTCTTCCAGCAAATGCCGGATGATCCCTGCCCCATGCGCTTCAGCGCAATCATAGGGAGCTTTATCGCGCTGGCCCGGCGGATAGCCTTGCGAGAGTGCGAAAGAGCGCACGCCCAACAATGTGCCTTCCATGGCAGCTGCAATCGTGCCGGAATAAGTCACGTCTTCTGCAAGGTTATGTCCGCAATTGACGCCCGACAAAACAATGTCCGGCGGCGCATCGCGCATGATGCGGCGCACGCCCATGATGACGCAATCGGTTGGCGTGCCCTTCACCGCATAGCGATTGGGCGCGACATGGCGCAGGCGCAAAGGATCATTCAGCGATAGCGAATGAGCGACACCCGATTGATCGGTCTCGGGCGCAACCACCACGACATCATCACTCAATTGCCGCGCGATGCGCTCCAGCACATCGAGCCCTTCGGCGTGGATACCGTCGTCATTGGTGATGAGAATGCGCATGGATGATCAGGCCTTCGTGATTTTTTCCAGACCACCCATATAGGGACGCAGGGCGTCAGGGACTGTCACGGAGCCATCGGGATTTTGATAATTTTCAAGAACAGCGACCAGCGCACGGCCCACAGCAATGCCTGACCCGTTCAATGTGTGCACGAAACGCGGGCTTTTGTCGGCGGGCGAGCGGAAACGCGCATTCATGCGGCGCGCCTGGAAATCACCACAGACCGAGCAAGAGGAAATCTCGCGGAAGCGACCCTGCGTGTCGCCCTCTTTCTGACCCGGCAACCAGACTTCGAGATCGTAAGTTTTTTGCGAGGCAAAACCCATATCGCCCGAGCACAGCAGCATGACGCGGTAATGCAGACCCAAGCGCTTCAAAACTTCTTCCGCGCATTTGGTCATGCGGTCATGTTCGGCGATTGAATCTTCCGGCTTGGTGATCGAGACCAATTCAACTTTGGTGAATTGATGCTGGCGGATCATGCCGCGCGTATCACGGCCCGCAGAACCTGCTTCCAGCCGGAAGCACGGCGTGCCCGCAGTCACGCGCATCGGCAGTGCGCTTTCATCGAGAATTTGTTCGCGCACGAGATTGGTGAGCGAAACTTCGGCCGTCGGGATCAACCAGAAATCATCCGCCGTGCGAAACTGATCATCGCGAAACTTCGGCAATTGCGCGGTGCCAAACATGGCATCATCGCGCACCAGCAAAGGCGGGTTCACTTCCGTATAGCCATTCTGCTCGGTGTGCAGATCAAGCATGAATTGCATGAGCGCGCGTTCCATACGCGCCAGTGCGCCCTTCAGCACAACAAAGCGCGCACCTGACATTCGGATGGCTGCTTCAAAATCCATGAGACCGAGAGCTTCACCAATTTCAAAATGCTCTTTGGGCACGAAGCCTGCCGGGAATGACGGCGCCTTGCCATCGCGACGCACTTCGACATTGTCGTGCTCGTCTTTGCCCATCGGAATTTCGGCAAGCGGCGTATTGGGAATTTCAGCCAGCGCCGCATTCAGCGTTTCGACAGCCGCTTTTTCCTGCGCTTCCAATTCACCCATGTGGGTCTTGAGTTCGGCGACTTCCGCTTTCAGCGCATCAGCACGCGCAGCATCTTTTGCGGCCATCGCTTGGCCGATTTCCTTCGAGGCGCCATTTCGGCGCTCTTGAGCGGCCTGCAATCCGGCAATGGCCGCTTTGCGGGTGTCATCCAGACTGATGAGTTTTTCGGCGAGCGGCTCGAGCCCACGGCGGGCGCGGCCCTCATCGAAAAGGGCCGCATTCTCGCGGATCCACTTGATGTCGTACATAAGTTTGCCCTTGGCGAAATCGTTGCGTCCGGAATGGCACCGAAGGGCCAAGGATGCAAGAGGGCGCAGCCCGTAACAGGGGACAAAGCGCGGGGCTAGTCGCCCGCCCCCTGCTCATCAACCACGGGCTTCTCTTTCGCCCTGCTTTTCTCGATCATCCCGACCGAGATGATGGACAGCTCATAGAGAAGTAGGGCTGGAATCGCCAAAGCGAACTGGCTGAAAATATCGGGCGGGGTCAGCACCGCCGCCACGATGAAGACCAGCACAATGGCATATCGGCGCTTTTCACGCAGGAAGGCGCTGTCGATAATACCGATGCGGCCAAGAAGGGTCAGCACAACCGGTAATTGGAAAGTCACGCCAAAGGCGAAGATCAGCGTCATGATCAGCGACATATATTCCGACACGCGCGGCAAAAGTTCGATCTGCGCACGGCCCGGTTCTTTCGACTGCTGCATCGCTAGGAAGAAATGCAACAGGTTCGGTGTCACGACGAAATAAACAAGCATCGCTCCCAGCGCGAAGAAGATCGGCGTGGCGACGAGATAAGGCGCAAAAGCCATGCGCTCATGCTTGTAGAGACCGGGCGCGACAAAGGCGTAGATCTGCGAGAAGATCACCGGGCATGAAGCAAAGAAGGCCGTAAACATGGCGACTTTGATCTGCGTGAAGAAAAACTCTTGCGGCGCAGTGTAGATGAGTTTCGCGTCCGGCCCAGCCGCATGTTCAAACGGCACGACGAGCAGATTGTAGATTTCCTTCGCGAAATAGAAGGAGATCATAAACATGACGAGAAACGCCAGCGCTGCCTTGATCAGGCGCGAGCGCAATTCGATCAGATGTTCGATAAGCGGTGCGCGTGTTGATTCAATGTCGGCGTCAGTCATGGCCCATCACGCCTTTGATGGTTCAGAGGGCGCGGGCACAGAGCTCGCAATAACCTCGGGCGGAACGGGTGCCTCAGCCACAGCGATTGCCGCTTCGGTGACAGGCTCAGACGAGGTAGGAAAATCAGGCATGTTGATGATCTCGGGCGCGGGGCCAGGGGCTTCCACCCGCGCTGTCGTGCTGCCATCAATCGCGCCGCCGATTTCATTGCGCACGGTTTGCACGGGATCGAAATTCATATCGATCTTGGCGACATCGGCAACTTTCGAAACATCCTTGCGGATTTCGTCAATCTCGGCCTCGCGCATGGCATCCATGAACTGGCCTTGGAACTCGCCAGCCATCCGGCGCATTTTGGTAATGGCTTGTCCCAATTGGCGCAGAACGCGCGGCAATTCCTTCGGCCCGATCACGATCAACGCGACAAGGCCGATGACGATCAGTTTGCCGGCATCGAAATCGAACATGAACCCGCGATATCCTAAAACTCAAAAGCCGCCGGCACGCGAAGCGTGCGCGGCGGGCAAAGCAGCCACAGGCTTTTAGCCAGCCTTAGGCGGCTCGGTTGCCGGATGCGGATGCGCATGAGCGGTCGCAGCAGCCGGAGCCGGTTGCGGGGCGGCGCTCGTCTGCGCAGCCTGCACGGGCGCTGGCTGTTCAATCGTGCGAACGGGCTCAGGCTGTGCCGGGGCTTTCGCCTCGTCCT
>Ga0209400_1000213_pt1 | contig 51789 bp, 62 predicted proteins | sample M_130807_EF_Meta_FD_187313 | JGI IMG/M metagenome (GOLD analysis project Ga0209400, IMG submission 187313) | Freshwater microbial communities from Lake Montjoie, Canada to study carbon cycling - M_130807_EF_MetaG (SPAdes) (version 2) | ecosystem: Environmental > Aquatic > Freshwater > Lake... | reverse complement strand
TGTACCTTGGTTGTTTTTGAGTACAATGAGGTCATCAAATTGATGATGCCATATGGGATAGAAAACCGTAGCCGAAGCATTGCGAATACCTCCTTGTGAACATGAACGCAAATCACCAAACCATTTCTTCAAGAATGGTATCATGCCAGTGTGCATGATTTCACCACCACGGATAGGCGACCCCAATGGCCGCAGTCGACCAATTTCCAGCCCTATGCCAGCTCGCTTGCTGGCATATTTTGCCATCATTTCACCACTAGCAAATATGCTGTCAAGATCATCGTCACTGCGAATGAGTACGCAACTTGAGAACTGCTTGGTAGGAGTGCCGAGCCCAGCAAGCACAGGAGTAGCGAGAGTAAATAAGCCGTCACTAGCCGCATTGTAGTATTCCTTTATGTAACGCATTCTGGCTGCGTTGGGCTCTTCTCCATGAAATACCGTGGCTGCTGCTATCATGTAACGCACCTGTGGTGTTTCGTAGATTTGCTTGGTGGCTCTGTTGCGCACCAAGTACTTCTCAATCAACTGCTCAATGGCAGCGTATGAGTATTCCTCATCTTTCCCATGATCCAACATGGCTTCCATCCGGTTCCAGTCAGACTCGTCGTACCAGGTCAACAGGTCAGGAGTGTATAGACCCACCTCCACATTGCGTTTCACAATTTCATACAGGTGCGGTGGTTCATAGCTGCCGTACACATCTTTGCGCAGCATGCTGAGTCGTTGTTTTCCGGCCACGTACTGATAGTTGACATGACCCACATCTGAGTGATTTTCCACATCAATCAAGTCCACAATGGCTCTCAACGTGATACCGTCAATGTCCTGAGTGGTAATACCATCATAAAAGTGCAACTGGGCCTTGATCTCGATCATGCTCTGACTCACATCAGCTATGCCTTGACACACTTTGGCCACTTGAGCTTGCCATTTTTCGATCATGAGTGGTTCGCGGCGACCACTACGCTTGACTACAGTTATATTGGACATGTTAGGTATATTGTTGTTTTAGATGCTGCTGGTCCAGAAGTTGACGAATCTCACCAGCTGGGTTGATATTTACGACAGAACTGGAGTCCCAATTCAATATATATTTTGTATCCGGAATCAGGACTAAATTGTTGCCGCGGTGGTCGTGAACCAGCTGTGCATGTTGAATATCCTTGCGATCCAGCAAAGTTATAGTGTACATGATTCCCAGCCCGCGAGCAATATCACAGTACATGTTGTCGCTCAATAGCTGCCAGGGATCGGGCCAGTCTGCTTGTTCGTCCCAGTGCAGGTGATAGGGTTGCCAGGGGCACCGAAACCACCAAGAATTTATTTCTGACAGGGCCCGGTCTAGTGGTAAATCGTGCGCTTGCAGTCGTAGATGACTCCACGACGCCAGGCGTTCGGCAAAAGTTTTAGGCCACATCAAGCGAGATAGGAAACGGAATAATTGATCACTGGCGCAGTGCCGGTGTTGGTAGATGTGTATTGAAACTTCATAGTGGAGCCAGTTTGAGTCACTGTGAGTGTCACGCCAGTGGGTGTGTTTTCCATGTAGTCATCACTATAGTTCAAGGCATTGGCCACAGAACCTGCTGCCACAGTTATGGTTCCTGTGCGATAGGCATCAGATCTGCGAATGGCATAGTTGATCAAAAATGTTGGCGAAGCGGTGGCATCAATCACCGTCAAGGTCACGGCCGAAGTCTGATAGTTGTTGAGTTGGACTGTTTGTCCCGTGAGTCTCACATAGCTGCCCATGGCCAGCTGCTCACCGTTGGTGAATGCAATACTGGCTTGATTGGCAAGATTGATTCTGGTGTAGATTGCGGCATTGGTAGCAGAACGCTCAAACTGGTCGCCCACGCTAACGCAGTTGGCCGACAGCAGGTCAACCACTGTGGTTGAGGGATTGCCTTCGCCACCAAAGTGATTGCCCACATCAAGAAAAGTGTTGTACAGTGATCCACTCAACTGCACTTCGCCGAACACAATGCCCTGGGCATAGATGTTGTCAAACACACTGGCCGACACTCGGAATCCCAAGAGAGGAAACGCAGGATTCACAGTGCCGCCAGCACCCAGCACAATGCCCTGATACAAGGTATCAAATTCCGACTGGTCAACTCTCACACCATTCATGCCTTGGTCAGTGTTGATGGCCCAGGTGGTGCCGCCAAACACACAGTGATCAAATTGAATGTTGCTGCAGATCAAACCTGCCGTGCTGGCAAACTTTATACCAGCAGATCCAGCCACTTCGTTCACAAGATCTGCAGTGCCCAAGGGTCCCACAAATCTTGATCTTGAAATCACACAGTCTCTAGCATCTTGAAACAGACCAATGCTGGCGGTTGACTTGAGACTTTCAAATCCCAGATCTGTTATGGTGATAGACTGCGGAGGTGTGGCACCACCGTTGCCGATGTTGGCGCCAGTTTGTTGCAAGCTGTCGCCGGTTTGAAACACATAGTTCACTGTGGCAGTTTGTGTCAACTGTATCACGCTGTTTCTAGCCCCCTCGCCCACCAGTGTAGCCCAGGGAGGAATTATGATAGTACCGGAAATCTTGTAGATGCCGCCGGGAAAGAACAAACTTCTGCGTATCTGCGGGTTGGTTTGTCTGCAATAGATTTCGTACAGCGCACGATTGATAGCGTCAGTGCAGTCTGTGACACCATCTCCCACAGCACCAAAGTCCAATACAGTGGCCCACTGATCCATCCAGCTCTGCACACTGATGTTGACCGGGGCACCCGAAGTAGGGCCTGTTTGTGCAGGATATCCAGCTGCTTCTCCCCGGTAGGTGTAACCCGAAGCTGTGATGGCCAACAGGTCAGAAAATTCTGTCAGGATTTCGGTATTGCCCACAACCGGCGCACCTTCCGCCAGAGTGCCATTGCCAATGAACAGTCGGCGTTGATCCACGCTCCAACCAAATTCGGCACCAGCCAGTTGTGGTAAATCTTGTTGCAGCCCCGAACGCTGTGTGATTCTCGAAATTTGTACAATAGCCACGATAGGATCCCTAAATGATCATGTATTTAGCATGTAATACTGTTCCACACGATCCCACCACAGTTGTCGATACTGCTCAAATTCCACACCCGCCAGCACAAATTCCTGATATTCCGGAGGCTTTAACATGTTGTTGTTGGCGTCCATGTCGGGTTTCACACACATCAAGATCACACCTTTGTTTATCTTGGTACCATGCAATTCGTTGTGAGCTTCGGCATAGGCACACAACTGCATGAAGTAGTCTTCGATCCACTCGCGCTTTTTGGGACGATTGGTCTGCTTGTAATCCAGGATAGCTTGGTCGCCCAGGTGTATACCACAGCCGTCTGTGGTGCCGGCATAGATACTGGGAAAGTATAGTGGCACTTCAATGCCCCAGAATTCCTGCACATTTTTCAAACCCTGTTCAATAACTACCGCAGCCATGGCATGACTGGCCCAGCCAAAAGGATTGGTGCCACGTGCTTTGACTTCTCCGGTCTTGACATAGTGCTCAAGATAGGTGTGCATTCGGGTGCCACGATTGGCAGCTTCTGTAGTGATGGCCTGTGCCTGTGCCACACCCACTCGATTGCGCCAGTTTTGCAGGGCTTGCCGTTTTTCTTCAGGCTTGGTGGCTTCCAGGATAGTAGTCACTGATGGCAGTCTGCGGCCGTCGGGAGTAGCATACAGTCGCCGCCCATCCACAGTTTCTCTGGGAATAGGTTGATAGTCAAATTTGGGATTGTACATGTAAAGAATAAAAGTTTTTTGATTGTCTGGGTAATAATTTTATGTTGGGATGTTGTTTAAATAATGTTTGATCTGATTCTGTTAATATCTTATAAAAGTTTTGATTTCCCTGAGCAAAGTTGCTGCCAGTTGCTCTGTCCTGAACTGCAGTTTCATATAAAAACTGATCAAATAAATCATGTATCACATGATCAGTTTGTAAAAAATCAGTTAGTTCCAATAGATAGCGATAAAATGGCAATTGAATCTGGCTTTTAAAAATATCATGCTTGAGAGCATGATCAACTATTGTCAACAATTGTGCACGATATCTTGTTGGTAAATTTTGAATGGTTATGCTGGGCGGATGATGCATGACAACAGGTTTAATTGGTATTTCTCGATTTGTGTTAAACCACTGATACCACCAATCTAAAAAATCAATGATATAAAATATGTTGTTCAAGCTCCAGACTGGTTGTACGATCAAGGATGCATTAGTATACTTAAATATGACAGAGAGATTTTTTTCAATATCACTAAACTTTGCCGGCCATCGAACATATTCGTAGTTGTGATTTACGCTGTCAATGCTCAGTGCAAGATGAATATACGAAAGGTGGCGCAATCTTTCCACTACCTTGGTATCCAATTTTGTTAGATTGGTTGTGATACTTAATGCCACAGGCAACTTGGTATCAGTCAACCAGTCAATGAGTTTGATGGCTCCGGGTTGAATTAATGATTCGCCGCCCAATATCATAACAGTAACTGACTGATATGTTTCACAAGCATTGGTGATGCTACTGGTTATGCTATCCCAAACACTGTTATCGTAACCAATATCTTGATACAATTCTTGTGGCACATTCAACTTGTAGGTTTGTGCGTATTTGCTGCTAAATGTCGGAGCACATGATCTACATGCCAAATTACATAGATTTGAAAACTTTATTCTGTAATGATAACTGTCAGACTCTCCGGTCTCGATAAATTTGTTTAAAACATCACTCGGAACTGTTGCCAACGACAGTGTTCTTTCGGATGTTCCTGTCTGAGATTCTAAATTCCAACACACCTGACATTGTTTACTAAGACTTCCGGCAAATATATTATTTTTTACCTCATCAACATCTGAATTGGAATATACACTACAGCAAAAATTATTGTTCAGTACAGCTTTGCCAGATTTAGCTTCATATTGATAATAATACGTTTGAAAAGGATTTAAACAAACATGTTGATTATTTTTAATCCAGGTAATTCTGTCAGCATGTGAGATGTCAGCCGGCAACAGATTTGTAACTGGGATTTTCATACTCTAAAACTCTCACCGCAGCCGCAGCGATCTCGTTCATTGGGATTGCTGAATTCAAAACCTTCATTTAGCCCTTGACGCACATAGTCCACAGTCATGTTGGCCAGCAAGGGTTCATTGCGCTTGTCCACCAACACACAAAAGCCAGGGGTGTTGTGATCTCCGGGTTGAGCATAGTTGATGGTGGATTCGTCATATTCATAGCGATCCACATATTCTAACACATAAGCCAAGCCCGAGCAACCGGTGGTTTTGACACCTAGCCTGATGCCAGCACCGCCACGTTGTGCCAGGAGTTTTTGAACTTTTTTTCTAGCTGTATCAGTTAGCTGTATCATGCTTGGTTCGGTAGTCGGCGATTGCAGCTCGGATTGCATCCTCGGCCAAGATGCTGCAGTGAATCTTCACAGGTGGGAGTGCAAGCTCTGCCGCGATCTCGCTGTTTTTGATATTTTGAGCAGCATCAATGTGCATGCCCTTGACCATTTCTGTAACCAAACTTGAACTAGCAATGGCTGAACCGCAGCCATATGTCTTGAAACGAGCATCTCTAATAACACCATGTTCATCCACCTTGATTTGCAATTTCATCACGTCACCGCATGCCGGTGCTCCCACCATGCCCGTGCCCACATCCGCTTCGTCCTTGCCAAAGCTGCCCACATTGCGGGGATTTTCATAGTGGTCCACCACAGCCTTACTGTAAGCCATATAATTCTCCCATTGTTATAATTTTATGCGACTTTGTGATCAAAGTCAAGTTTTTTATTTTGCTCGTTTTAGAGCAGATTGAGCATTCTTGGCCACAATGTCTTGAGCCTGATTTGCCGTCATGTCAGTGTCAGTTTTTGTATTTCCACGAAATCTCAACACTGGAGAATTGGGCTCATCCTGCTCCAACACATTGCTCAGTGGTGGTTGTGCCAGCAGTTGTGGCAGTGTGTCCGGAGTCACTGCCACGCCCAAGCTGTTGGCCATGCTGATAAAAGCTGTTTTTGAAATTTCCTGTGGGCCCGAATCATCTCGGGCACGACCTGTCAACAATGCCACTAGTGCAGTGAGTTTTTGTGCACCCGGATCTGCTATTTCACAAATCAACATGTTTATCTGCGTGGGCGACCAAGTGCAGCAGCAGGCTCTTCAGCATCGGGCTCGATTTCAGCATCAACATCTACGTCAATGTCAGCTGTGGGATCAGCAACAGCATCTGCAGCAGGCAAGGCTGCAGCAGCATCTGCGCCAGTCACATCAGGCATGGCAGGAGCCTGACCAGTTACCACACCCAGGGCACTATCCAATTGCTGTCTGGCAGCTTGAAGATTTTGCACCAGGCCACTCAAGGCCGCGGTGGCATCAGTGTTGAACTGAACGCTTTGTTCTGCGCCAATTTGATTCTTGATCTGATCCACCAAGGCCGGCAGATCTTTGAACTGCAATTCAGATGTGTCTTCCAACATCTTTTGCATCTTGTCCACTAGGTCTTGAGCGGCCAAAACCACTTGAGCCTGTTGAACTTCACTTTCTTTAAGCACACGATAGGCTCTGCGCAAACGGCTTTCAGCAGCAAGAGTGGCTGCTGCGTTAATTAGTCCTTGTTCTTCAGGGTTGAGGGTCTGACCTTGAGCCAGTTTTTTTTGTGCTTGCTTGTATTTGGCATCAGTTTGAGGATCGGCTTTGGGTACGCCAGCAGTCGGAGCCACCGGCGGCATGGTTTCTTTGAGACGATGTGTTAGAGCCTGTTCCATCATGACCAGACGCAAGTAAGCAGAGTTGCGCTCGCTCACATGAAATTCTGGTCTAGCACGATGTTCTGAGATCAAGCCACGCACACGACCCAGCATGGCACGTGCTTGACCCGGTGTTACGGTGTCAAATTTAATGGTTTTACCAAAATAGCTCTCAAGTACTCGAGCGGTTTGCTCGGTTGGTTTTTGATGGGCCAGTTCTTGCAGTTTCATTATCGAATCCTCTTTGTTGAATGTATTTAGCCAAATTTACACAAACTGCTAGATGATTTTCCAGCTGTTGTTTGCGAATTGATCGAGTCTGTAACTTGGCTTCCACATGGTCCCGGAATTCATATTGCTTGCTCCGACGGCTCACAGCAGTCCTTACTTGCACATCATGAGTCACTCGACTCAGCATGCGATCTGTGGTTTCAATGTCGCGAGCCAGGCGGTATTGTTGATAACGGTCAGCTATACACCAGCTGACTGCAGCACGAGTGGTGCCAAATACTGCTGCCGGTGTGTTGTTGCGGAAAACTTGATGTTGTTGATCACTGCTGACCAAGCGATAGCGACCAAACAGTTGGTATCCACCTTGAGAATCCGGGGCAATGATGTTGGGCAAGATCTGCTGCAACTCATCGGCAAGAGCACGTTCAACTGATTTTTTTGACTTCATTTAATCACATAATGTGTGACAAACCAGGCCAAGCTGGCCAGCAACACACCAATGATACCCACGCCCCAGTTGATGATCTGATCGTTGCGTTTGGTCACAACCGAGTGCATCATGTCATGCATTTCTTTGACCATTTTGCTCACGGATGAAATTTTGTCATCCACACTGTCGAGTCTGTTCTCGATGGCATTGTAACGCTCAGCACAGAGCTCAACGTGCGCTTCTAAACTTTTTTTCTCAATGTCTGTTGCCTCAACCATGATTTTCTCCCGCTTGATTATTTAGCAGGTTCAACTGAAACCATAGGTTTTGAAGCTGGCCTTGGGTCACTAGTACTTTAGTACTAGAAGTTGTTTCATCCAGTCCTGTCAGCATGGGCACACCCTCACAGTCGGCCTGCAGCAGGCTTAGATCCTCACCATACACATCCTGAGATTCCACTTCAAACTCAAACTGCCACATGTGACCCTGGCGTGTTGGCACAGTGGCCGAAAACACCTGGGTTCGCAGGCTCAACAACTGCTGTAGGGTTTCCCAGTTGCGCTGTTGATTTCTAGATCTATTCCAGTCTCGTTCAGTAGTGATTTCACGGCCAGCACAATCCAGGAATGGCACACGGGACACTTTGTAGTGGCCGGTCACTCCGGTCACAGTGATATCAAACGAGGTAGTACAAACAATCTTCACAGTGGGTTATTTACACCAACAAAAAACCCTGGGTTTTTAATCCAGGGTTTTTGTTCACAAAGATCGGTGATTAGGAAGCAGCCAGCTTGAAGCCAATGCTGGTGCAGCTATCCAACTGGTAGCCAGTGGCTGTTACGTTGGCAGCAGCCAAGAACGCAGAGCTACTAGCAAATGCGCCTTGGGGGAACACAGCAATGCTCAACACTGTACCGTCCACTTGGTACATGGCCACTGTGGAAGTTTGTTGAACTGATTGCAGCACGTTGGCCACGTACTCGTTCACGCCTTGTTGGGACACAACACTGGTGTTGGCCACAACGCGGAAAAAGTCCAGCTTGGGACCAGCAAAGTTAACTGGTGTAGCTGCTGTGTTAGCGTCAGCACTGACGGGACCTGTTGCAACGTCTGTTGCAAATACTGGTTGTGCATCACCGTGCACTCGTGTAATATAAGCCATTTTGATTCTCCTTGGTATATGGGTTCGTTGACCCTACACTTATTTACCAAGTTGACAAAAAATCACCGGTTAGGCGGCTTTTCGAGCACCAAAGCCGCCAGCGGTTCTGCTGACCAGCTTGGCACGACCAGCAGGAGTGGCAAACACCCAACCTTCTTGTCCGGGTTGCTGCAGGTCCAGCTGTCGCTGTAGATCTTGCTTGAGAGCATGCAACAGGTTCCAGATATCAAATGCCACTTGCATGCCCAGCATGTTGGATCTGGGACTGCGGAGATATTCCACCGTATTGTTGTACTTGCGTGGAGTCACTGCAGTCTGCAACCAGGCCACAAATGATTCAGGTGTGGCAGCCGAGTAGTCAGTGCCCTTGAGACTGTTGATGTAGCGTTCCATTAGTGCCGGGAGGTCTGTGATCTGCTGTGATCGCAATTCTGCGGGATTCAGCAAGCCTTGCAGGGCCTGTGCAGATTCACCTCTAGTGAGCGGGGTCAGCTCGGACATTATGCCACGATTGATCTGCAGATTCTTCAGGGTCTTGACTGTGGCTGCTGTGACCATGAGACCTGGCACTCGTTTCAGCACACTTTCGGGATCAGTTTCGGGCTGCTCGGCGCTGCCGGGATCATCCATGCGTGTGTGTATGGCCACACCCACGCGACTGGCAGCAATTTTTTGTCCCAGTTCACTGCTTTCGGGAATTCTGTAGGTGATGCCATCATGCTTGTTGGGGTTGAAAACCAGGTTGCCTGCATCACGCACATAGGGATCCGCCGACGAGTACAACATGTCGCCCTTGAGGTATCCTTGAAATTTACGCGGTGTGGCCGCTTGCAACAAGGGCCACAGTTCTTGATACATGGGCAACAGGGTCTGCACACGGTCAGCCCGTTTGCCTTGAGCAGCCGCGGTTTGATCACGCTGTGCCATGATCTGTGCTATTTGTTCAGGACTGGTGGCCAAGCCCGAGTAACCCACTGCAGTGGCGCCGGCCTTGTCTGTGAGCACAAATTCGCCCTGTTCATTTCGGCCAAATATCACAGCAGGTGAACCATCCCACTTGATTGTGACATATTCTTGAGCATTTGCAGCAGCTTGACGAATGATGTCCACAGCCTGTCGGGCACCACGCAAGCCTGCTTGGAACACCAGGTCCTCCACATAGGGAATTCGGGGATTCTTGGCTTCACGCAGATATTGCACCCGCTCGTCGCGATCTTCGATCAAGGGCTGCATGCCTTGGTTTACAATACGATCTCTCAGTCGAGCTAAAAAATTTACTTCGTTGTATTCAATGTATGGATTGGTATTAACCTGCTCCATGAACGGCAGTCCTTCACGAGCCATGTGTTGGCGAAAGTCTGCCAACTTGGCATCGCGTTTGGGATCGCGCTCCAGGGCTTTTACAATAGTTTCTACATTGCGCAGGTCAGAACGAGTGGCACGAGGATTTAATAATATTTTGGCCACCTGATCAGGGTCATCGGTTATGAGTTGATTGGTGGCGCGATCCTGGATGCCGTCGTTTTGATTCAACTTGTAGCCCATGCTTTTAGCCATGCTGTTCATTAGCACATTGCGTTCACGCCCTTTGTATTGGCTGCCAATGCCACCACTCAACACAAACTGACTCCACTTGGGTTTTCCTAAAAATGTAAAATCTGTTTGAACATGGCCCAGATCGGGTCGGCCGTTGATGGGAGTTTTAAAATGAACTATGCTACCGGACTTTTTTACATAATCTTCGGGCTCGAGTCCGTGACTGGTGCACCACTGACCGAGTCTGTTAACCATTTGATCTTTGGTGAATTCATTGGCATCGACACCGAGATCCAGATCGCCACTGGATTCTTTTTTGCCTGTACTGCCCAACCACTTTTCAGGATAGCCCTGTGGATGACTGGCATCCGCAGTGTCAGGATCAAGTTCACCATGTAAGTCAAGTCCAGTCAGTTGTTCCAACCAAGTCACTGTGGGATCAACATCAGTCTGATTAATGCGTTGTGTTAGGGCCTGACCACTGCCGTCCTTGAACACATTGCCACCTTCGGCAATAGCCCGTCGCAGGCCAAGATCAAATCCCTGCATCAGTTTTTCTCACAGTGCGAGCAAATTTGGCAGGGTCCCGCAAGCGAATGGCGTTTAACAGTTTTCTCGACAAATTTTCAGCTTGTTCAGGTGTGTATGCAGCATCAATGTGTTCCAGCAAGCGAATAGCACTGGCAATCACATTGGCGGCACGACTTTCTACCACATGGCGCTGATCGCGCTCCACATACATGGCGTCAAGTTCTTCAAGTAGGCTACGAGTTTTTTTCTGCATGACCGGCGGACCCTTTGACTTATTTACCACAAACATCATCGCAGATGACTAGTCTACCTTGGTCATAACTGTCAATAGACCACGATTGTTCAACACAGTTAAACCACTCAATGCATTCTTCTAAGGTATATTCCAGTGCATTATTTTTTGATATGAGAGGAATTAATTGTGCATTAGCAGCTTGATGATAATAGCCAGCGCCATATGTTTTGGGATAAAATCCTGTCCAACAGCACGGACTTACATCACCTGTGGCACTGATGTATATGCTTTTTAAAGTCTTGGTTTTACAAAATATATGTTTTTTTGGGTGTCGATCAATAGTAATATCTTCAAGCAATACTTCATCTGTTTTCCTTTTATGAAATAGCACTTTGAAATCCTGTTCTCCGGTATAATTGCCCAACACATGAGTCAAATTACCGTGGCGATCAAATACCGGGGCAGTATTTCGACCATCATTGATCAATTGGAAACTTTCAAACCCAAGAGTTTTACTCAGTTCACGACATTGCTCACGTTGATGACGGTTGTGATCAAATTCAATCATTTTCCAAACAGCTCTACCTCCAGCTGCAATAAATGTTTGAGCATTGCGAATCACTATGGACCACACTGTGTTTTGTCTATACAAGTGATGAGTATCTTCTAATCCGTCGATACAAAACAACGCTGTAACAGGAGTTTTTGCCAACTGAGTCCAAAATTTGCTGTCCCTGGCGCCACCGTTGGTGCTGACAGAAATATTCAAAGTAGGATTCACATTAAAAAAGTATTCAACGATGTCAGGACCTTCGGGATTCATCACTATGTCTCCAAAATTTCCATTGATACGAATGCTAGTCAGCTGATTCAAAAAATCCGGCTGAAATAGTTTTTTAGCATTCTCAAGAGAAAGATTTACTTCAGGATATCCTCCATTGAACGGATATCCCCAAAATGTTCTAGGGCACCAAGGACAACTGGCATTGCATAATGAAGAGATTTCAAGATGCACATCTCTGATATTTTTAAAATCTATCATTGAATGATCAGCTCAAAATGATCTTGATTTGGTAGGAAAAATTCTTTATTGTGTTTTTCTTGAAGTATACCACATATTAATCCGTGATCGATTGTGTCAAAATGATGTTTACTTTGTTCCCAAGATATAGATCCTGCAACTAACTCTTTATATAGATTATTTTTTTGTATTATTGATTGTTGCGTTAATTGAAAAACTTCATTGATTTTTTTTATGTCAACATCTTTTTTAATTTTTGATAACTCTATCTGCATGAGATCAGGTCCTTGATATAAATTATCAAAATTAATCTCTATATCAGTCAACGGGTGCAGAGTATTATGATATCCAGCATGTTCTTTAAAATACAAATAAGAAAGCGCATAATTTTCTCTCCTTACCGCAGCAGTATCTTTCTTATAATGCTGTATTAATCTGTTTGATAATTTTGTCTCAGAATCAGGATTGTCTGATGCCGCTTTCCTCCACATATTGTTAAGCAGTATTGCAATTTCTTGTCTAGCAACAACCTGTATTATTGTGGCAGATGGCCAGCGAGTTCGTAGTTCATTGATGTTGCCAAACGAATGCGTCACTGTTATTTCATGTTCGGGTACAAATAATTTTATCTGTTGACAAAATTGGTCAGGCGATTCTAAAATCAATCGAGAATATTCTTTTTTTGGGTTCCGATGAAAAGATAGATGTTTATCAAACAACTCGCCATTGTTCGTTAAAATTTGCGCTAAAAAATTACCAAGCCCACCGGGTGGGTAATCTATAAAAATCATTTGTAAATTCCATTAGGGCCGCGGCCGGGCCAGTAGTCCAGGCATACGCCTTCTCTGTGTATATCTGTTGTAAGACAATGCAATCCACCGTCCCAAAATCCACGACATCTAAAATCAATGATATGTGGTATTACGCCCATACTTTCAAGCTGTCGACAAGCACGATCGTCTTCGGCAATACAAAAGATATTGTGTTCATCTACCACTAACATATTGACTTCAAAAACTGTTTCCATACTATTGCCAATCCAGTCTTGAGCATATTTAATTATAGAATCATTATAGATCTGATAGTCTTTTCCAGGCATCCACCATTTGCCATTGAAACCATTATTTTGTCTTTGTTCGGTAGTATCATGTAAATAAAATACATTCCAGCCAGGAAAAGTCGTTTCATAACTTGTTCGATAATGCGTACTGAAAATAGTTTTAGGTTTAACCGGACAAAATATGCCATCATTGTGCTCATTGGTGTGACTGACATGAACACGATATGTTTTTGACAAATCTTTTACAACCTGTTCAAAATAGCCATAGCCAGAAGAATCTTTCCCGCAGTCAAGAAAAATATCTTGCCCAACTCTTACCGTACTAGGAAAAGGAACAAAACACATAGGATCCGGGTTAGATCTATCTAACACTACCACTTTTTGATCTTGTTTTTTATATAAATCTATAGTTGCCTCGAATCCTGTAACAGAATTTTCATACTGCGGAATAATATATAAAGTATCTCCTAATGTCATTGCCCAGTCTCTGGGAGTTATAGGAGGCTTAATAAGATTTCCGTCTGAGTCAACAAACTTAGATTTATCTTCAAAGGCAGGCCGGCGGACTATAATGCCCAATTCTTGTAATTTTTGTTCGAATTTTTTAAGATCCTGTTTAGTAAGCTCGGTGATTGATTCAAATATGTCCTGTGCTTGGTTATCAAAATCACAATACCACTCAGCAGGATAACAATCTCCTAGCCACACTTCTTTAAGAGGTTGGAATCCGGTATGACTACTAATCATGATTGTTTTATCTGTCCCAGTAACTGTTTTAGTTTGGCACTTTGCACGTCGGCAGTGACTCGGCCAATTTCGCTAGTGTTAGTATTTACAGTTTCTCGATTGATCATTGTGCTTTTTGCCTTGATACTATCAAGAAAATTACCCTTGGCAAAAGAATTAACTGGCCCGGCTTCTTCGCCTGGATCTGTAATACGCATGGTTTCGACATTATAGTCCAGGTCGATTTTCATGCCAACCCCAGTACTACTACGCGATTTCATACACTGTATCTGATATTTACCGCGCTCACGCATGGCCCTACTTGTAAAAATACCAAATACATTGTCTGCTGTATTGATCTTGCTGATACCACCCGAAATGTGACTGTGATCAAACTCTACTTCTTCCACTGCTGACCGATTCAGCTGACTTGCTGTTACAAACAGCACATTGAGTTCCTTGGCCAAGTTACGCAGTTCTTCACTTACATATTTGTCCTTGACAAAAAGGTCATTGGGACTAACTTTGGCACTGACTGGCATCAACAAGTCCAAGTAGTCGCACATGACAAAGTCTACCCGGATTCCGGTCTGCACTTGCACTTCTTTGATATAACTGCGAATGTCGTTGATGTTGCTTTGTGCCGGCAATGCTTTGATACGATACTGTCCGGCTTTCTTGCTCACCAACTTGACTTTGAGTTCAGTTTGATCAATGTCTTTGCGAATTTCTTTTGTGCTCATCCCGGCCAACATGGCATCAGTTCTTAACGCACACAATTCTTCACTCAGTTCCAAACTGATATACACCCCACTGAGTCCGGCTTGTAACCAAGACAACGCTATGTTCATCATGACTAGACTTTTGCCAGATCCACTTCCACCAGCAAAAATGTTAAGTTCGCCGCGGCTAAAGCCACCGTACAGAATCTTGTCCATCTGTGGCCACCCTGTGCTTACTTGGCCACCTGAGTTAAAGTATCGGTTAATACGATCTGCCGGATCACTGAAGTAATCTGTGCCCATGTCTCGGGTCAGGCTGATCTGCACAGCATCTTTGATTAGTTTTTCTACCGGATCATACTCGCCCTTTTCCAAGAGATCAGCACTTTTGAGAATGGCTCGTTCCAGTTCTTGACGTCTAGTAAACTTTTCAAATTCTGCCATGAACCACTCAAAGTGGCCTTCGTTCAAGTCCGGCACTCGACTCAGCTGTATTCCTGTGGCAGCCGAAATCACTTCCACTGTGGGCAGGGTTTTGTGATCACGACTGTGCTGTTGGATAAATTCAGCCACAGGGCGCAGCTTGCGATCAAAGTTTTCGGGATTGTAGATGTTCTGCACACGCACATAGCTGCCGGCATCTTCCAACATCATTTCCAGAAAAATTTTCTGAACATCAACTGAGTAATCTTTTAGCAAGTTGCTTCCTTTTCATTTCAATCTTTATACGCGATGTTTCTCGGGCCTGGAATATAGTTAGCAAGGCGCCTACTCGACCCAGGCAAATCACTGCATCATTCACATCCTTACAACCCTCAGGCCACTCAGGTATACTTACTGCCCAGCCCAGTTCTAGAGCACGATCCACCAGGTCCATGCCAGCTCGATCTTGATCTGGTACCACAGTGACTTCTCGGCCCAAACTTCTTATCAGTCTAGCTTGTGCATCACCCACAGTGTTGTGCATCAAGGCCAAGCCACCTATGCTGAGTGCGTCGAATATGCCTTCTGTCACAATCACATGCTGCCATGCAGGTCTTTGCAAATCTGTGCCAAACACATAGCCGGGTTGTGAGTGATTGATGTACCGGGGCTGCCGGTTGTCTAAAAATCTAGCACACCAACCCACCACTTGGTCATGATGCATGAACGGAATGATCACTTGTGGTCTTGTCCAGTGAACACCGTCATTTTCAATCGCAGTCATCACAGGATAATCCTCCGGAACGCCACGCTGTCTCAAGTATTGCCACTGTGCCGCATGCTCGGGAGTAACCAATTCACTGAATGGTGGGAATTCGTCACACTCGTCAAACTTGATGTCAGTAATGGCCATGGCCACACGCTGTCGATCATCAATGATGCCGTACACGCTGCGATGCCGCAAACTGTCAAGGTTCAGTTGATCAATATCACTATCACTCACACCCAACCAAGTCAGCAGTTGTCTGGCTCGAAAACCCAGTTGTCGTCCCAAAACAAAACTGGCTGTGAACTGGCAGTTGAAGCAATGGTAAGAAAAGCCTAAATCGGTAATTTTGATTCCACCACGCTGGCGCCGGTCCGGTGATTGACCACGATGAGCACAGCACACAGCATTGAAGCTGATCCAGCCCGAAGGCGTTGACTTGCGTTTGCCCGGCAGTAAACTCACCACATCAATCATGCTACATTGTAACACAATCGCAACTGAGCAATCAACAGTTCCGGCAATTTATCGATACAGGAGATTGGTCACAAAGCCTGTGGTAACAATCACCACGGCTGGGTTCATGGTGGGCGGACTTGGTCTATAACCCGACCCACCTGACACAACCTCAATGCTGCTCACAGTTCCCTGACTTCCCAAATATGCTCGTGCCACTGCACCAGCACCTGTGCCCACAATGCTGATGTGCGGTGGTGCCATGTAGCCCAGACCCGGATTGGTCACTGTGATGCCAGTGATCACCCCCTCAGTGGCCTGTACTGTGGCCTGTGCAGGTCGTGCTGGTTGATCCAAGCTGCTGAAAATGCTGTTGTTGAACGCCACTCTCAACAGGGGATGCCAACCCATGACCGTGATGTAAATGATACCAGTATGATTGAGATAGCTTGTAGATTCAGTCACATTGTACCAAATACTTTGATAGTTTTGAGCAGCTTGTGTTTTGATGGTACCAGTGTAGCCCACAAGATCCATTTGTATGGTAGTGACTGAACTGGAGGGCTCAATGAAACTGCTGTAGTATTCCAAATTCTGATAAGGGTTTTGTGAGTATCCACCCGCGTATGCACCTTGCAGACTCCAGTCTGGGTAGTCGCCAGGCGAGGCAGCGCCGTAGTCGTTTTGTGCCACAGTGCGTGTGGTGGGTATGGTGAGCTCTGTGCTGGGCAAGCTCACAGGCCAGACCGAATTCACAATGTCCACTGCGGCTCGGGCACCTGCTTGTGCGTCCACAAACACAGCTTCTACCAAGTTGCCACTGGCTCGAGTGATGCTGTAACTGGCTGGCTGTGCTGTGAGTTCCACTAGATCTTGTGCCTCCAGTGTGACTCGGGCTCGGCCTACGGTGGCGTTGATAATGGTCATGGGTTTTTCCAACAACAGTTCAACACCGTCTTGGCTGACCATGCGGAATGTCAACACACTGCCTGTGATGTTGAAGGGCTTTTGATCTTGATTGATGAACTCAAACAACAGCACATTGTCAACACCTAGATTAACGGTCAATCGTTTTGCGTACACTGGGTCATACCTATAGGGAAAAGTTGAACCACCGCTGGCATCCATCATTAACACTCGTGTGACCTGCTGGTAGATATAAGCTGTGGTAGAATACATACATGTTATTTATCGATATTTGCCGGATGATTTTGGTTGTATAAATATCATCAATGAGCCCAGATATCTTTGCCAAATTGGCCGAAAAATACCCGTTTATCACTCTTTGCACTTATGCTGCCAACGAGTACGTGGGTATCATACAAAATAGAGACGACTTTATTACCACCATCTACGACTTTGGCAGCATCATAGAAGCAGAACAAAAACGACTGTTTTTAGAATTGGCCAATGTGTGGTGGTGGGAAAGCAATCGCAGCATACCCATCAACATATTTCTCAAACATGAGTGGGAGCCATTTCGTCCCTACTTGCGCACATTCACCAATCGAGATCTTGAAATACTACACGGACCAGTTTGCAGCCTGTCGGAAATCAGCCGCAAAAAAACCAAGCGAAAATCAATTACCCTAGTTCGACGTGTGGAGTAGATTCATGTGCAACGACACCAAGGCTGCATAGCCGATGGCGTGAGCATGCTTGAACACAAATCCTCGGCTGTCATCTCCGTCCCACACTGATTCAAACACTGTTTCCCAGGGTTGGTTTTGCAAGTGAGCCTTGCCCGGACGAATGATACTGATAAATGCTGCCATTCTTGGCACAGAATCTGGCTGCATGCTTTTCAACAACTCAGTATAGTTGCCCACATGTACCAGTTGAGCAGCCCAGGCTGAATCCTGCCACAGTCGAGACCAAGGTGGTTCCTGTGCCAACAGTTGATTGTAATGATCCTGGTCACGAATCAACTGGTACACACTCATGTTCAGCAAATCAATCTTGAAGTAGCCCCGAGATTCAGCCTCTTGATAGTCTATGGCAGCACAGCCCAACACCGGATCTCTAGGTATGTTGGTCACATACACACCTGAATTGTGCCGGCGTGCTTGATCATTTACTGTTTGTCTTGCTGGAGTATGACGTATCAATGCCAACAGCTGATCCCGATTGGCCAAGTCAATGTCAATGTCGGCGCTCATTACCAACCTGCTTTCTTCAAGATATCCCGAGCATACTCAACATCAGCTGGGTAGTCCCGGAATCGTTTTTGCCAGGCATCAGCATCGATGTAGGGCCAGATTGCTGCGACCAAGTCTGGTGTTAAATTGCCCAGGAATTCCTGACCAGAATCTGAATTGTAAATGGCCCAGGCACTGATTCTGCCCGCTGTGATGGCATGACATATCACATTGGCATTGCCGTATCGCATGCAATCCTGTGCCGGACTGCCGGTGGTTTCTTGCCAGGAGATACCAAACTCCATGGCTCGCGCCAGGGCATCGTCCACAGTTTCCATGCGCAGATACTGTATCAAGAACTCGGTGTACATGCTGTCACGGCACCAGTGATCAATTTTTTTGTTTTGTTTCAGCAACCATGTCATGAATTGTTCGGGATTGATCACTCGGGTGTTCACACAGTAACGACCAAATCTCACAAATGCTCGATAGTACGGTGATTCAGCAAAATCTTCAAATGTCTTGAGCTGAGCCGAACCTTGACACAGTTCGTAGAATTTGAGATAGCCATACATGGCCAGTCGCACTCCAGGTTCGTTTTGCTCCAGGCGCCGACGACGTGGTTCACAGGCATGCACTGCAAGACTGCTTTCTTTCACAAAATCTCGTTTGCAAAACTCACACTGATATGTCACGGTTCTTGTCCATGCTGCCGGACGTACTCGGCTAGTTCTTTTTTGGTGGTAATCTCGGCCAGCAAATCAATTTCGTCACTTTTGAAATGTGGGAACAAGTTGCTCAATTGTTTTTTCACAGAACTGGCACCGGGTTCTCGTTTACGTGGCGAAATCCACTGATGCCGCTGTGCGCCTAGATCTGGACTCACTGTGGTAGCACACAACCACTGCAAGTCTGGTAACTTGCCCAAGGAGAAAAAGTGTTTGTTCAATCGCTCGTTGGTGGCAATCACATAGAATTCCTGCAGTTCTCGGGCGCCTTGCACACCACTGGCCCAGCGTATCATGAGATAGTTGGAAAACTTCTTGCGTTCTTCTGGAGTAAGGTCACGATAAAAATCACGATTCTTGCGATCCAACTCACGCATTTCGTTGGCAATATTTAATTTGTCACTCATTTTTTTTGCTCAGCTGATATATCACTATAGCACGGTCCAAGGCATCCTGTAAAGCAGGATTGGTTTCGGCGGCTCGACGAATGTTGCCCCATAATTGGTCTTGTTCAAGATCTTTTACTAGTCCTGCTGCCTTTAGGCTTTGCCCAATCATGCGACGCTCTGTGGATCCCCACTCTCTGGCATACACAGTTTCTCCCCCATCGGGGCTTTCGTAAATGTACTCGGCACCGGGCCTAAGACTTCCCATGTTCGTAGCCCCATTCCAACAACACCCAGTCAAGGAATCGTTGCACAGCATCATGATCTTGGGGATAGGTAGCACCGTACAATTCCGCCATGCGTGTGATTGCCTGAATAAGTTCGGGTTCGGTGTATGACATGTTACCAGGCTCGATTGTAGTCCACAATCTCACAGTTGCGGCTAATGTCTTTCACAAAGTACACACAGGGTGGTGTCTCTCCAGCGGACAATGGCACACACAACATCTGTCCGTTCTTGAGTTTGGGTGCATGCCAGGTCACTTCATGGTACACATCCAGGATTTCAATGTCGGGGAAACTGGGACGGAAACTGGACAGTGGATTGAATTCAAACACACGGAATCCACGATCATTGATGGATGTGAGTGGCAGTGCTTCTAGGTCACCCAGGTCAGGTTCACCAATCAGGATCTGCCAGTCAATGGGCATCTTGATGCGATGCTCGCCAATTCTCAGCACCAAGGCCGGACTGGTAAAGCTCTCCAAAAAGATTAGCGGAATATAAAAATAGTCCGGGTCCTTGGGGTCGCTGTTGTCCAGGATGGCAAAGCGCATGTCGTCCACTTCGTCGGGCAAGTGGTTCAAATCAAATGTGGCGTTGTCGAGAGTTAATATTTGCATTGTTGTATAATACACTGGCAGGTTTGTAAAGTCAACGGTTATTTGATTTTCATCCAGTCTAATTTTTCTTGGGTGAAATTGTATTTGGCTTCTTTGTAGAACTGTTTGCGCTTGGTCAAATGACGTTTAGCAAACTTACAGGTTGATGTTATGTCCCAGATTTCCACATGGTCTTTGTCTTCGGCTTTGCGGATACCACGCCCAATACTTTGTATAACCCTCACAAAGCTCTTGCCCGGCTCCAGCAACACCAGGTTAAAGATTCTAGGAATATTGATACCCACAGCAGCGACGCCGTAGGTGGCCACGATAATTTTGTCAGAGCTTTCAGCCACTTGATCATATTCATCCTGTCTTGCTTGGGCTTTGGTAGCACCTGACACAAACACAGCTCGATCACCCAGGCGCTGTACCAAGGCATGACCTGCTGCCACACGATCTACCAAGACCAGGGTATTGCCGGTGGCATTTACTCGCTGGATTAGTGCAGCCACGGTGTCCAGTCGACCAGACTCTTCCAACAAGTACTTGAGCTCGCTTTGATAGTCTTTGTACTCTACCAGGTCTACCAACTGCACAATGTTCACATGGCACTGAGCCAGCACACCACGATCCTGCAGTTCACTGGCCGACAAGTGACTGATCACAGGACCAATGCTCACAGTGAGTGGCACACTCTCAAACTTTTCTTTGGGCACAGTTCCTGTGAGTCCCCAGCGAATGGGCACACGACTCATGACTCCTGTGAGCAAGGTCTTGAGTGCGTCAGCCTTGGCCATGTGCACTTCGTCCACAATCACTGCTACCACATCTTGCAAAAAGTCCTGTATGGTGTACTCAGCCACACCCGATTGTGTGTTCTTCATCAGCACATTGAGACTCTGCCAGGTGCAAATGGTGTGCGTGAGTCCCAGTTCTTTTCTATCACCAAAGTACACACCCACATCCAATCCCAGTGCACGATAGTCCTTTTCAGTCTGAGTTACCAAGCTCTTGTTGGGCACAATCACTATGGTACGGCCATGTGCTTCACAGCGTTGACTCAGTGCCGCAGTCATGATGGTCTTGCCTGCACCTGTGGCCACTTCTTGTAAACATTGTGGATTACTCAAAAAGTCATTGACAATGCGAACCTGATAGTCTCGCAACTGAATGGGTTGACCCACTAGCGGATGCCCTGCGCCCCAGGCAATGTGGGCAAAACTGTCTTCTTGCACACTTGCAAATTCAAACTGGGTGGCATAATCTCTTTGATCATCCAGGTCAATGTCGTAGTCATAGCGTTCCAGGATGGGCACAATCTCGGGCAAGAGATTCACAAAGGTGCTGCCGCCCAACTGAAAGAATCCCACTTTGCCGTCCCATCGACCCAGTCTGTAGGCCGGACGAAATCGTGCAGTAGGGTCTTCGTACTTGAAGGCTTTTACTAGAGCTTTGCGAGTGTCTAGATCAAGCCCTTCAATTTTGATGTTTACTTCATCACGAATTGTTATCGTTGCTTGTTTCACAAATGGTTACCAGTTTTACAAATTGTCTCTCACGAATATCTGCTAGTAATTGATCTCTTGGCACAGTTTCTATCAGTTGTGCTACAGGAAATCTCAATGGAGCAAGTTTGGCATCGCCGATACTGCTGTACCCGCGACTGTGAAAAAACTCTTGGTGTTGATCAAAGTAGTTCATCATGCTGACAGCTTTGCCAATCACTTCAGACTCAGACAATTCAAACAGTCTCACTACAAAATCTGCACTGAAAAAATCCCATGGTTTAAACGCATCATCCTCGATGTACTGGTCTTGATCCTGTGTTAGATCTTCTAGTGTTTTGCCAATCTCCACATAGTTCAAACAAACCGACCCCCAGGCAGGATTTACTTCACCGTGTTGTTGCATCAACTCCGCAGGCAGGTGTTCAGTTTTGGGCATGCCAAACCAGGTGCAAACAAATCTAGGTTGTCTGTCACGACTCACTGTTTCGCATCTGTGAACGGCTAAATTTAGTTCAGCTAGGGCTTGACGAACAGTGTCCGGTGCTGACTGCCAAAATTCATGTGTTTGTTGGTCCAACAATCCGTGATAAACTTCAAATACGTGATGCAGATAGTTCAAGTAATCTTGATCATCTATACTGGTGAATTCACGCTCCACAATAGGTTGGTGACTGTTGATAACAGCCACACAATCCTGTATCATGTCGGCTGCACGATCTCGCTCTTGCTGTTCCGAATCAAAGTTGTAAAATCTGTTGGGATGGTCCAAGGGCCATTGATGCCTAAGATTCATTCGCTCAAGCCAGAGATTGGCCACTGGGGTATCCAGGATACGAAACTTCAACTCATAGTTGTCTTCGCCTAGTTCAATCTTCAAGAATCTTTGACTCATGCTGTATTATATACGAAACAAAACTAAAAGTCAAAAAAACAGGCTCCACGGAGCCTGTTGTAAATGAACTGTGATTCACAGTTCAGGAGCTAACTTGATCAAGCCGTTTTCATACATGTGGTTTCTGCCAATCGCTTCCAGTTCAACACACTCAACTTGCGCAGGTCTGCAATCTTCAAGGCCATACGCAGGCTCATTTCACGCAGGCGATTCTGGTTGGCGTTCATGAACTCAATGATCTCGTCTTGCACACACTGGTCAAATTCATAGTCCTGGAACAACACACCGTCCCGGGCAATCTGTTTGATGCGCAGGATCTTGTCACGCATGGTGTCCAAGGTCAAGTCCAGGTAGTGACAACGACTTTGCAGTGCATCCAAGTGGTCGCGCAGTTTCTGGCTCTTCATTTGGTCAAACTTCAAGTTGGTGATAAAGATCACACTACCTTTGAACTCGAAACGGTCTGGAATGCCTTCTCTGCGCAGGGCACTGCTCTCGCTCAACCACGAAATGGTGCGTTTCTTGCCTGAGTCCAAGGCACCTTTCAGCAAGTTCAAGGCCACATCATCCAGCAAGATCGAGTCACAGTCGTCAAACACAATCACACAATTGGCGTCAGAAAACTTGTACAAGGTCTGGAACAGGCCAATTGGAGTAGCAGAACCTTTGACCACTTCGGCTCGCAGACGCTTGCCGGCCAATTTGTCAAACAAACAGGCTTTTTCAATTTCGGTCTCTACGCCAAAGCTCTTGCCCACACCCGGAGGGCCACTCACGATCATGGCGCGAATGTCACCAGTCACTGTGGCCTTGGTCATTTCGGTAAGAATTTCAAAACGCTCGCGAATACGAGCCATGGCTTGGTCTTCGGTTTCCACCTGTGCCACAGGCTTGAATTCTACCACTGTATTTTCTTTTGTCACGCTGGTTCCTTCCACATATTCAATGTCTTCAATCGAGTTCACACGCACACGCACTTGGCCAAATTCTGGCCCAAAATACCCCTCGCTGTCCACTGTGACATAGCCGCCGCGAGCACCTGTTCTAAATCCCTGCACCAAGGAGAAGGTGATGTTGCGTACAGGTTGATTACGATACACACCGTTTTTGATACAAATTTTACTCATCTCTAGCTCCGTTTTGTTAATATATGTATATTGTACGATATTGTGAATTTGGTGTCAACTCACCATGTCATGTGCTGATTTTGCACGATGCTTGGTGTTGCGTTGATACAACATGACATTTCGCTCGCTTCGGGCACGAAATGGCAAGTCACGATCAAAAAGCACACGGTGCACACGGGGCTCCGGGCTTTTTTGTTGGGTGGTCTTTGTTTTGTTCATGCTGTAATTATACTCGATTTGGCCATTTTTGGTCAACTGTTTTTACAGGCCAAAGGCCAGCATGCACAGCACAAAACCTGCTGAAAATGCCAGAGTGTAACCCAAAACGGTATGTGCCAATGTTGTCATATCAAGCTCCTGTTTGTTTGTAATAATGCTATTGTAACCGAAAAAGGTATTTTTGGTCAACTGGCAAATTACACAACACGAATATTGTCAGTACGAAGTTGTTTTGCAGCAACAGCAAGTGTTTTTGCAACTTCTATTTTGCGAAGATCCGGGTCTAGGTCTGCATTGCAAATGTCGCCGCTGACATAGGATGCGTTGAGAACAGAAACTTTGCGAGCTGCAACGTCAAACGTCACAAGAACGCGAACTGTATTAAGACGACGGTTAATGACAACTTTGGCAACTGCTTGACATGCTGTTTGCATTACTGACTCCTTTTTGCTGTTAAGTGTATATTATAACCAAAAAAGGTATTTTTGGTCAACTGACAGTTTGTTGCAAAAACACAACACTCAAACAGTTTGTGTCATTTCCAGTGTTGCACAATCACAGAGTCCGAAACTTGATGCGGCTTGGGGTGTCCGTGACACACCAGTACAGATACCCCGGGGTCAATACGAGTTCCGGCCCCAGGTTGGCAATGTTGTCGAGCTGCAGGATCATACCCACCATCTAGTGCTTGCCAGCGCCAACTGACCACACTCGTGTGGTCTAGACGAGCCTGTTGAGATTGAGGCAGTCGAGCAGTCACATAGTCTTGATCACCCGGATATCGAGCAGCCACTGCAGCGGGACCTTGGCTATTGAATTCTGCCCACAGTGACTCGTACCGACTGGTATCCCACCACATCACACTGGTGTTGAGTCCAGGCCATGTGGGTCTCCAGAGATACTTGAAGTCTTGCACTGCCCAAAAACGATCCAGAGGCAGTTGCCAAATCCAGTCTATGGAATCCACAATCACCACATCTAGATCAAAATACAGCATGGGGCCTGAGTGGTGTGCAGGATCAAACAGTTGCATTTTGTACCACCAGGGCTTGTTTACCCTCCATGGTGTCAGCACATGTTTGACCATGTGATCCGGAACTGTTCTATGTTCCTCGGTGTACACATGCAAGGTCACAGGCCGGGTCAGATGTCGGGTCAACATGCTGTGGAGAGTGTCTACATACTGCCATGAGTATGCATCACCCACAATCACACAGGCACAGTCTAAAGGTAAGGTTCCAGACGCTGAATCCACAATCCTGCCTCCAGTTCTGGTATGGTATATTCAGTATGGGTTATTTCTACCAACCACTGCTCACGATCCACCTCATACGGCTGTTCGATGATAGCAATGTCAATGCCCACAGGTGCTGCCAAACTAGATCTATCCACTATGGGTCTAGCACCAGTCAGGGCTGCCTGGATACCGGGTCCGCTGTTGTGGTTTACCACAGCATGGTAGTCAACGTTCATGTCATAACTGTCATAGGTATTGGTCAGGCGGTGTGTAGCTTGTATTTCAATTCCCGATGGCAGTCGACTGATATTCAAGGCACATCTTGGATGAGAACGCACCACAATGGGTCGATCTGTAGTTGATCTTATTTGTGCAATCTGTTGTGTGATCCAGGCTTCTTGATCTGGTACCTTTGACATCTGTAGACTTTGTTGATGTTGCGCAGCTATTAATATTTCTGGTCTCAGTGTTTGATTTTGTAACTCAATGCCTAGTCGTCGGGGTCGATCCCAGTCTAGATTGTGTTCATGTCCATAGTGTCCGTCTGCAGTGATGTTGTTCACAGCTACTTTCCAGGTCACACCACGGATCAAGGTTCCCACATCAATCACAATCACAGGACGGTCAAGACCACGATAGTGCGCATACACTTCACGATTTTCCAGCATGCGGCCATGCCACAGCACCGACCATATGATCACTGCATCTGAATCCCAGCTCTGGGCCTGAATCTCAACACCGTGTTGATTGAGGCTGCCGCGCACCGCCGCCAGGACTTCGCCGGAGTTGCGGGCACATTGCAAAGGAAAATAGGCTATGGTTTTGATCACTAAATATCTCACATGAGCTATTGTGTAGTTACCACTTTTCACGACCAGGGCTATAACTTGTATGGTCAACGCATGATTCAAACCTTTTTGAACACCTGGCCTCGCGAGGTTGATCTAGTGGTCTATGCCGAATCTTGTGAGGTTCAAGAAGCGGCACCAAATTTGGCTGTGCTGGACCTGGCACAGGCATCGCCCGAATTGGTGGCATTCAAACAACAGTGGCAGTCAGTGCCCTGGGCCAATGGTGATGTGAGTCAAGATCCTCAACGAAGCCGCCGCAGAGATCATGCCAAAAGTTTCAAATGGCAAGCAGTGAGATTTGCCCACAAAGTATATGCCATATGTCATGCTGCTCAACACTCTCAAGCTCAGTGGTTGATCTGGATGGATGCCGACACTGTGTGCCACAGTCCAATCACTCTGGCCAATTTAGACACACTGTGCCCCAATCAATACGATATCTGCTACCTGGGTCGCGAAAACAAATATTCCGAATGTGGGCTATATGCCATGAATCTACATAGCGACCAAACGCAAGAATTCTTGAAGCTGTTCCAGCACTACTATGATTCGGCCGAATCAGGCATATTCACCTTGGCCGAATGGCACGACAGTTTTGTGTTTGATGCTGTGCGAGCGCAAGTGCCATTGAAGCAATTGAACTGGAGTGAGGGACTGATATCCGGAGAAGGTCATCCCTTAATCAATTCAGCATGGGGCGCCTGGCTGGACCACCTCAAAGGCGCCAGAAAATCTCTGGGTCGCAGCAGAGCACAAGACCTGATACAACCACGCAGAGAATCTTACTGGCAATGAACTGTTACATTATCCATCTTTCTCAAGTGGCCAGCAGTGCCAGATCTGCCGAAACGCTGGCGCAACAGTTGACCAACTACGGAATTTCTTGGCAACTGTTTGAAGGTTCCTACGGCAACGTGGCCAAGCAACAGTACGAATCTCAGGGTCGAGGTTGTCATGCCTGGGGCTTCAAAGGCCCAGATCGACCCTTGAGTGACCATGAAAAATACGAAATGAGTCTACCGGGAGTGATTGGCTGTTTTGACAGCCACTATCGACTGTGGCAACTGTGTGCGGAGCTGGGAGAACCCATTATAGTGTTTGAAGATGATACCCGACTGATCAGACCCTTGATACCGGTGGAGTTTGATCAGGTGTTGATTGTGGCCACCAGTCACGACAAAAAGCTGGCCAAGTATAGAGACTACTTGACATCTCCCTCAGGTGAGGCTGCAGCGTGTGAATATCGACAGGCCAGCATGCCAGGCACTGCTGGTTACATCATAAAACCTGCTGCGGCCAAAATTTTAGTCGACGCCTATCAACACTCGTTTTTGCCTTCAGACAATGCCATGAATCAAACCTTGATCCGACTGGAGATTCACAATTATCTAATGGGCCAGGCTCAAGATCGAGATCCCACTGGGGGCAAAAGTTCCTTGGTCAAGACTGACTACTGGAACGAACAAACTGTCGCATGTGATGCCAACACTCACCAGACTCCAGTTCTTGAAAATTCCAGTGGCTCATGGCCAAGCCTTGCACCCAACTCAGTCGATCCGGCAATTCGGGTGATTCGATCTGGCTCAGGTCCCAGTTGGCAATTGCCCAGCACTGACTGCGATCAGGATCGGTCACAAACACCGGATATCCTTCCACAGCCGCAGCCACAGCAGGACTTGAATTGTGGTTGACCACAGCCCAGCAGTTGATCAAATCTTGGCGCAAATCCCGATGCTGACTCACCCGAATTGGGTTTGAGATCTCAACTCCGGGCAAGGGATTCACAAGATCCAAGTAGGTGTGAAGTTTTTTGTCTCCTGGATGTGGGCGTATCACAATGGACCGATCAGTATATCGTGCCAGTGTTTGAACAGTTTGTGTCAACCAGGCGGTGACATCAACATCTCCCATGCTCCAGCCTCCTTGTCGCTGCAGGCACACCAGCACATGATCTCCACGGGTTCTGTAGTCACGTAACTCAATGCCCAACTGTTGACTGATGCTGCGCCACCTGTCAGGATCCACTGGGCGATCACAGTATTCTCCAGTACTGGGGAACACATCATCAAAACTGTAACGCAAGTAGTGATGGGGATTGTCGGTGTTGGCATACAGGAACAAGTTGCTGTCCACAGCCAACACTCGACGCTGCATGCGACGTTGTGACAAGATCACTCGATTTCTCAAATCAGCATGTGGTCTTGGCCGGGCAGTTGTGGTATACCAACCTTGAATCACAGCCACATCGGTATGACCCACTTGATAGTCATTGACATCCACTACTGAGTCGCCAGTGGTTCTCACACCCTGACCAAACAGTTTCAAGAGATTGACCTTTTCCCAATTGCGATCATTGGGCACAGATCTGTGATAAACTGCCACAGTGTTCATGACGGATGCTGCGCAAGCCGGCGTTCTTGATGCCAGACATCGGCTTGAGGCACTGACTCATACTCAGCAAAGCAAGGTGTGCCCAGGGTGTAATGCAGCAGTTTGGCCTCAGGATTGGCACCCAGTTCGTCGGGCAGCCAGTTCCATTCCCGGGGCAATTCTCCAATGTTGACATCATCCAACCAGCCAAAGCGATGCAGATAAGACCCAGTGCTGTGTTGCACCAGGTCAGGTGTGAGCATACGATTTTTCTCATGGTCACAGTTCCACACAATCACACTGGACCAATTCTTGCGAGGATAGTTGTGATTGGCATTGCCCAAGTACTTGACAGCCGAACGAGTTTGATAATCATGTTTGACCACTGCCACAGCATGTTGATTGCCCAGCAGGTCAAACAGTTCCAGGATATCGCTCTGCAACACCATGTCACCGTCAATGAATACGGCACGACCCTGATAACCCATGAGATAAGGCACCAAAAAACGACTGTATACAAAGGTGTTGCTGCCGTCAGTGTGTGTTTCTTGATAGTCTCTCATGAGATTGAGTGCCAAGGGCACAATGGCCACAGGAGCAGTAGCCAGTCTTATGATGCTGTTGCAGCACACATGATAGGCCACTGCCTCGCGTGGATCGTAGCCCACAAACACTGAGACCGGCAGCATGCCTTATTCCCCGTAGTGTATGAAACTTTTGTCCAACCAGGGCAAGATCAAGTCCGAGTGAGCCAAGTGTCCACGGCTCTGCACACCCTCAGCAGCTGATTCGGGCAACAGTTGACGATCTGCCAGATCATACCAGGTGGTGGTTCTGGGATCCATGGGCTGGTGGGTGCTCTTGTATGCTATGGCATGCAGCCAAGGGTCCGTGGGTCGCTTGAGAAAAAATCCATTTTGACAATCCCAACCCGACACTGCCAGTTGGTGAATGAGACTCACAAGACTATGATGATGATAGCACCCGTTTTGCTGTGTGTGAATCAACTGTCTGCGAACAATACTGGCTGTTTGCGGCAGGATCAACACCAACATACCGCCATCACTGGTGGCATGCCACCAACGGCTCAAGGCAGCCACAGGATTGATACAGTATTGAAAAGCATCGTGACACCACAGCACATCGAATCGGGTAGGCGGAGCATCCACAGCCTGCTCAAAGTCGTTGCGCTGATAAACCATGTTGGGATACCGATGCGCCACTGGCAAGGAATCCAGGATGTCGATACCGGTGCACTTGATCTCAAGTGGTTGTGGCACATCGTCTCGTGTGGTGCGTGTGGCCCACCATTCCAGATCTAGACCAGCACCGCACCCCAGGTCAGCCAAGGTACCCACGCTTTCCATGAAGTCGTCGTATTCGTAGAACAAGTTTAGTGTTTCGAGACTGTGCTCGTGACTTTCCTCGTGATTTTTAAACATATATTACACCTGTATGTCTTCCATTCCGGCTGTGCGCAATCTCACAATATGACCCATCTGCCACTGTTTGGTATCCAGGCCTTTGAGAATACCCAACCAACGATTGCGCAGAAAGGCCACTTCGTTAATTATGGTCTCAAAGTCAATCACTTCATCTTCCCCGTCCACGTACTTTTCGGCATCCCTTGATGTCAGTGCTCGCGCATATCCTTCCAGGTACTTTTGAAAGTGGCGACGACGAATTTTTCGCAACTGGATGTTGAGCAGGTTCAGCACAGCTTCAATCTCTTGCAACTGATTGAAACGATGCTCGGTGATGCCGGGCAGGGCTGTGATGTTTTTTTCTACCACTCCGCCAATTTTGCAGTCTCGCTTGGCAGCGTCCAGTTCGCTCTCGTAGTGAGCTATGAAATCCGGGATTGCACCCAGGTCAGCAGTGACACGGCTATACCACATGATCTATCTCACATTCTAACCAGGGAAAAGTTTTCCTCCAATTGGTACCTCTTCTACGATCTTTTTCGTCTAAAAAAGTTTTTAATTTTAAAATTTCAGATGTGTTTCTTTGAGATTTCACAATCGAATCAGCAATACCTTGCATGTATTTTTTAGCAAGTTGGTCTTTCTCAGTACTGACAGGCATGAGATTGAGAATAATTTCAAAATCATCTTCAAATATCCCAGATCCTAAAACATTAGACATGAGATAACTAGGGTGAGGAGAAACCTCTGAAAAATAGTGTCCAATTGGTTTAATCTCTCTCCATTGAATCATTTTTTGCAATAACTCGGGCATGGTTTTTATTGTTAACAAACTAATAGTTTGATTTATATTGAGCGTTAACCATTTCTTTTGCAACAATAATTCAAAATTTTTGATCCATTGTTCAAGATCTAACCCATGCCTGACAAATTCTTGTTCTGGACCAAGACAATCGATACTACACGTAAGATCGATGCGTTTAATTTGTTTTTTTGCCAGTAACGATTTAAATCGGTCAAGATAGACTTCAAGTCTATCCTGGCTCATTGATAAATTGGTAACTATTCCTATTTCAAGATCCGGGTGCATTGACGATTCAAAATAATCCAAACAACGATCAAATTCTTGCTGATAAAAAGGTTCGCCGCCGAGTATATTAAATCTTTTCAGATTGTGAGAATTTATTTGCATCCAATCCCAAAATTTTTCTATTAACAAATCCACAGAAGTTGGGGGTGTGTATGTCGATAATTCTACGCTGTTTTTTTCAAACTTTCCAAATTTTTGATTTTCTTGATTAATTTTTGAACTCAACTCTGGCAAGCAGTACAAACATGACAAATTGCACGTATTTTTAAAAAATACCTCTAGAATAGTGGGTGTCACCGTAGTTGCAGTGGTGTTTGACACTAATTCAACAGGTACTTGACCTGGAATTTTTGAGTGCAACATGCGATCGCTGAATCCACCAGCTAGCTCAATATTCCGACAATAACTACAACTATCCACTGGCCACTGGCCCTTGAGCATTGCTTCTCTTTCCGAAATCTTTTTTTCAGTGTTATGAAAATTATCAAAATTCTCAAGGGTTAGTTTACTAAATCCCGTTCGATGACAGGATGCTGTTTCGTTTGAATTTAAATACAACGTACTCCAGGTCCATTTTAAAGAACACGCTGTGGCCGTTTTTATCGGAAAATATTGATCAGTCACATTAATCCCAGTCGTCCTCATCGTCTTCACTGAAATCATCGTCTTCTTCTGAGTCCTCCTCTAGCATATCATTCGAATCGGTATCGGTAGCCAGGTAATCACTTAAGGCGGTTTTGATGTCGCCGTCGCCTTTGAACCAGGTGCGTATTTCATCAGCATCAATGTCATGATCTATCAGGATAGACACAATGGATTCAGCTGCGTCGCCGCGATCAACCACATTGACATATCGCTTGAGTTCGGTCCAAATTTCGCTGATAACATCCACGCTCATTCTGCATCCTCCTGTGATTCTTCTACTGTTTCGGTTGTGATCTTTTGATTTCTAAAATCTGCCATGAGTCGATCCAGACTACCATTCTCGTTTGATTCCCATTTTTTACGAAACTGTTTGATAATTTCGCCATCACTGGTAACAAATACCAAACTGTTGCCTTCTTTCTTGAGAAGATTTTTTTTCTCAGCCAGATCAACCAGCCCGGAATGTGGACTCATGCCAGTGGTGTAGGGTATCTTGACCTGCACTCCCTCAAAGGGTTTGGCATAGCGTGTTTTCATGACCTTGCAAGCTGATCGAATGCCCATGACATCTGAAATCTTGTTGCCATCTTCGTCCTCTTTGAGCTTGAGTTTTTTCATGGCCACCACAATGGAGCTGGCATAGATAAAACCCTGACCACCTGAAATCTTGTCATCGGGATCAAACATGTCCTGGCTAGCATAGGTGTGGTTGGTACATACCAAGCCCACGTTGTATGATCCAAACATGTTGACACAGTTGCGTACCAGGGCTGTGAGTGCCTTGGGCTTGCGGCCCAGGTCACCCTTGAGGTCTCCAGCATCAAATTGGTTGATGTCAGTGGGTGTGAGCAACATGCCCAAGCTGTCAATCACAAACAACACCTTGGGACGCTCACCGTCGGGCAAGGCCTTGTAGTCACTCATGAAGGTAGAGATGGTCTTGGCCACATCATCAATCATGGCCATGCTCAGTTTCAGCAACTTGCTCTCACTGGTGTCCACACCCAAGGCCTTGAGCCAGTCCTCGTCCAAGGCATTTTCCGAGTCAATCAGCACCACAAAGATGCCTTGCTCTTGGGCATTTTTGATGATGTTGCCTGAACAGATGTAGCTTTTGCCGGCACCGGATTCCCCGGCAAACACAGTAACCTTGCCCAGGGGAATACCACGGTGGAAGTCCCCGGATATGAGATAGTTCAAGGCATAGTTACCTGTTGAAATCCAGTCTGTGGGATCGTTAAAACCGATAGAAAGTCCATCAATTGATTTGGTAATTTCCTTGCGAAATTTCGAGACGTCAAACGGCTTGGCCATTGTTTTTCCTTATTCTAAAAAATACAGGCACAGAATTCTGTGCCTGTTTGCTAGTCATTTACTTCTGTTGACGTGCACGAATCATGGCCAAGATGTCTTCGGCCTTTTGTGCGGGCTTGGCTGCAGCCACAGGTGCTGCTGCAACTGCAACTTCCGCATCCTCGTCGTCAAAGCTGGCGGCTGCAGGTGCAGGTTTGGCTGTGACCATGGGTTTGGCAGCAGAGCGAGCAGGAGCATCCTCGTCCACATCTGCTGTGGATGAAGCTGCAGCAGCGCCAGCAGGTGCTTGTACACCAGCAGGACGGTAGTAGCTGCCCCAACGCTCGGTGTCGTAGGGCTGGCCGTCTACCGAAGCTTCAAACATTTCTTTGATCACTTTCAACTCAACGTCAGAGGGCTTCTTGGGCAAGAATGTGCTCAGGTCAAACAAGCCATGTTGCTCAATGGCAGCAGACTCGGCTTCGGTCAGTGCCGATTCCTTACGTGCCCACTTTGATCCGTTGTAGTCAGCAAAACCGCCCTTGGCTCCTTTGCTGATACGGAAGTCCAGACCACGCAGGTAGTCAGTTGGTAATTCTTCCAGTTCAGGATCCATCAAGGCACCTTTGATAGTGGTAAAGATTTGGGGACCAATGATAAAGCGACGGATTGGATTTTCAGGAGACTTGTCGTCAGCTAGTGGATTCTCACGCACAAAACCTTGGAAAATGTAGCTGCGCTTTTTCCAGTATTTGCGACCCATTTCTTCAAGACTCTTGTCCTTGAACCAGCCGCGAACTTCGGCCAAGATTGGGCAAGCATCGCCCCACATCTCCACGCATGGCACTTGCACCATGACTTGTCGGGATTCCATTTCGCCCTTGATGCCACTAAACGGCAGTCGGATCATGGCACGTTCCTGCCAGAAGAATGTGTTTTTGGTATTTCCATCGGGAAGGAAACGCAGAGTACAAGAATCGCCTTCATTAAGGTTCCAGTGTGGATAAATGTCAGAGGATCCAGTTCCTTGGCTGACTTGTTTGTTTTCTGCGGCTGCCAAACGAGCCCGAATTTCTGCTAGTGATGCCATATTGTGTTGCCTTTCTATATGCGTTAATATGATTTAAAAATTTAAGATCTACTTAAATGCTGCCTACAAGGTTATTTTAACACAGCCTTGTCTGTGTTTTCTACGAAACTGGTTAAATTGCCTCAAGAAAGGATGCCACCGCATCCTTGCTGTGTTTTATTTATGCTGCCAACAGTTGACCGGCACGTTTGTCAAAAACAGTGCTTATCGCTTCAGCAACTCACGCAGGCGTGCTAATTCACGATCTGCGCCTTCTGTTATGCCTTGTTGGCCTGATAGCATTTGTACTGCTAGGTCATAATACTGTTGACGACTTTGTCTGGGCCGATTGGCTTGAAGATCGGATTTTTCTAATTCGTTTGCATAATATTTGACACTATCTTCAGATGGGGCAGTGACCTTTTCTAGTTGTTTCTGCCATTTGATCGCTATGTTACCAGCTTCTTCTTCGCCAAACTCATCGATCCAGTATTGTTTTGCACCAGGATCTATAGCAAGAGTGCGCCCATTCCAAGTGCCTATTAGTCTGCCGGCTTTATTATAGTATTTGCCGTCAGGTTGCAGTCCCGGTGTTGGTGTTGCACCTTCCGCCACACCTGATTCGTCCAGCCCACGGGCCTTGCGCCATTTGCGAATACTTTTGCCCTGATCGCGTCTGCTGCCCAGTTTGGGTCTGAGATCGCCCAAGGCTTCCGCCATGCCTTGATCATCTATGTTGTCTTTGTACATGCCTTGTTCTTTGATTGCTTGCAGGCCGGGCACATCTATACTTTGCCATGCACGAGCAAAAGATTGATCTAGTGCTTGCTTAATACCAGGATATTTTGATTCCCAATCAAATCCGTCCCACCCTCGCTGGCCCATAAGAATATTATAAGCACCTTTGGCACGTGCGTCTGCTACATCAATGATCCAGTCAGACGCGGTCCAATTTTTTGATAAACTTGTGGCAACGTCGCGAATTTGTTCAACTGCTTCTTTGGCAACTCGGTCAGCTTCTTCTTTTCCGTAATAATCCTTATCTTCTCGCCAACCGCGAATAATTTCACTGCGTAGGGCTTTGGCTAATTTTAGGGCCATTTGTTCGACTTTTGCTTGAACTTCTGGAAGCAAAGTTCCAGCGCCCTCTGCTATGCCAGGCTGATCATCTTCGGGACCTGTGGGAGTGCCAATCTGTGTCAATGCCGCGGCCAATTCCGGGCTGGCGTCAGCCAGTTCCCACATGCGATCCATCACAGCTGAGTCGTCCCATGCATTGGCATTGGGATCACGATCGGCCAGGTCAGTCAAGCGATCAAACAGCTCATCATCGCCTACTAGACCCCCCAGTTGTTCCGTGGCATCCATGGCATCCACACCCACAGTCAAGGGCTGGCTCAGCAGCTGACGCAGTTGATTTAGTTGTTCTGGTGTTTCGGGCAATTCCCAGGTACCTTCCATTACACGGTCGGTCCAGGCTTCAAATACTGCAATTTCTTTCATGCTGTTTTCCTTCTGTTGTATGCGTGCCAACAAGGGCAAGGCTGATTCTATTCTGGCATCCAGGGTCTGTTCCACAAACAGTTGTCGGATGTCTTCTACCAATTCTTCGTGACTGCCAATGTCAGCCGGCGTCCAAGATTCAAAATAATCAGCATAGCCACGACTGGAACCCAAGCGACGAATGCTTTCACGCAGGGCATCATAGTAGTGAGCAGCAGATTCTACCACTTGTTGGCTTATGCCTTCCAGCACACGGCCAGCACTGGCTCGGCGAAATCTTGACAGCACAGCCAGTTCTGACACCATTTCTGTGATATGCACACCGCGCACATCCCAGGGACGGCCTCCTGCACGCACATGTTCCAGCATGGCACGACCGCCCGCCAATTGACGAAATGGCAGTCGGTAGCGTTCACCATCCGCAGTTTCCAAGAACAAGCTGTCGATTTGGCGATGGCGTGCATCACCCTCGCCCAAGGGGCGTTTGTGTCGGATCATGAGTCTGGCTTGAGTGGCCTCGCCCACATAGCTGATGTGTCGTGTGCCATAGTAGCCTTCAAACAGGCCCTCGCGTATGGCTGCCATGCCAGCTTGGTGGTGTCGCAGTTTCGAGATATTCTGCACACTAAAATTTCTAAATCCTGTGCCCGGACTCACAGCCCATTGCTTGAGTTGAATCAAAAAGTCAGACCACTCATCCGAGTCTCTATCTTCCATGCCCCGGGCCATGTTGTTGGCCGCCAGCAGCAGGAATGTGTCATCTTCCTGGAACATGATCACCACAGTGCCGTAGTTGCGTCCAGATGCACCCACATAATCAAACGAAAACATGTCAGCATCTTGTGCTGTGGTCACTGAACGGCCTGCTTTGAAATAATCAGGCTCGAAGTTGCGAGTCACCAGCAGGTCAGCCAATTCTTGGGATCTTGTTTCAATACTCATAGTAGCTTATTTAGCGCATTATTGATATAAATGGCATGGGATCAATGCGCTGATCTCCGTGATCCTTCATTTGTGCATCCATTTCCGGGTGATAGGTCTGCAGCAGTTGCATCATGCGCACGGCCAGAATAGTGGCCATCACAAGATCATCATGCTCGCCAGGCTTGGCTGCATAGCTGACTCCGTGAGCAATGAAAGTTTTGAGCTCAGAGATCAAGGGTTGACTGGCAATGCGCAAGCGACCCGATTCCACTAGAATTTTCAGCTTGTTGCAGGCCGTGAGTTTGGCCCGGGGTGTGGTGTTGAATCCCTTGCGAAACCTGCGCCCAGTGGTGCCCACAACCGAATTGTCGCTGAGAAAGTAGCCAGGAATGTTTTCTTCCCCGTAGTCAGCAATGCTGATCAAAGCAGCTTCGCCAATGGTGTTGTTTTCAATGCTGTAGTAGATGCTGTTTTGATCCTGTGTGTGTTCGTGCAGATGTTTCACTATGTCGGCCAAGATTCTGATTTGTGTGGGAATATCAGTACGGTTGTGACGCCACTCGCCAACCTGTCGTGTGGTGTTGGCCTCAAAGATCTGGATAGCAGCAGGATCACCCCCAGTGCCCAGACTGGGATCCAGGGACACCACATAGATTCGGCCACGTTCGGGACGTTGATACCACCGCACCTGGCCAGTGTGATAGAGAGGTTCTTGTGCCTGGAGATCAATCAAGGTGGTGGCAGAGATCAAGGTCTCTTCCCAGATGATGAATTCGCAATCCATTTCGCGTCTAAAACGCTCGTCGCCCAGTTGGGCTCGCTGTTCCGCAGCCCACTTTTCGTCTCGATCCGGGTGCTCGTGCCAATAGCTGCGATAGGCTTTGAATCCATTTTGTCCAATAGGTGTGGGATTGCCATAAGCATCTTCACGCCGATTGGCACCTTTCCACAACTGAGCAAACTGATCCTCGTCTGAATTGGGAGTTGATGTGATAATGGCCTTACCACCAGTGGCCAAAGTGGGAGAAATCGAAGTCCAAAACTCTTTGGCAATAGTGGGCCGCACAAACGCAAACTCGTCGGCGTACAGCAGGGAAATACTCATACCCCGGCCGGTGTTTTCAGTTGTGGTAGCTGACACTATGCGACTGCCGTTTTCAAAGTCCAGGTTGCCTTTGTTGTAGCTGGTGACACCGGCTCTAATGTGATTTGGGCACAGTTCATACGCATATTGAATACGCTGCATGATCTCTCGAGAGCCGGTGTACTTGTGAGCAGCAATAAGAATAGTCGAGTCCGGCACAAACATAGCATACCACAGCAAGTAACCTGCAGCCGATGTTGACTTACCGGTCTGCCTGGGCATCATGCTGATGCTGAATCTGTAGTTGTGGTAAGTGTCTATCAGCTTTTTTTGATAGTCAAACGGCTGATACAGCATCTTGCCCCGGGTGGGGTGCTGTATGTGAAAAAAGTTGTCAAGAAAATACCTGGGGCCGTCCAAGGGATCTGCACAGGCCACAAACTCTGCCAGCTGTGATTCGGTATAGGCCTGGCGTCGATGCGGGGCCTTGACTAAGTTGTCTGCGTCCTTGGTGGCCATGAATCAATTATCTGTGTGTGAGTTTGTTGAAATTAAATTGAAAACCTGTGGCCTGTTCCACTTCGGCCACAGTGGTCTGATAACGGGGCAAGTCAGCCACTGGCAGAGCTGTGTTGGGCATGAGATAGGCCATGACCTGACCTGAAGTTTTTTCCACAATGATCTTGTACAAGCGGGTGGGTATACCCAGGCCTGCACCTGTCACTGCATGGCCAGCATCATAGATTCCGCCCGAAACAATGTAAAAATCCCCGCCTCGGGAGGCCCAGTCTCGGGTCCAGGTTTCCAACTGTTTCCATATTCCGCGGTTGTTGTTGGCCACTTGTGCCACCATGTTTGACAACAAGAAACTCTCGCTCATGACAGCATCGTTTTGTGTGTTGTTGGCCGCCGGACTCATGTGTCCGCGGTCGTGTGTGCGGCCCACTGTGGCATAGTCGGCCAAGGTGGCACGGCACTGTGGCGCAACATCTGGGTCGGCTCGAAAGTTGTCTTTTCGTTTTGCGGGACCTGACATGGCAGCAGGAGTCAGGTGCTCAAACACTGCCACCGGTGCTCGAACATCACAGCGATGTATCACAGCATAGTTGGTTCTGCACAGTTCTTGATCGCCGGGTCTTGGCTGATATTGTGGTGCACCTGTGACCGTGAACTGTGGGCAGTCTCGGTTGATGTCAGCTGCAGCAGTGCTGGCCATCGTGGCCAACATGATGGCAAAAAAGATGTGTTTCATATACGCGCCTTGAATAAAGTGTACAACTATTTATTCAGCTGTGATTTACCAATAAAGTTCAGTCTGGCAATATTGAGGCACAAATAGTACATGCGTGGGATAGACCAGTAATTCCAGGTCACTTACATTAGTAGTGTAGATAGCAAATGCACAACATAGTGCATGGATTTACTGAAGTACTACTAATACTTTGTCTGGCCCAACTTGTGTCGAAGTACCTAGTAAGTATTACAGAGATCCAGGAGGATTGCACTTGAACTCTATCAAAATTGCCGAAGATTTAAAAACATATCAACTGTACCAGCCCGAGCATGATGCCGGTGATGTTATTCCAATCACTGCTGATGCCCAGGATCCCAGGCCCTTGCATTTGGGATATGTAAACAATGTATCGACCCCACTGCCAATGGAATATTTGACCCACAGTGATGTGCTGTTCCGTTATGTGAGAACCACATGCTGGGAGAAGTTTTCCCATATTCTAGGCCAACAGCAGCCCGACTCCATTGGCCTGCATGTGAGTGTGTTTGAACAGGCCGGAATCACTGCAGCGGAATTTGTATCCATGGTGGAAAGCATGGCCAGACTTGCCACACCCGGACATCAGCCACGCATTGCAGTTTCGATCGAAAACAACACCCGCCTGGGCACAGTGAAAGATTTGAAAGCAGCCGGAGTGTTTGGCATCATACCCTGCAGCAACACATTTTCAGCAGAAGAAACTCAAGCGGGCATGGCAGCCGTGGCCACAGGTGTGCCTTACTGGCCCCTACATATCTTGGATCACTTGCCGGGCAATCGCACCACTGTGACACAGCCCATAGACCACAACATCTGCTTGACTGATCGACAACAACAGGTGTGTGATCTCATTTGCAATCGTGGACTCAGTAACAAACAAATTGCCCGAGCACTCAGTCTCAGTGAGAGCACAGTGAAGATTCATGTGAGTGCCATCATGCGAGCACATGGTGTGAGAAACCGAACACAACTGGCCCTGTCAGGTGGCAGTGGACTCCGGGCTTGACCCGTTCTAGTACAACAGTCGTGGTCATACTGAAGCTGAATCAATTGTGAAATGTGGATACCTAAGTAATAGTGTAACCTAGAGTTACCATATTTACAAGAAAAGGAAACCTACCATGCTCACAACCGATCCATTTTTTGCCCTGTTGCAAAATGTACAAGACACCAAGACCAAGGTGTCAGACAGCATATTCGAAAACTACAAGCTGCAAGTTGCCCAGAGCAACGACATCAACAACCGTGCCATGCAAGTGGCCTTAAACAATACATCTTCCTTTGCTGATCTCAAAGCTGCGGTCAGCAAAGGCATCCTGGAAAGCATGTTGGCTGCACAACGCACCGACGCTGCCATTGCCAGAACTGCCAGCGAAACTCAACGCATGGTCATGGAACAAGGCGAAGCCACTCGTTGCCTGATCAACGGATTGAACACGCAAAACTTGAACACCGCCTTGATCAACACCAATACTGCACTCACTGGCCTCAACGGTCAATACGGCAGCCTGGGCTTGGCCTATGGTGGTGCTGTGGGTGCTGCTCAGTCAGTATCTACCAACACCGCAATCAATGCACTCAACAGTGCCACCAGTGGTCAGAGATTCATCAACACTGGCGTGGCCAACGCCACGGTACAATCTTCCGAAGCCACGTCAATTGGCTGATCGATTTAGCTGTATACAAGCAGCCTTTAAAGACACTGTCACCCGCAGTGTCTTTTTTTTGACCATGCCAATGCTACTACCACTAGTACTGGTGTGCGATCCATACTGAAGCAGGTGGATCGACTACCCTGTAAAGTTCTAAGTATTAATGTGGCAAAGCGGAATGGTTCTGTTTTGCGCTCACATCCGGGACCAATAACCTGGAAATTTTATAATTTAAGGAATTAATAAAATGGCTGATATGACTACACTCACAACTGATCCGTTCTTTTCATTGCTGCAAAACATTCAAGACACCAAGACCAAAGTGTCTGACAGTATCTTTGAAAACTACAAACTGCAAGTGGCACAAACCAACGACATCAACAACCGTGCCATGCAAGTGGCCCTGCACGATGCATCCGCACTGGCTGACCTCAAGCAAGCCACCAGCGAAGGCACACTGCAAACCATGTTGGCTGCTGGTCGTACAGACGCTGCTATCGGTGCTACTGCTGCTGCTCAACAACGCTTGATCATGGAGCAAGGCGAAGCTACTCGTGGTCTGATCAATGGTTTGAACACACAAAACTTGAACACAGCCCTGATCAACACCAACACAGCTCTCACAGGCTTGAATGGTTTGTATGGTGGTTTGGGTCTGGCCTACGGTGGTGCTGTTGCTGCTTATCAAAGCGCCAGCACTAACAGTGCACTGAATGCGTTAAACAGCGCCATCAGCACACAAGGCTTGGTCAACACAGGCACCATGACAGGTACTACACAGACTTCTACTCCTACAAGTATCAACTAATCAAGGAGTATCTCTATGTATAGATCTACATGGGGTTACGGAGGCTGGGGAGGTTGGGGAGGCTATGGCGGCTACGGCGGCTGGGGCTACCCTAGAGGATACTTGGCAGCTGGCATAGGTTATCCCTATCAAGGCGGCTGGGGTTCTTTTTATCCCTACTATGGCTACGGCTATGGTGGCTATCCGTTAATCTAAGCAAATCGACCAGTGAGTTGGGTAACACCAACTCACTTTTATTATAACAACAAAGGGGCACAACATGTACACAGGTTATTTGTATCCATATTATAGAAGTTTTCCTTATCCCTATCCAGCCTATGGCTATCCCGCATGGGGCTACGGCGGCGGCTGGGGCGGTTATGGCAATTATTCTGCCAACAACATAATTGGCAGTGCCGTGGCCAATCAAAGTCTCATCAACACCGGCACAGCAGCTGGCATCAATCAAATTGCCACGCCCACAGTAATTGGCTGGTAAACCGAGAACACCAACATGTATAAAAAAGTCACACACAGCATTATGGAAGAACACTTTGACCATCCCATGGCTCAAGAGATCAAGAAAATGGTGGATCATGGCGCCAAAATGAATGCTGCCTGGCCACCAACACCAAGGTCACAGGAACTTGTTAATCAATTGAAATTACAGTTTGATCAATTTAACACGGCCTTGCGCAATGTGATCACAGGATCTGGAACAAACGATCCGGCACTGGTATTCAACAAACAACGACTAACCGAACTGACTGCTGCGTTTGGGCCATTTTTTGAACCTTACTATGGCAAACCAGCAGCCGAAGCTGCTGTAGGGCATATAGCTGAATTTGCCAAGTCTATTGAAGACACTATTTCTGCTGCTGCGGTAAAAGGAGACTGGAATACTCCTGCTGCTGCTGCACTGGATCATATGAATGCTTTGGCCGCGCTGATAACATCATGGAACACTACATATTGGAACAATCGATATCCTACACTTGCGACATATCTTTCTCAATATTTCCAAGCTGTTGTGAATCAGATCAGTTCACGAGCTGTTCAAGATTGGAAAAAAGACTTTGACGAAGCTGAACGAGCCAGACAGATCATTGCCAATGGACCGTTGCTGTTTGCACCATTCAACAACGCTCCAGATTTAGCCAGTCAAATAGCATTCATGATAACTCAACAGTTTCCTGAAAAGTTTAGATAATAAATCATCATGTATAAAAAAATCACTCACGACATCAAAGAAGAACACTACGGTGCTGCCATGGTACCGTCAAATCCAGGTGTTCTTCCGCCCTTGCCCAGTGCAGTGATTAACGAACGTACCCTGGTGTTTAGAATGGATTCACGCACCCATTGGACCAGATATTCACTGGGCATGATCAACTACTCGGTCAGTAGGCTGGGCAATCTCAGCAGCACACCTGCTGTGGAACGAAATCTCAGCAGAAATGCCAACTTCATTGGTGATTTCTTTGTGCCCTACTATGGCATCACTTCGGGTACCAAGATTGGCAATCTGTTGAATGTGATCACGCTCAACGGTGTCAAGGTAGTAGAAGCCTTGGTGGATAAAAAAGACATCGAAGTGTATCGAACCATCTGGGACAAGCAGATCTATGAGTGGGCTGACTATCTCAATCAGCAAAATCCCTCCTACTATCCACGAGACCTGCTGATAGAAATGATGACCAATCTCACTGCGTTCTGGGTGGAGGATTTCCAGGCCAGAATAGACAGCGACTTTGCTGCTGACTCAGTGGCCTTGGACAACATACTCAAGGTGGCTGTGACTGGCATACCCAATCATGTGAACCGTGGTTACTCCAGCATAGCCGACATACTCAGTCGAGGCATAGTGGCACAGTTTCCACTGTCGTTTACTGAATAGTCCAGGAGCCAGCCATGTCAGTAATCACCATTGATAAAGGCAAAAACATTGAGTTTGTGGACCTGGAAGCACATGTTGTGATGGCCCAGCAACGATATCGTGCCTTGGAAGATCGTATTGCTCGCAGCGAAGTTGAAATTGCCAAAATCAACGATCGCAATCGAATGTTCATGAGAATTTTGCTGGGTGCAGCGGCCAGTCTGGTAACAGGCACTGCACTCAGCGTGCTGAGCATGATCTTGGGAAAATAACATGACCACCGAAGCTGAATTTGTGGAAATACGCCGGCGCATGGAAATGTTGAAGCTGGCTAGACATCTGCTGAACGAAGACTATCTCAAACAACGAGCCGCTGCCTACACCCAGTGGACCACTGACAGTGACCATGCCTGGAAAACTCGGGGTGTGAAATTGCCGTTCCCGCCGGTGCCCGCCATGCCATCCGAAGCAGATGTGGTGGCTCGTGCTCTACAGTTGTACAATCATGTGAATGCCCAGGCTGCACCAGCATCGCCACCAGCACCTGCTGCAGCGCCTGCAGTATCAACACTACAGCCAGAGCCAGTTGCAGCCACTTCTGTGCCTGCAGCAGAGCCTGAGCCTGTGATCGAACCCGAACTCATGGCCGAACCTGAACCAGAACCAACTCCAGAACCAACTCCAGAACCAACTCCAGAACCAACTCCAGAACCAACTCCAGAACCAACTCCAGAACCAACTCCCGAGCCAGTGTCTGTGCCAGTGCCTGCAATTGAAACGGTGTTGCCCGTGAGCAGACCCGAAACTGTGTACACTGAACAAGTGAAGAAAATTTTCGAAACACCCTCACCTGCAATTGATCCACCCCTGGATCAGGCCGTGGAGAGCTTGGTGCAAGCCGAAACTGAGAACAATCGAGCTCTGGTGCCCATGATTCGTGGCTTGATTGAAAAGGGATTTTTGCAACTGGGACACCGACTGGGGCAAAACAAAACCAACAAAAAGGAAACTGACTAATGTTTAACAATTTTTTAATGTATCGCTCGTTTGGTCCCAGAAGACCCTTGGCACGCAGACCCTTGGCACGCAGACCAGCGTTTCCTGTGATAGCACAGTTTGGCGGCGGGGGATCCGACTTCTTTGTCAATGGTGGATCAGGACCACCCGGCCCGCCCGGCCCACCCGGCCCACCCGGTAATCCCAGTCCAGTAGCAGTAACGGATGTGGTTACCGCAACCTACACAGCACTGGCCACTGATTACTTTTTGTGTGTGCTAACCAATGGTTTGGTCACTATCACCTTGCCTGCAGGTACACTGGGACGAGTCTACATGGTGAAAGATTGCTTTGGTGCTGCAGCCACAAATCCAATTACCATACAAGGCACTGGGGGGCAACTGGTTGATGGTGCAGCCGCGGCCACCATCAACACCAATTTTGGTAGCTTGCAGTTTGTGTTCAATGGCACCGGTTGGAGCATTGTGTAATGAGTTACAAGTCACCCTTGGCCACCAATGCTACACCGGGTATTGTGACACCGGGCACCAATCTCACAGTTAGTGGTGGTGTGATTGATGTCACACCAGTGGCATTGTTCAACCAAGCATATTTCTTCAGCACAGTGACTCAGACCAACCCTGTGGCCAATGCTGTCAACATTGCAACCTTCAACAATAGTGCCATCAATGTGGGCATCACTCTGGTGGCAGGTTCACAGATCACAGTGAGTCGCACTGCCAACTACAACTTTCAATTTGTCATCCAGGGTGACAAGACCGATGCTGGCACTGATCTAGCTGATATCTGGATTCGCCGTAATGGCGTGGATTATCCCGACACCAACAGTCAAATTTCCATCACAGGTGGAGCGGGAGTGTTGGTGGCATCATGGAATTTTACTCTGGCATTGACTGCCGGAGACACCGTACAAATTGCCTGGCAGAGTTCTGACACTGCCTTGCGATTTTTGTCAGTACCCGCACAGGTTGGTCCTGTGCGACCTGCAACCCCTAGTGTGAGATGCACTATCATTCAACTATAAAAGGAAACAAAATGTCATATACCAACAACCCAAGAAGCATACTGGCCGGAGCCGGTATCACCGTTACTCCCACAACAGGCACTGGTGCCGAAGTTGTGACCATCAGCACCAGCGGTGTTCAAACTGTGGCTGTGAGAATTGCTGTGGCCACCCCGGTCACTGTGGTCAACACCGATGACTTGGTCAGCGTACAAGTACCTGGTCCAGTGGCAGTGGCAGTTAATTTGCCCGCAGGTGTCACAGGTCGTCAATTCACCATCAAGGATGGCTTGGGATTGGCTGCTCCGGCAACCCCCATCACAATCACGCCAGCAGCTGGTACCATTGACGGTGCTGCCACAGCCACAATCAATGCCCCTTATGGTTCGCTCACTCTGGTGTACACTGGTGTTGAGTGGCAGTTGATCTAAGGCACCGACATGGCCTACAATAGACCACCACAAGTGACCTTGGCCGGAGTGGCCTTGCGACAAAATCCCCCTCCTAATGTGGTGCAGCCTGCTGGCATTGTGCCTGTCACACTGGATGCCGAAATTGCCACCACCACCAGCTTGGGTGTGGTACAGGTGGGCAGTGGATTGGCAATAACACCTGCTGGTGTTCTGTCAGCCACTGGCGGCGGTGGTGATGACTGTTGCCGGGTCAATACAAAAATCACTCGCAATAGTTACACCGCTACTGCGAGCGATTGCTTTATTGGTGCCACTGAAAAAAACATTACCATAACACTGCCAAAAGGCGTGGATGGCAAAGTTTACTATATCAAAAATCGAGCAAATGGCAGCATCACAGTCAAAGCAGCCAGTGGCGAAAATATAGATGGTAGTTCATCCAAAACACTAGGAACCAGCGGCAGTCTCATACTGATATTTGCCGATGATTGCTGGAACATCATGTAAGGTAAAATCATGTACAAAAAAGTCACACACAATATCACAGAAGAACATTTTGAGCATCCCATGGCGGCTCATGTGTTTGGTGCCGCTGCTGTCTACACCCGACCTGCCAAGTACCCGGATGGCACTGCTATTCCAGAGTCGTTGCCGCCCAGCTATCAACCAGCCTGGCGCGGGCAGGCACCAAGTGGTCAAAAATGCCGCAACTGCAAGAACTATGATGCTGCCACTCGCTTTTGCAATGGGTGGAATGCCCCTGTGAGACCGGGTTGGTGGTGCGCAGCCTGGGACAGTGCCATGCCGAAAACAGCCAGCAGTGCTTGGATGATATATGACCAAGATGAAGACATGATTGTGCTGGATGTGCCACTCATGATCAGAATCATGGAATATGCTCGAGAACAAGCAGCCACGGACCAAGAACTGCACACAATTGCAAAAAAGATGATCCAGTTGGTCAACCAAGATGGTGAGTTGACCATGGATCACTACCGGGACATAGTGGGTGAGACTACACCTGCGTATGTGCCCGAAGCCAAGTGAGACAGTTCCTTCTAAAATCCAGTCCCCGAGATGATCGGGACTGGATCTATCAAAGATCTGATCTAACTCCGCAACCCAAAGTGGATTTGCGAGAGTGGGACAGTGCTGTGGACAGTCAATTGGATCTAGGCAGTTGTGCCGGCAATGCCATGGCCAATGCCTACGAGCTGCAGGTTCGGAGACAAGCACCCGAAAACTTTGTGGAACTGAGTCGCCTGTTCATTTACTACAATGCACGAGCAATTGACAACAGCATCGATCAAGATACCGGAGCCTATCTCAGAGATGTGATCAAGGCCGTGCGAGACCATGGCATCTGCAGTGAAGCGTTGTGGCCGTACAATGTAGAAAACTTTGCAGTGAGACCCAGTGACGAAAGTTTTGAAGATGCCCGGTCAAGATCCTTGCGCAACTACCGCAAACTGGACACCATCGATGACACTGTGGACGCCTTGAGTCAACTGCGTCCTGTGATATTTGGCATGGAAATTTATGCCAGTTTCATGCGAGTAAACGCCGAGAATCCTGTGGTACCCATGCCCGAGCCCGATGAACAGGGTCGCGGTGGGCATGCCATGTGCATGGTGGGCTATAGACTGCCCGAACGGCAATTCTTGGCCAAAAACAGTTTTGGCACTGCCTGGGGAGATCAGGGCTACTGTTGGATTCCGTTTGAATATCTAGAACAGCACGGTTACGACCGCTGGGTGTTTGATATTTGGAATCCGGTGCTGGATCGGGTCAGTTAAAAGCCCCGGAACGGTGTTACAGGACTGGTGACGCTCACATCCTCAGCTTCGTCACTGGTCATGGTGCCAATTCGAACTGCACTGCTGGCGGGCATGCCCATGGCATGCAGCGCATCATGAATGTAGTCGACCACATGCGGATCATAGCTGATCACAATTTCGTTTTCGCCAAACACTGATTCCCGACCCGCAAAGTCAGGCACGCTGTCTTGGGCACGCTGGGCAGCACCTTTGGCTCCGGCAATGGCCACACCAAAACGATACTGCAGGTAAGGGTCTTGATTTTTCAGTGCCGGTATCTTGAACGCACCGGGCAAGGCACGGCCCACATCCGGGGCAATTGACCCCACACGGCTTTCCGACACAAATTCTCTAGCTCTCACCGGAATCCACCAAATCCTTGAACTGGGCTTTGTTTATTGGTAGATTTCACTTCCTCACTGTCCAGATCACCGCTGTTGAGATCTTCCCAGTTGGCACCTGCTGCCTTGAATGCTTGTTTGAGCATGTTTTGTTCAACCCGGGTATAGGGATGTGCAGTTCGATTTTTACCAACCCAGGATTCAGAATCCATTTCAACTGGTGTGTCGGTGCCGTCAGCACAGGCCACAGCCATCATGACTCGATTGAGAGTGTAGTCATTGTTGATGTTTTTGTGGCCGTCGGTAAAGGTGTCAAGACCAACTGTGGCATAGCGATTGCGTGCCGAGAGTTTGCCCATTTTTTCTTCGGCCACAAACTCCCGGGCTCGCATGTTGATCAACCCTTGAACTGTTGCAGTTCGCGGAACAAACGACCAGCGTGAGACTCAACACTTTCGGCCATTGCCGGCTGTGGTGCCACAGCAGACATGCTGGCTGTTACCATTGCGCCTGGCACTCGAGAAAAAGCATTCAAGAAATCTCGGAAGTACATGGGGTTGCTGGCTTGACTCATGTCAGGACCACGGAAGTTGTCAAATGACTTGAATCCCTTGGCTGGGTCATCTAGACCAAGACCAGTGGCTTGCAATGAGGTAACTTGTGTTTCCAGTCTGGGATCTCTCAACCACTCAGCTGCTGATTTTTTCTCGGTTTGGCCAGCGCCTTCTGCCATGGCTGGCTGTGTGCTAGCTGGTGACATAAAAGCAGTTACCATTGCACCAGGAACTCGAGCAAAAGCGTTCAAGAACTCTTCAAAGTGAGCCGGGTCACTGGCTTGACTCATGTCTGGACCACGGAAGTTGTCAAATGACTTGAATCCCTTGGCTGGGTCATCTAGACCAAGACCAGTGGCCTGCAATGACTTGGCCTGTTTCAGAGCAGGATCTCTCAACCACTCAGCTGGTGCTTTTTTCACAGCTTGGTCTGCGCCTTCTTCTATATCTGCCTCTGCCAACTCATCAAGACGGCCCAGCATGGAAGCCATGCTTTCAGGCAAGTTGGGTTCAGCGTGTTTGCCCAAGGATGCTTTGATACTGTGTTTGAGACGCTCAGGTTGACTGCTACGATACTCGTCCGAATATTTGTGTTTGCTACGGGGATGATTGCCAGCAGGAATTTCACTGTAATCGGTTTGGCCAGGGCGAGCAAATTTGTTGACACTGTTGATACCTGTTCTTGCCATCAGTCGATCATCTTCCAGCATGGTCATGTCGTAGTTGCCATATCCGCTGGTCATGCTTTCATCATCAAATTCCCAGGACATCACGCACCGGCCATTGATATAACCACGAATTTCCCGACCTGCTGAGTAAGTTTTTGTCTTATCAAACGAATCTGGATAGAACTGGCCAATAAAATCAGCAAAACTGTCATAGTGTTTGCCATCGTCGGCCTGCAGGTCTTCTGCCAAGCCTTTAGCCTTCAACGCTTTCAAATTAGCGACATCTTGTCCTAGACCCGTTGATGTATCTTTGGACAAAGTGCTACCAGTGCGTCTGTAGCGGGCCGCTTGTAATTGATCTTTATGAGCGGCGGCGGCATCTTGTGCGGCTTGCATTCCTGCTTGATCACCGTTGCGTTGGGCCTTACCAAACTTGTTCCATTGTCTACCAGTTTGATAGTCATGGTATTTTTCTTTAGCCCAATCAACAATGCCTTCCTCCACACCTTGAGACACAGGTACAGCAATAGTAAACTTACCTTGCATTGGCTGATCGAATCTCCAGCCTTTTTGTCTAAACATACGATAAAAGGGATCAATGGCAGTGTCGACGTTTTGCATAGTGGCACCGTATGGACCGTTGGGTACCATATAACCGATTGACGGATTTTGAGCACTGGGATTTACAATCACTGTGACGCTTCCGTCTTGGTTCGTAACCGTTTTGATTGTCGCACTAGTCGTATTTTCCAATGCCTGTTTGATTTTTTTAGCATATTGCATTGTCACGCCAGAGTCTATGTCAGCGCCTGGTGTCGGTATTGCTTCCGCCATCTGGCCTTTGCCCAAGCCAGCCAATTCAGACAGTCGACCCAGACCAACTTCGTTCACTTGATCGCCGGAGTCGCAAGTGCAACCGGACTCGTCTTCTTGGTTGGGCAATGCATAGTATCCATGCACCGGGCACTCGTCGTCCTGATCTTCTTTCATGACACCTTGACGCGGTTCTTGAAGATTTGGCGGAGCATCCACAGTTTGACCCGTGCTCTTGTTGCGATTCAAGTCATTGCTGATGGGATCAGTTGACAGTTTCATGTCTTGGTATTCGGGCTGGGTAGGCCAGTCAGCTGCGTTTTCGTCCACAACTTTGGCACAACCACAGGGTGCTTGACCACAGGCAGCACAGGCATGTGCACCGGTATCGGCACCCATGTTGACACCTGCACGGCTCAACATCATGGCCAATTCTGCTGCATCGTCATCAGTGGCTGTGACTGTGACGCTTTTTTGAGGGCCACCGTGTGGATCAGTGCTCATGGACACATTGATGTTCATGCTTTCGGAAATCATGCTTTCCAGTTCACGGTTTAGGCTGTCGTAAATGCCCTTGCCCACCACAGAGGAGCCACCGGACTTTTTCTTGCCCTCTGGCTTGCTGTTGGCAGCTTCAGAACTGGTGGCCACTGAGCCTGCTGTGGTACCAGATTCTTCCACATCCTTTGATTTTTTCTTGCCTTCAGATTTCTTTTTCTCAGGCAGGCCTTCATGCTTGGTAGCAGCAAAGTCTTCTGCGTCCTTTTTCTTAAACTTTTGTTGCTTTTTGCTCACTGCTTTTTCTTCCAAGGGAGTCACAGTGTAGCCACATTCTTCCAGGGCTGCAATTGCTTCTTCGATCTCTTCGGGATTCATGAGCTTGCTGTTGCCACTAGGGCCTTTGGCACCTGTACTTTTGCCAGTGCCCTTGGGTCGACCACGACCACGTGGGCCTGCTTGTGTGTCTGAATCACCGTCGGCACCCACTGACATGCCTTCGGGATCCACTCTGCGTGTTACCATGCGACCAGTTGAGGTATGCTTGATATCATGCTTGGTGCCATGCTCAGTGTCTCCCTTTTTTGCCATATCAGCTCTGCGCTTGACATCGTTCAACATGTCATTCCAGTTTTCGTCGATGTCTTTGGTCTTGACAGCGTTGGTGCCGGGGATTTTTTCGCCGACTTTGACATCATCGTCAGACAAACCTCGAGTAAACCGGTTGCCTTCTTCCATGTCGGCTTCGTTCATGTCTTCGTGAGCCACATTCTTGGCAAACTGAGCCATGTGACGCAGATGTGGATCACGGCTGTGAGTGGCTTTTTCAATCTTGGACTTGGGGATTTTTTTGTCCTGAGCCACATGCAAAGCCTTGTGCAAATCGCCTTTGTGCTCAGGATCAACAGCGCCTTGAATCCATTTGTTGGCACGCTCGGTGAGCTGAGTGGATTCCACGCGGTTTTCAACTGCGTCAAGTCTTTTAAAGAGATCGTAAAAAAAGGTCATGTTATATTATCCTCGGGGATGTGCGCCAGTAGGCGGCTTGGGGGGACGCTTGATTGTGCTCATGGGGCTTTTCACACCCTGTGGCAAATCATTTGTGGTCTTGGCAGCGGGTGTCCGACCACCGGCCACAGTGAAGTCACTGCGATAGGCATTTTTCAACACCACATGATCGTGGGGTTCAGCTGAGTAATCTGCACTCAATGCCTTTTGTTCAGCATCAGGAGCAGGAAAGTCTGTGTGTTTCAACAGGTCTTTATTTTGTGCAGCCACACGGGCAGCTTCTTGAGCGAGACTGTCATCATGCGATTGAGTTACCAATTGAATGCGATTGGGATCCATGCCCAACAAATTGGCCAACTGTTGAATCTGGGGCTCAATGGCTGGATAGCGCAGTTCTAGATCAAAGCTGGAAACTGATTCATTGGGGAACTTGGCAAATCCAGCGGGCTGTGCCTGCACCGGTGTTGACTTGATGTTGCCCAAGCGAACAGGATCAAACTGATCCAGGCGCTGTTTGAGCCGGCTGACAAAATCTGCAGGTACATCACCCACCATGCGTATGCGATACAAGTAGGTTTTTTCTGATTCTGCCAGGTATTCTTTGAATAATTTCATTGTATATTCCT
>Ga0209400_1000212_pt1 | contig 52061 bp, 36 predicted proteins | sample M_130807_EF_Meta_FD_187313 | JGI IMG/M metagenome (GOLD analysis project Ga0209400, IMG submission 187313) | Freshwater microbial communities from Lake Montjoie, Canada to study carbon cycling - M_130807_EF_MetaG (SPAdes) (version 2) | ecosystem: Environmental > Aquatic > Freshwater > Lake... | reverse complement strand
TCCCCTGGCTCAACCCGGTGGCCTGCGCGATCTCGATCTGGGTTCTTCCGGCTTGCTTCATGTTTGCTATTACCTTACGGTTTACCGCGCAGAGGCGGTGGTATTTATCACTCATAGTCAGTTTGTTCTAAAACCAGACTAGATGAATCCCCGCCTTTGCATATCTAACTTTTATTCGCTAACAACCTGAAACCGCCGTCCTTATATGTCACTATAGTTCCTATGTTATAATGCAGCCGGAAGTTGATTCCTTACCTGCGCAGCACGCTTTATTGTTCGGCTTTTTTCTGGGCCAGTTTATGCGAAGAAATCAGTGCAAAGAGCTCTTCAACCTTGGCTGAATTCTTCTTAGTTCTAATAACCCCAAAAAGGGGATTCCCGGTATGACTTATGAATGTGATATACTCGGCAGGCTTAAAAAAAACGACTGCTAAAAAGATTCCGCTCAAAGCAATGCCCCCTGCTAGAAGCGCCCATACAAGACCAACAGGATCGTTGGCAGTCATAAATATAACATAAAAAATCAATGACCCCAAGAAAGCGAGCAATATTCCGGTGTGGAAAAAAGACTGACGCTTCTCGGTCAAAACGCGATTATTGCTGATCATCTCGAATGGAAATGAGAACTTTTGCTTTCCTGCGAGCCGTCCTTTACCTTCCGCCATCAGCTTTTCCGCATCCGACCAGAAGCTAAAATCAGCATCGGCAGACTTTATTCGTATTCTCTCCATTGCAGGAATTTTGGGGGTTGATTTTTGGATATACATTTTTTGCGCCGAACGATTTGATCATCATCAAAAGTGTAAGTATGTCAAAGCCGTTATAGCCGACTGTTTTGTCAGAGAATAACGCTATAGCATTACAAGCCAACATTTTGTCGCCTAACATCGCATTTTGCTTATTTTCCCACACAACGTTCATAAGAACACTTTCAATGAACTATGAAACTTGAAAATCCAATGCGCCGCTGGATGTGCAAACAATAAACGGGCTTGAATCTTCGCAGCTTTACGCTTATTCCCATCCGCCCACGGACAATTTTTCCATGCTTCTTCACTTCTACAAAATGAACGGTGCCGGCAACGATTTTATCGTCGTCGACAACAGGGGTCTCGACATCGCGCTCGACGAGGACATCATTGCGGCGCTGTGCGACCGCCATCGCGGGGTTGGAGCCGACGGCTTGCTGGCTGTGGAACCTGCCCAGAACGGGGCCGATTTCCGCTTCCGCTACTACAATGCCGATGGCGGCGAGGCCGAAATGTGCGGCAATGGGGCGCGCTGTTTCGGACGTTTCACCGCGCATCTGGAGGAGGAAACGAAAGACGTGGTGACGTTTGAAACCATCGCCGGCACCTTGTCGGCCCACATGATCGGGGAAAATGTCCGCATCGCGATGTCGGATCCGCATGACCTGCGCTCGAATCTCCCGCTGACGATTCCGGGGCTAAATGGTACCATTCATTTTCTCAATACCGGCGTGCCGCACGTCGTCGTGTTTGTGGACGACCTCGAAAGCATCGATGTGCTGAAATTCGGCACGCTGTTGCGCTTTCACGATGCCTTCGCACCGGCGGGAACCAATGTGAATTTCGCCAAGGTTCTCGGACCGCAGCACATCGCCATCCGCACCTATGAACGCGGGGTCGAGGATGAAACCCTCGCCTGCGGCACCGGCATGGTGGCCTGTGCGCTGATGCATCATCTGCTGAATGGTGCCGCATCTCCCGTCGCGGTGGACGTGGCTGGCGGCGACACGCTGGAAATCGGCTTTGTGGCCGAGGGCGGAAAATTTTCCCAGGTCACGCTCAGCGGACCCGCCGATTTTGTTTTTGAAGGAGCCATCGAAATTTAATCACCACGAACATCATGTCATTCAGGGGAACCTACACCGCCATCATCACACCGTTTCGCGAAGGGAAAATCGATGTTGCTGCCTACAAAAAACTTGTCGATTTCCAAGTGGCCGGCGGAGTGACGGGAATCGTCCCCGTGGGCACCACCGGTGAGTCCCCTACCCTCGACATGGACGAGCACGTGGAAGTGATCCGCCTCGCGGTGGAATTCGTCGCGGGCCGTGTGCAGGTTGTGGCCGGCACCGGTGCAAACTCGACCAAGGAAGCGATCGAACTCACCCAGGCCGCCGAGGAAATGGGTGCGACGGGAACCTTGCAGGTCTGCCCGTATTACAACAAACCCTCGCAGGAAGGCTTGTTCCAACATTTCAAAAGCATCGCCGACAACACCAAACTGCCCGTGATGCTCTACAGCGTGCCGGGTCGATCAGGCATCGAGATCGGCGTGGACACCACCGCCCGGCTTGCGGCGGCCTGCGAAAACATCACGGCCATCAAGGAAGCCGGCGGCTCGGTGGACCGAATCAGCCAACTGGTGCAAGCGGTGCCCGCAGATTTCGCGATCCTTTCCGGCGATGACCCGTTGTCGCTGCCTTTCATGGTCTGCGGTGCCACCGGTCTGGTGTCGGTCGCCTCGAACATCATTCCCGACATCATGAGCCGTCTGGTGCAGCTCTGCCTGGATGCCGATTTCCCTACCGCCGCCGCGCTGCACAAGCAATACTACCCGCTGATGCGCGCGCTGATGACCCTCGATGTCAATCCCGTGCCGATCAAATCCGCCGCCGCGCTCATGGGTCTGTGCGGCTCCGAGTTCCGCCTGCCACTCGTCGGTCTGGATGACAAACAAAACGCTTCCTTGAAAACCGTGCTCGCACAGTTCGGGTTGATCTAACAAAAATTTCAAATCAACTCAGCATCTTCATGTCCAAGCTCCTCGTAACCGGAAAATCAGGCCGCATGGGCCAGGCTGTGATCGAAGCCGCACGCCAGGCCGGGGTGACGGTCGCGGCCACGCACGATGTCGGTGAAAAGCTCGCCGCCGCCATCGCCGAGGCCGATACCGTGATCGACTTCACGATTCACTCGTTCACCAAGGTCTTGCTGGAAGAAGCGCTCAAGCATGGCACCCGCCTGGTGATCGGTACCACGGGGCATTCCGAAGAAGAACGCGCGGCGATCCGCGAGGCTGCACAAACACTGCCGATTGTCCATGCGCCGAATTTTTCCATCGGTGTCAACACCCTGTTCTGGCTCACTCGTCACGCGGCACGCATTCTCGGCAATGATCATTTCGACATCGAGGTAACCGAAATGCATCACCGTCATAAAATCGACGCGCCCTCCGGCACCGCGCGTCGTTTGTTGGAAATCCTCAACGAGGAAACGAACACCTCCTACAACGACGACATCGTACACGGACGTGTCGGTCTCACCGGTGCCCGCCCGTCGAGGGAAATCGGCATGCACACCCTGCGCGGCGGCGACGTTGTTGGTGATCACACCGTCATCTTCGCGGCCGACGGTGAACGCGTGGAATTGACCCACAAGGCCAGCTCGCGATTCACCTTTGCGTCCGGTGCCGTCAAAGCCGCCCAGTGGCTCGATTCCCAAACACCCGGTCTCTATGACATGCAGGATGTGCTGGGCTTGAAATGACAGTCATTTCCCCGGAAATCAGTATTGCCACCACAGCAAAGCCGTTTACCTTTGTGCCGACATGATCATTGCACCGAAAATCCGTGGATTCATCTGCACAACGGCCCACCCGCAGGGATGCGCGCGCCACGTCGCTGAACAAATTGCCGTTGTGAAACAACGCGGCATCAATGCCCAAGGGCCGAAAAAAGTATTGGTGATCGGCGCATCGACGGGCTACGGGTTGTCGTCGCGCATCGCCGCGGCCTTCGGTTCGAACGCCGCGACCATCGGAGTGTTTTTCGAGAAACCCGCCGAGGCCGACCGCTGCGGCACCGCCGGATGGTACAACTCCGCCGCTTTTGAAAAAGAAGCCGCCGCCGCCGGATTGTATGCGCGTTCATTCAATGGCGATGCGTTTTCCGACGCCATGAAAGCGGAAGTCTGCGCCGCCATCAAAAAGGACCTGGGACAGGTCGATTGCGTGATTTACAGTCTCGCTTCGCCGCGTCGCACCGACCCGAAAACCGGCGAAACCTACAAGTCCGCGCTCAAGTCGATCGGCGAGCCCTACACCAACAAGAACCTCAACACCACCAGCGGCGTGGTCGATGAAGTGACCATCCAGCCCGCCGAGGGCGACGATGTGGCCCACACGGTTGCCGTCATGGGTGGCGAAGACTGGCAGATGTGGATCGATGCCTTGCTGGCGGAAAATCTGTTAGCCCCCGGCACACATACGGTCGCGTATTCCTACATTGGCCCTGAATTGACATGGCCGATCTACAAGAACGGCACGATCGGCGCGGCCAAAGAGGACGTGGAACGCACCCAGCGGGCGCTCGATGAAAAACTCGCGCCGCTCGGCGGCAAAGCCTGGGTTTCCGTGAACAAAGCATTGGTGACGCAAGCCAGCTCGGCGATCCCGGTGGTGCCCCTTTACATTTCACTGCTCTACAAAGTGATGAAAGCGGAGGGCACCCACGAAGACACCATCGAGCAGATGGATCGCCTGTTCCGCGAGCGCCTCTACAACGGCAATCCGCAGCCCGATGAAGCAGGCCGCATCCGCGTGGATGACTGGGAAATGGCACCCGCCGTACAGGCTCTCGTGGCCGAACGCTGGCAGCAGGTGAACACCGGAAATCTTGCGGACCTCGCCGACTTCGAGGGCTACCAATCCAGCTTCCTGCGCCTCTTCGGCTTCGGGCTGAAGGGTGTCGATTACGCCGCGGAAACCGACCCGAATGTCGCGGTGCCTTCGTTGTCGTGATCGCGGCGGATTAAAGCTGTTCTGCGCGGTCACCACCGCTGACTAGTCGAATTTGATTCTTCCGCTTCTGATCCCATTTGGCACCCAAAATGAGCAGGAGAGCCATCGCCAACGGATGTGTTAGGATGAGCGACCGGGAATGCCAAAGGCTGTAGTTCCAGGTTTGTTCCGTGACCTCGGTGTCTTTGCCATGTTCCGACACAAAAAACGTCCCTCTTTTTTGTATCCATTGGCTGACGAGCCGCCGATGATGAGGGAGCCGACACCAAACGCGACGAAGTTGCAAACACACAGGATCAAAATGGCCGTCGCGATCTTCATGCCTTATGGGTCGACCGGCTGTGTTTTTGCAACAACCGCAGTTTTTCCAAGGCGGAGCCGTCACGGATGGTTTCGCGGGCGATGTCGAGCCCGTCGCCGATGTGATCGGAAAGCCCCGCGCAGGCCAGTGCGGCGGCGGCATTGAGCAAAACGATGTCGCGCTTGGGACCGCATTCCTTGCCGGAGACAATGTTCTCAAGAATCACGGCATTTTCACGAGCATCGCCGCCTTGCAAATCATCGACCGATGCGACCGAGAGGCCAAAATCTTCAGGACATATCTCTTCGTCCTCCAGATCCTGATAGTTGCCGGATTTGCAAATGCGCGTGGGACCCATCAAGCTGACCTCGTCGACCGACCTCCCATCGGCGGTGCCGCCATTGACAACCCAAGCGCTATCGCGACCGAGGCGCTGCAGAATATCCGCAAATACCGGACAGAGGTCGCGCGAGAACACACCGGTGAGCTGGCATTCGGGCCGCGCCGGGTTCAGCAGTGGACCGATCAAATTGAAGATCGTGCGGATCTTCCGCTGACCTAACAATTTTCTCGCCTCGGCCACCGCCTTGAATGCGGGATGATAGGCCGGAGCGAACAAAAATCCCAGGCCGGCTTTGTCGAGGCATTCCCGAAACTCGTCCGTCGTCAAATCCAGCCGAACGCCGAGCGCCTCCAGCACATCGGCACCGCCGGACTTCGAAGTGATGCCGCGGTTGCCGTGTTTCACGACCACAGCGCCCGCTGCGGCGGCGATGAACATGGCCGTGGTGGAGACGTTGAAGAGATTCAGGTGATCGCCACCCGTTCCGCACATGTCGAGAGTCGGCCCCTGCAAATCGAGCAGGTTGATATGCGGATTCACCGCGTGTTCGAGAAACGTTTCGACAAATCCCGCGATCTCCGCCGGTGTTTCACCCTTGGATGCCAGTGCCTCTAACAGATGCGCCTTTTTTTCCGCAGACCCGGACGGATCCAACAAAAACTCCGCCGCGACCTCGATTTCCCGCGAGGACAATTCCTGCCCGCCTTCCAGATGATGAATGAGCGAATCCATATGATCGAGGAAAGCCTAGCATGGGCTCGGTGGTGTGAACATCGAAAACATCAGTCATCGATCCACTTGTCGAGGGCCTGCAGGAGTTCATCACTGCGTTTCACATGATAGAGTTCGGGGAGTTCGATGGTGGCGCGCTTGCCGCTGCTGTTTTGGAAATGCAGCCACACCGGGGTTTTGCCGGGATAACCGGCGATGATGTGGCGGATGTCCTGCAGGTCGTGCTCGCTGTGACGGGCAGTCCACAAGGTCAGTTGCACGGGGCCTTTGTCGTTCTTGGATGCGACGCGGGGTTTGAGTTCTTCCATTTCTGAACCGGTGAGTCGACGCTGACCCGTGCGGTCGTCCGTTTGGATCGAGGCCTTGCACTTGATGATTTTTCCAGGTTCGAGAAAACCTTTTTCGCGCGCGGGAACGAATGACTCACCCCAAACCACCAGTTCGGTCGAGCCGGTGAAGTCCTCAATCACCAGCACCCCGAATGGTTTGCCGTTCCTGGTGGTTTTCGCCTCGACCGTGCGGATCATGCCGGCAAAGGGAAATCGTGCGCGCGCATTCGAGGTATCGAGATCATCGATGAGGCCGATCTTGCAAAACTTGTCGGAATCCAACAACCCGCGGAATTTGTCCAGCGGATGACCGGTGACATAAAATCCCAGCAGCTCTTTTTCATGAGCGAGGCGTTCATCCTTCGGCCATTCTTCCAGCACTTCCCCGTGCCTGTTCGGCGCGAGCGGAGGTGCGAAATCGATTGAATCGAACAACGACACCTGCCCCGAAGCGCGGTCCTTTTGCAATGAAGACGAAGCCGCGACCACGGCATCGAGCCGCACAAACATCGTCGCGCGGTTTTCCCCTGTCCAGTCGAGCGCGCCCGCCTTGACGAGAGTTTCGAGAATGCGTTTGTTGATCACCCGGGAATCCAGGCGGTTGGCAAGATCCTCCAGGGTTTTGAACGCGCCGTTTTTGTCACGTTCCTCGATGGCCTGGGCCATGGCGGCCTCGCCACAGTTCTTGATGGCGGCCAGGCCATAGCGAATGGCTGCTGATCCGGCGGGAGTTGTTTCGGCAAGAAAGCGCAGGCCCGATTTGTTGAGATCCGGAGGAAGGATCTCGATCTTCATGCGGTGGCACTCGGCGACGAAAACGGAGATCTTGTCGGTGTTGTTGATCTCATTCGAGAGCAGGGCGGCCATGAATTCAACCGGATGATTGGCTTTGAGATAAGCAGTCCAGTAGGAAATATGCCCGTAACAAGCCGAGTGGGATTTGTTGAATCCATAACCAGCGAAGCCCTCGATCTTGTTGAAAATCTGGTTGGCAAGCGACTCGCCGATGCCGTTGGTTTTCGCGCAACCCTCGACGAAAATGCTGCGTTGTTTGGCCATTTCTTCCGGATCCTTTTTCCCCATCGCGCGGCGGAGAAGGTCGGCACCGGCGAGGGTGTAGCCGGCAAGGAGTTTCGCGGCGTTTTGCACCTGTTCCTGATAGATCATGATGCCGTAGGTCACTCCGGACACCTGCTCAAGCAAGGGATGCTCGAACATCGCTTTTTTGCGACCCTTTTTCACCTCGATCATCTGGTCGATGTAAAGCATCGCTCCCGGTCGATAGAGGGCGAGCAAATCAATGATGTCCTCGATTCGATCCAATCCGTACTTGCGGCATACCTCGACCATGCCTCCGGACTCCAATTGGAAAATGCCCATCGTTTCACCGCGGTTGAGGATTTCAAAAGTTTTCGGATCATCCAACGGCACATCGGCCACGCGAAATCCCGGAATATTCCTGCGGATATGGCTCTCGGCATCATGAATCACGGTCAGGTTTTTCAGACCGAGGAAGTCCATTTTCAAAAGACCGACTTCGGAAATGGCGTCCATGTCAAACTGCGTCACCACCTCACCCTCATTGCCAACCGTGAGCGGCAGGTGTTCATCGAGCGGTCGGTCGCCGATCACCACGCCCGCGGCATGCACCCCGGTGTTGCGAACCAAGCCTTCGAGCTTGAGCGCGTAATCCCACAATTCCTGAAAGGTCGACGACGACTCGACCAGCTCGCGCAGCTCGGTGTTCTTGTCGAAATCGCGGCGCAGGATGGAGTCCCTGTACTTTTCCTTGTCCTCTTTTTCGAGAGGCTTGGGGTCGATCATCTTCGAAAGCCGGTCGCCATCGCCGTAAGAAACGCCCATCACCCGGGCCACATCACGGATCACGCTTTTCGCGCCCAGGGTGCCGTAGGTGATGATCTGGGAAACGCAGCGACGCCCGTATTTCTCCCTAACATATTCGATCACCTCGCCGCGTCGCGACTGGCAGAAATCGATGTCGACATCGGGAGGACTGACGCGTTCCGGATTGAGGAAGCGTTCGAACAGCAAGCCATAGCGCAGCGGGCAGATGTCGGTGATGCCAAGGGTGTAGGCGACCAGCGATCCCGCCGCCGATCCGCGGCCCGGACCGACGGGAATGTCGTGATCCCGCGCCCATTTGATGAAATCCGCCGTGATCAGGAAATAGGAAATGAAGCCCAGCTGACTGATCGTTTCGATTTCATAATCGAGGCGTTCGGTTATCGCGGCTTCGCAGGATTTTTCCGCACCATACCGTTGCAGCAGTCCTTGGTAGCAGAGATTCCGAAAATATTCCTCGCGGGGCGATCCATCGGGCGTGCCGAATTGCGGATATTTTTCCGAACTGGATTTGTCCAGTTTGATTGTGACATTGCAGCGCTCGGCGATTTCCAATGTCGCATCGCAGGCCTCCGGAGAATCCTGGAAGATCTCGCGCATTTCCTCGGCGGTTTTGAAATACACCTCCGGGGTGTAATGCATGCGGTTCTCATCGATGAGTTGTTTGCCCGTGCCGATGCAGATCAATGCGTCGTGAGCCTCGTGGTCGCTGCGATGCAGGAAATGCACGTCGTTCGCCGCGACGGTTTTCAAGCCCGCCTCGCGCGCCAGGGCGATGAGTTCGGGCAGCACCTGCAACTGCGGTCCGAGCTGGTGATTGTGGATTTCGACGTAGGTGTTCTCCTTGCCGAAGATGTCCACCAACTCCGCCAGTGTCTGCGCGGCTTTCTCCCGGTCCCCGGCGAGAAGCCATTCGTTGACAGGTCCGGAAATGCATCCGGTGAGACAAATGATGCCCTTGGAGAACATGCGCAGATCGGCAATTTCCACCCGGGGTTTTCCGTAGTACATGCCCTCAAGATGCCCGACGGTGACCAGTTTCGTTAGATTCTGCCAACCCTCGTTGGTTTCCGCGAGCAGGGTCATGTGGCAGTTTCTTTTGCGCCCCGGGATGTCGCGCTTGTCATCCTTGGTCGTCGGACAGAGATAGATTTCGCATCCGAGGATCGCTTTGATTTGCTGCTTTTTGCAGGCCTGATAAAACTCGATGGCGCCAAACATGTTGCCATGATCGGTCATCGCCACAGCCGGCATGCCGAGCTGCGCGGCGCGCTTGGCTACATCGGCGGCGCGGGTCATTCCATCAAGCGTGGAATATTCCGTATGCAGGTGGAGGTGGACAAAAGAATCGGGCATCGTCGCTGAACCAGCGTAGTCGCGACTAGGGTGGCTGGGCAAGCGAGTTGATGAAAAAAATCCTTGGTGGCAGAGGGCGGATTTGAACCGCCGACCAAAGGCTTATGAGTCCTCTGCTCTACCCCTGAGCTACTCTGCCATTGACAAGACCGCCTTTTCCACACGGCGGGCGCGGAGGGTGGACGAAATGAAGCTGTTTGTCCAATAAAAAATGCGATCAATGTTTCCGCAAACTGCGGACTGGTCCATGTTTGCGGTCCTTCTGGCCAAACGGGCTGGCTTGCATCAATGCCGGCCGGCCACCGAAGATGGCGCGTCGGCGGAAGAACAAGGAGCTGCGGAAACTACTCCGCCAGAACTGCAAAATCAACCCATTGACCCTGACCGCCTTCATGGGAATGAACGGCAATCGTGTTGGTGCCTTTTTTCAGTGCCTTTTTCATCAAATCGGTGACCAGGATCAGGTAATAACCCTTCGATCCATCTACCGCGATGATTTTTTCCCCATTGATGTAGATTTCGGTGTTGTCGTTGTGGCGAATCACCACCGCGCCATTTTTCAAATCGGCCCCGTCGTATTCAAAGGTTTTCCGAAAGTAAATCTCCGGTGTTTTCCATTCGGTTTTCGAGCCGTTGCCATTGCCGAAGGGCGCGAGTCCGCTCGGCCAGGACTTGTCGTCGAAGCCTTCGTTCACCCATCCTTCGGCGGGTTTTTCCGTCGCGAATTTGTAGGGAGTGCTCAGTTTTCCGTCCTGCTGCGCGCCCACAAGAACTTTCCACTTGGCGGTGAGAACATGTGTCGACGGCGGTGGCGCCTGGACCTCATTGCGCTCATAGGCTGCCTGGCGCGAGGTGATTTCGTGAAGTTTCTTCACGTCGAACTTGGGCTTGCGATTGTAATAATAGAGGCCGTTGCGCTCCTGTTCGATGTCCGTCAACTGGGTGTAACAAAAGCCGAACAAATTGGGATTCTCAAGCATGGCATCGATGGTTCCCTTGTAGCGGAGGTAGAACTCGTCGAGATTTTTCGGGCCGTTGCCATAACTCCAGCCGTCGCCCGTCGCCCAGCCGATGCCGCCGATTTCGCTGATCATGAAGGGAACACCGCGATCCGCCTGGGATGACGAGGCGTTGTAATATCGAGAGGGAGGAAAGGGACCTTCGGGCGGCGCCGTGAAGAAATTCTCCCAGCGCTTGCGAAGATTTTCCGGTTCGCCGGTGTAGTCGTGGGCATCCCTGACTTCCGGGTGCGGCAGCGTGTGCGCCCAGCCGCTGGCTTCCAGCGCAGGCCGCGTCGGGTCGATCGCCTTGGTGATGTTCCAAATCATCTGCTGCAACTCCCCTGAGTCCTCAAAATTCTCGTTGAAAGCGCACCAACCGACGATCGATGGATGATTGCGATCGCGCAACAGGATCTCGGTCCACTCGTTCACCACGGCGGAAAAACCCTCGCGCTGGTTGCCGTATCCCGCATTCGGATACTCGCCCCAGACCAAATAGCCGAGTTTGTCAGCCCAATAGAGGAATCGAGGTTCGAAAACCTTCTGGTGCAGCCGCGCGCCGTTGTAGCCGCAGGCCATTGACATGACGATATCCTGTTTCAATGCTTCATCGGAAGGAGCCGTCCACAAACCATCGGGGTAGAATCCCTGATCGAGGATCAAGCGTTGGAACACCGGCTTGCCATTGATGAGGACCTTTCTGCCATCGATCGCGATCTTACGCAGTCCGAAGTAGCTCTGCAGTTGATCGATTTTCTCCTTGCCGCTGGCGAGGGTGAATTTCAGATCGTAAAGAAACGGAGCGCCCGGTTCCCACAGTTTGACCGACTTGAGATTGATCACCAGCCGGTTCTGACCCGGACCTGTGGAGGTGTCGGAGCCGACCAGTTCATCGCCCGCATAGGCCTCGACAGTCAGCGCAAGGTCCTTGTCCGCACCGTTGATTTTGGCGTCGATCAACACCCGCCCGCGATCGGGATCGGGTACGACGGAAATGTTTTCCACAAAGGAAGATCCGACGGCCTCCAGCCAGACCGACTGCCAGATGCCCGTGGTGCGGGTGTAAAAACAACTGTAACTCTTGTCGCCGCTTTGCTTGCCGCAGGGTTGCAGGCCCGACCACATGTCGTCGATCACCTTGACCACCACTTCGTTCGCACCGTCCTTGAGAAACTTGCTGATGTCGAAGGAGAATTGAACATTCTCGCCGACATGCATGCCGGCCAGCTGACCGTTGATGTATACCCAGGAGCGATAATCGACTCCGCCGAAATGAATGCGCACGCGTTGGCCTTTCATCGCGGCCGGCAGATCGAATGTCCGACGATACCAAACATCCTTGAGCTTCAGGGTGTTGCCGTATCCCAGGCCGGACAACTTGCTCTCGGGGCAGAAGGGCACGATGATCTTCGAGGCAAGCTCTTTGCCATACGTCAGACCGCGAGAATCGCCATCGGCCTCCTTGTCGTTCTCAAACTGCCACTCGCCATTGAGACTCATCCAGTTCCCCCGAAACATGTCGGGACGTGGGTGTTCCGGTCGCGGTGTGGCCGCCGACGCGGCAAAAATTCCCGCAAGCATGCCAGCGAGAAAAACAGGGAAATAGGGAAAACGTGGAATGGAGCGCTGATGTTTGTTCATAACAATTCTTTGGACGTTGTAAAAAAATCCGCCATCAACGGCATCATCCGCAATGACAGGCCGTGCCGCAGGAGGACGCGCGCCGCGCGGCGAGTTTTTCCTCAAGGGCGATGGCCGTCGGCGTAATCGACAGCCCGCCCAGATTGGTGCAGCGCACCTCGCGCGGCATCTGTTTTGCCACTTGTTTGGCGGTCTCGATGACTTCGTCGAGAGGAATCACCGGGTCATATCCTGCCAGAGCCATGTTGGCGCAGGACAGCGCATTGCTGGCCGCCATCACGTTCTTGCCGAGACAGGGAACCTCCACCCGGTTGGCCACGGGGTCGCAAATCAGCCCGATCATGCTCTGCATCGCCATGGATGCTGCGGCCACTGCCTGATGGAGTGTGCCATCCGCCAGCGTGACCAATGCCGCCGCGCCCATGCTGGCCGCCGAACCACCCTCGGCCTGGCAGCCTCCGACCTCGGCGGCAAATGTCCAGCGCGTGGCGATGAACACACCGATCAAGCCGCTCGCGAGCATGGCTTTTGCCATGGCAACCTCATCCAGGCCCATGGCTTCCGCCATTGCAATGACGGCACCGGGCAACGCCGCACAGGCCCCGGCCGTAGGCGCGGCCACGATGACTCCCATCGAGCTTTTCACCTCCATCAACGCGGTTACGTAGAGTATGATGAGGTTCAATGCCCCGCCGTCGAGCAATCGGCCTTGTTTCATCAATTCATCAAAGCGGCCGCACTGGTGACCGAGCACGCGATCCTCGTATTCCGTGCCGGCAATCCCCTCGGCGATGGAGTTGCGCAGAATGCGGACGATCTCCACCATTTTGCCGATCACCTCCGCTTCACTGAGTCCTCCGCGCGCCATTTCATACTGCACGGCGAGTTGCCACAACGGGGTGTCGCGTCCACCATCGCATTGCAACATCGCGGCACAACTGCCGAAGGGAACACTCATGCCCTTGCGGGACTGCACAGGCAACACGGGAGACAGGCGTTTCACCGACCGAACCCCTTCGAGTCCGCCGAGGATCTCATCACTGACAAAAGAGCCCGCTTTCACCTCCAGCATACAACGACCCTCGGATCGATGCAGCAGAATTTCATCCGCCTCAAACCGGCTTGCCAACGCCGCCATCAACGCTACGCCATCACCCTCGGGAAAGAGCAGCGTTTCATGGCAGTCGCCAAACATCGACACGGCAAAACCATCGATGTCGATAACCTCCATCATGCCACCACCCGTTGAAATCGCCCGCAAAGTATGAACTTCCACCTCGCTGCGCAGCGTCAATCGATAGGTGTTGGGATGAGGATCGCCGGAGTCGACCGTTTCGATGGCAATGCGAACGCCGGTTTCGAGCAGGGTTTGCATGGAACCAGGCAGTCTCGCATCTGCGGCGTCCCAGCCCATCAGACCGCCGAACAATCCCATGTCCGATCCCTGGGTGTCGTGCGTGTTGGGCAGCGAGCCGTTGCGGTCAAACTCGACGAGAACGTCGATAAAATCCCGGTCCATCAGATCGCGGGCCAGTCGACCGATCCTCAAGGCGGCGGCACAGTGCGAACTCGAAGGACCGCGCATCACCGGTCCGATCACATCATTGAAGATACTGACAATCATATTTTATTCCGTTACATTGAAGTCCTCAAACAGGGCAAACGGTTCAAAACCGACACAGACTAGTCCGGGAAAGAAGAAATTGCCAGCCTTACCTCGCCTTCACGGGCGGAAAATCCATGAAGCCGTTTCTGTTTGCAATTCTCATGGGTGATGATAGGAATCCGCGGGCGTTCCACCGTCCGCATCGTGAATGGACAAGTCCACGCTAACCGCTTCCGCGCTCAATGACTTCCTCGGAATCCCCGCGATTCTCTCGTCCTTTGCCGATGAAAAAACAGCAGTTGAGGACGCGGATGTTGTTCTGATGTTGCAAGTTGCGAAGGGCGACCACCCCGCATTCGAAACTCTGGTAAAACGGCATCAAAAACCATTACTGAACTTTTTCGTCCGCATGGGCGCTTACTCCGATAGTGAAGACCTTGTTCAGGATACATTCGTCCGCCTCTACCGTTACCGTGAGCGCTACCAGCCCACGGCGAAATTCACCACGTTCCTCTACGTCCTGGCGCACCGGGTCTGGGCGGATCTTGGCCGCAAAACGCAGCGGCGCGATCGTCTCTCCGCCGGCCTCCAGACGGAAGTGGAAACGAACAGCCAAACAGCAGACGTTTCATCCATGCCCGTCATGGACGTTGAAGCGGCGTTGGACAAACTTTCGGACAAACTGCGCGATGTCATTGTCCTCAACATTTATCAGGGCCTTCGTTATCAGGAGATCGCCGATGTTTTGAATATCCCCTTGGGCACAGTCAAATCCCGCATCAACCTGGCCATCACCGCATTGCGTGAAATATTCCATGAAGAACAACCCTGACCATCCGGTTCCCGGCCATGACTGCCGCTTCCATGAGGATGCCGCGCGGCACTTCACAGGTGAAATTTATCTCGCGGAGTTCCAAGCCCACTTGAAGGAATGCCCCTCCTGCCAGGAAGTCGGCACCGTGGTGCAACGCCTGCGTTCCCTCCCCGCTGCGGAACCAGCCGACAATCTAACGGCCCATGTTCTCGCGGCAATCCAACAGCCGGAAACAAAACTCGCACGTCCGCAACACCACCTCTGGGCTGCGGCAGCCGTCGTGGTGATCGGCCTTACGGCCATGAGCATCTGGCCGTTTGGAAAAAAAACAACGGAAATCATTGCACAAAGCACCCAGCCAGCCGTTGTGGCCCAAAACACCGACCGCAGTGTGCAGGAGGCTTTGGACTGGTTCTGCCGCACCCAGGAGGCCGATGGCTCCTGGAGTCCGGCCCGCTGGGGCGGTGATCCGCGATTTGAAGTCGCGTTGACTGCCCTGCCCATGCTCGCCATTCTTTCTGCGAATGCCGAAAAGACGCCACAGCGCGTGGAAGTGATCACCAAGGCCCGGCAGTATCTGCAATCCACTTGTGACCGCAAAGGCCGCTTCGGTCCGCAGTTTTACGGTTCGTCCTACAGCCAGGGGATTGCAACGCTGGCACTGCTGTCCTGTTACAAGAACCATCCTGATCAGGAAAGCGAACGCCTGCTCGACAACGCGTTGACCGTGATTGTTTCCCAACAGCATGCGAATGGATGGTGGGGGCTGGGCGGCAACCCCCAACCCGATGTAGCCATCACTTTGTGGCAGGTTGAAGCGCTGAAACTGGCCGTGGAACTCGGTTGGAAGAATGTGCAACCTCATCTCACCCTTGGCGCGAAATGGGTGGCGGACCACTCGCATGCCGACTCCACTCCGCTCAAGGGACTCAAGTCCGGCGGAGAAGTGGATTATTTCCGTGCCTATTTTGCAACCACACTTCTCAAATCGGCAAATGATGAATCCTCGCGCCAGCGACTTGCCTCGATTCGTCATACCTTGCTCGGCAAACAGGTTCAAAGGGGCAACGACTCCGGCAGTTGGACACCTGATGACCGTTGGGGCATGGCCGGAGGAAGGCTTTACACCACGGCACTGGCTTCTCTCTCGCTGCACTGACCTTGCGGAGACCGCGAGCAACGATCAGGGCATCGCCGGTAAACACTTCCGGGGAACTCCATCATGACACCATAGAAAAATGCGTCGTTCCCACGATTGCCACTCCAGGTCGGAATAAAAATATTCACACCGCCACTGAACCTTTCGCGAATCCCCGACGCTCATGATTTAGGAAGGTGCCAAATGCTCCTTGCATCGATCAACTGAGACACACATCCGAGACATGAACAACAGCGGCCAAGACAATCGGCCCCGCAAGCGGGGAATCGCACTCAAGACTCCTTCCCACCTGAAGGGACAACCACAGAAAACCGCGGGAATTCTGTTCCCGGCAATTCTCATCGCACCTCTGCTGGCGCAAGGCCAGGACTTGTTGAAGCCACTGGTTGTGACCGCAACCCGCTCCCAGGTTCCGCTCGCCGACACGGCCTACACCAGCACTTATCTGGATGAGGATTTTCTTTTGGAAAACACCCGGCGCAATATTCCCGATGCACTCAGTTTCACTCCCGGAGTGCTTGCCCAAAAAACCACCTACGGTCACGGCTCCCCTTTCATACGCGGCATGACCGGTCGCAGCAACCTGCTTTTGATAGATGGCATACGCCTCAACAACTCCACGTGGCGGGGCGGTCCGGTGCAATACTGGAACACGGTCGATTCGTACTCGATAGACCATCTCGAACTGATCAAAAGCCAGGGCAGCGTGCCGTATGGCAGCGATGCCGTCGGCGGCACCCTCAACGCCTTTACCAAGGATTCCGGATTCCGCGACGAGGCACAGGACCGGTTTTTCAGCCACGGTTCCGGATACTATGAATATCGTAGCAATGGCGAGGGATCGAACATCGGACGCCTGGAAGGCTCGATGGGACAGGGCGGAAAATGGGGCATGAATGCCGGCATCAGCGTCAAGGATTTCGGCGACATCCATGACTCGGCGGTGGGCACGATGAAAAACACCGGTTATGATGAAACCGACTGGGACCTGCGTTTCGACATGGCGCTCAACCCGTCCACCACCCTGACCGCCGCATTGCAGCATGTGCAGCAGGACGATGTCTGGCGCTGGCACCGCACGATTTACAATCCCGGCTGGGATCATGAAGGACATGTCACCGCTCCCGGAACATGGCTTGGCAACATCTACGATCAGGATCGATTGTTGGGTTACTTGAAAATCGCGTCCGAAGACCCCCGCGCAGGCTCCTGGCTTTCACGCTGGTCGGCGACGCTGTCGTATCAGGATTCATCGGACAGCGAATTTCAGGACCGTCGCACAGCTGTGGGTCAGTCACTCAATTCCACCCGCTATCAACAAATCCAGGAAGCCGATGTGCAAACCTACGGAATCGACCTTGAATTTGAATCGCCGATGGGCCCGGGGAAATGGATTTACGGTTTGGACTACTACCAGGACGAAGTGGACAGTTACGCCACACGCAACACCGGCAGCGGTTCTGTTTTTCGCCCCGCCTCCCGTCCGGTAGCCGATGATTCGACTTACAAACTTTTCGGCCTTCACGGTCAGTATCATTGGTTGGTGAATGATGCCCTCCGCATCGAGTCGGGAGTGCGCTATACCTTTGCGCAAGCGGATATCGGCAAGCGCTGGGATGCCAATGCCGGAGCCGACATTTCCTCGCAGCGGGAGTGGGACAATGCCGTTTTCTCCCTGCGGGCGATCCACGACTTCAACAGCGAATGGTCGATGTACGGTGGTGCCTCACAGGCATTCCGCGCGCCCAACCTTGCCGACCTTTCCGGTGCCACAACCAGCCGATCGGGTGTGGAAACCGGCGGATCGGTGGATCTGGATCCGGAACGCTACATCACCTACGAAATCGGTGCCCGCCATGGCACGGAGCACACGTCGTTCCAAGCAGCGTTGTTTTATACCGACATTGACGACATCATCACCGATGTCCCCGTCAGCATGGGATCGAGCACTTTGCAATCGGAAAACGGTCGCAATGGATACATCTATGGATTTGAAATCGAGGGGGCATGGGAGATCAACGAACAATGGTTGTTGACGGGATATGCCGCATGGCAAAAGGGTGAAACCGAAACATCCAGCTACGTCGGCGGCCCGGTCACCGAAGAACCCTACAGCCGCGCCCTTCCGCTCACCGCATCGGTGGCCTTGCGTTGGACGCACCCTTCGAAAAAATACTGGGTTGAAGGCCGGGTGGTCGGTGCCGAAAAAGCCGACCGTCTCTCAGCGGCGGACATTGCAGACAACCAGCGTTTCCCAAGCGGTGGCACTCCGGCCTACGTGGTTCCTTCGATGCATGCGGGTTGGCAGGCGACCGAGAACCTGCTGGTCACAGCGGGCTTGGAAAACATCACCGATGAAGACTATCGCAACCATGGTTCAGGCAACAACGAACCGGGATTCAACGCCATACTTGGCGTGAAGGCCTCATGGTAAGCTCAGGCGGTCGGGGCGGCGGGATATTCACGCCCCCCGAATATCGCCGAACCAACGCGCACATGCGTTGCCCCCTCTTCGATGGCAACGCAATAATCACCGCTCATGCCCATGCTCAAGGCGGGAATCGCAACGCCGGATTTGCTTTGCAGTTGATCGCGCAAGTCTCGCAGTCGGACAAACCACGGCCGCGATTTTTCCGGATCCGCAGCGATCGGAGGCACGGTCATCAGTCCCTGGATTTCCAGCCGATCAAGCGACAGCAGCGTATCCCATGATTCCGAAAGCAGCTCTGCGGAAAATCCCCCTTTGCTCGTTTCCGCCGCCAGATTCACTTGCAGAAACACGCGGGGAAACAGGCCGAGTTCGTGCGCCAGTTCATTGGTGTATTGGGCGAGGCGCAGTGAATCGATGCTGTGAACCATGCGGAACAATGGCAGCACCTTGCGCACTTTGTTGCGCTGCAACTGGCCGATGTAATGCCACTGCAATGCCGGCGGCAGCGACGGAATTTTCGACTCCGCTTCCTGCAGTCGGTTTTCACCAAAGTGGATCTGCCCGGCCAGAAAAGCCTCGTTCACATCAGCGGCGGCGAATGTCTTCGAGACGGCGATCAATGTGACATCGCGCACATCCCGTCCGACCTTCTCACAGGCCGCACGGATGTTCCCGTGCACCTTTTCAAGATTCGCCGCAATGCCATCCATCAACGTTCCGCCGTTTTTTTCAAAACTCCCGCGGTTTTCGAGGCCTCGGTCATCTCGACCAGATCGGACAAGATCGCCAGCCCCTCGCGTTTCACCGAGTCCATGCCGCTCGGCCATTTCGGGGTGTCGTCCAGATCCGCCGTCTCATCCTTGGCCTTGCGCATGTAGTCCTCGTTCTCCGCCGCCGGGTCGAACTCATGCGGCGGTTTGTTTTCGCTGATGTCGGCAAGCGAAAGCTTGTAGAACTTCGTGCCCGCCTTGTCGGACTTTGCCATTTCGGCAAACCGAAGCAGGCGCTCCTTGTTGCGGGCATGACGTTTGGCATCGGAGTCAGCCAACTCCTTGTCGCGGACTTCCTTGTTGAGTGTCTCCTTGTTGTCGGCGATCTTCTTCTTGATCTCCGCGACATCTTCATTGATGTAAACAAGATCCTTGTTCTCCTTCACCCGCTTGTGGCTCAACTCCTTCAGTCGCGGCACGAACAAATGGTCGCGATCCAGTGGCTCGAAATCGGAGGCGCGGCGGATGCGGTCAAACTCCATCCGGTTGTCGAGAAAGCTTTCGCCCACTTCGAGCCCGTCGAGGAAACTTGGCAGCGCTATATCCGAAATCACCCCCTGCAACTGGGTGGAATCGCCGGAGGGGCGATAGAATTTCTGCAGAGTAACCTTGACCGTGCCCGCCCGGTCGCGCCGGGCAAAAAACGGCATCATACGCCCCACATCCATCAACTGCTGCACGGTGCCCTTGCCAAATGTGGAGGTGTCACCCACAATGACCGCCCGGTTGTGATCCTGCAAGGCACCGGCCATGATTTCGCTTGCGGACGCACTCGTTTTGTCGATCAGCACAACCAAAGGGCCGTCATAGATCGGCTCGCGCAATTCCGAGTCCTTGACTTCGATCTGCCCGAGTTCATTCTTCACCTGGACGACGGGTCCGCGCTCGATGAAAAACCCGGTCATTCTGCGCACCTCTTCCAGTGAGCCGCCGCCATTGCCGCGGAGATCGATGATCAATCCGCTGATTTTTTCCTCCATCAAACGTCGCAACAGCTTTTCGACATCCTTCGCGCAACTCGCTTCATCCTTGTCGAAATCCATATAAAACGACGGCAGTGTGATCCATCCAAGTTTCTCCGGACGTCCCTTGCTGTCCTTTTTCTCGAAAATTTGCGCGCTGGCCTGCTCGTCCTTCATTTCGACTTTCCCGCGGGAGATGGTGATGAATGATGTTTCCCCGGCCGAAGCACCAGCGGGCTCGACTTTCAAGCGCACCTCGGTGGCCTCCTTGCCGCGGATCAAATCGACTACCTTGTCGATTTTCATGAACATGATGTCGGTGATTTCCCCCGTGTTCAGGGAATCTACCCCGACGATCCTGTCGTTCAGTTTCAACTGCCCGCCCTTGTCGGCTGGCCCGCCGACAACGATGCCCTTGATGATCGTCGCCCCGTCCTCCTCGGCCTGCAGCATGGCACCTATACCTACCAGTTGGTTTTTCATGCTGTCCTTGAATCGGGCGATTTCACGATAGCCCATGTATTCGGTGTGCGGGTCGAAGGTTTTCGTAACCGCCGAGAGAAAATAATTGGCGACATCCTCTTCGTCGGCCTCGGCGACGCTGTGCATCAGGCGCTCGTAGCGCAATCGAACTTTCTCTTTGGGACTTTTTTCCTTGGCCAGGGGATCTTCCTTGCCCTGTTCCTTGGCAAGGCGGGCCACGGTTTCGCGACGCAAGGTTTCACCCAACAAGGCCTCCTTGATGTTCAGCCTCCAGAGGTTTTCCGATTCGGCCCGATTCTTGGCCCACGGCGCGTTTTTGCGAGTGCGCTCCACACTTTCATCCTTGGTGAAATCAAATTCCTCCTCCTTGAGAATCTTGTTCACGAATGCGGTGCTCTCGGTGACACGCTGTTTGAAAGTGTTGTAGATGTCGTTTGCCGCACTGATGCATTCTTTCTTGAGCAGCAGCTCATGGATTTTGTCGCCGTAATCGGTTTGAAAACGAGTCACCTCAGTCTGGGTGAAATAAACCCGCTTGGGATCCATGTCGCGCAGGAAGGTTTCCAGAAATTTGTTGCTGAGCTGCTTGTCCCACTTGTTGCGGGCAAAGTGGGTGTTCTGAAGGAGAATGGCCACCTGCTTGCCCACTTCGTTATAGTCGGTCGGCTGTTCGGCGGACACCGAGCAACTGCTTGCCAGGACCAGGCTCGCGGAGGCCACAATTTGACGAATTTTTTGAAAGCTCATAATCTGCAATTTCTGCCGTGTTGTCTTACGTGGGTCATTGTGGCATTCTTTGGCAATTTGTCCACGAATCTTAGCACCACTGGTCCGGTGCTTTGTCTTTTTATTTGACCTCCTCCTTGGGAAACTGTCGCTCGAGCCACTCGGCAAAGTACTTATCGCTGGATTTGTCCTCCTCGACGAGCTTTGCGAGTTCCGCAGGATCGACCTGAAATCCCCCGCCATTAATGATGCCACCATTCGGGATGAGTCTCATCAACGCGGTGTTTTCCAGATTCGCAGGCCGCCGCGAAAGTTCGATTTCGAGGCTCGTGAGCTTTTCATTTTTCCAGATGCCGAAAACCGCCTTGTTGCCCGCGCCCTTGGCACGGATTTTGGCAGAGAGTCCCTTGCCGAGGTCGCCGATTTCCATCGGTTGACGCCAGCGGATGTCGTCGAGGGAAACGATGATGTCACCGGGCTGGATGCCTCCTTTTTCCGCAGGCGAATCCTTGGTCACCCAACTGACGGGAATTCCGAAACATGGTTTGTCCTCGCCTGGCAGGTTGATCTGCTCTTCCAGACCCATGGTGATGCCCACGTAGCCTTCGCCAAATTTGCCATACTCGCGAATGGCAATGCGCTTCAACAGCTTCAAACATCGCTCGCGGACTTCGGGCTCGTTGGCATCGCGCAGCAGGGACAAAAACTTCTGCCTGGCTTTGTCCGGCTCGCTGGCGACCCAGGTTTCCATGAACGCCATCGCACTCTTGCGATCCCCCACGTCGGCCGCACTCAGCTTTTGAACATGTTCAGCGATCGTCGCTTCTGAAAAATCGACAGTTGGTGCCTGCGCAGATAGCGGATGCAGAAGCCAGATGGCAAGGCATCCCAGAGTCAGAAAATCAATCGGTTTCATCATGGGAGCCTTCAATTGTGAGGCACGCCGGGCGGGTCTGCCACCCGCCGCAGCTTAACGGAACGGATTCAAGCTCTTCTCTGGAACCTCAATTGTGTCGTCGGCCTGCAATTCGATGTTACGATCCTGAAGATTGTTCAGATTGTAGGTTCGGCTCAGCTTGCCACGCATCAGCAGGGTGCGTTTTACATCGCCAAACTCATTGGCTCCGCCCGCAGCGATCACTGCCTGATAGATAGTGAGGCCGGGTGTCCACGGCTTCGGGCCGGCCGCGCGAACGAAACCGCCGATCGTGACGAAGTCGTTGCGCACCCCTCGACCGGCTTCCGTGGCACTGATCTGGAATGTCGGAGTGGTGTAAATTCCCGCATTGCGGTATGCGGCCTCCAACTTCGCAGCAGCAGCGTTGGTGGTCATTCCGGCAACATGAACCTCTCCCAGAAAAGGCATGCGGATTGTTCCCGCTTCAGATACAGAGACAGCAGGTGAGTCAATGCGACCCTTCTCTTCCGGTGGGACACCTTGAACGGAGATTGAAATGCCCCGACCGGCAAGAATTGTTTGTCCGAAAACGGATGAACCGAGAGTCAGCAAAATGAGCAACAAGACGGGAATGATTCGATTTTTCATATGAATGGGAGTTAGGTGGGAATAAGGTTGGTGTTGGACTGGAGTTAGTAGAGCGTGTCGTCCGTGCGGGACGAAGCGGCAGACTCAAGGGGACTTGAAGGTCGTGATGGACGTGACGAAGATGGTTTGTTTTGCATGGCCGGAGCCTGGCTTTCCGCAGGTGCGTAGTAGGTGTAGTAGCTGGTGTAGTACTGATACTGGCTGTCGCTGCGGACATCCACGTTGTTGAGCACCACGCCGATCACGTTGCCGCCGACATTTTCAACCGACTGCTTCACGCGCAGAAGCATGTTGCGAGGCAGCTTGCGATGTTGCACCACGATCATCGTAAGGTCCACCTCGCTGGCGAGAACCGAAGCATCGCTCACGCCGAGGATCGGCGGGGAGTCCACGAGAACCAGGTCGAAACGCTGTTTCACATCCTGAATCAGCTCAGACATCCGGCGGGAGTTGAGAATACCGGCGGCATCAGCGGGAAGAATCCCGGACGGCATGAAGAAAAGGTTGTCCACTGGGGTTTGCAAAATCACATCCTCCAGCATCAGCTCTGTTGTTAGATAGTTGGTCAGACCAACCGAGTTGTTGATGTCGAAAAACGTATGCAGACGCGGACGGCGCAAGTCGGCATCGATCATCAGCGTCGTATACCCGCCCTGAGCGCAAATGTAAGCCAGGTTGACAAGTGTGGTTGACTTCCCTTCGCCTGCTCCGCCCGAAACCACCGTCAGCGAATTGTCCTCTGGATTTTTCCGATTGAACTCGATGTTGGTGCGCAAAATCCGATAGGCCTCCGCGTCGGGGCTCATGCCGCTCTGCTTGTGGAGAATCCCCACCTCTTTCGGAATGACCGCGAGGACCGGCACTTGCAGGTAGCGCTCGACATCCTCCAGCGTTTTCACGGAAGTATCCAGATATTCGAGGAAGAACGCAATGCCGACACCGAACACAAGACCGATCAGGGCGCCGAGGATCAGGTTCAAGGTTACGTTCGGGCTGGAGGGAAACTGCGCCACCAGAGGTTCCTCATGCAACTCAATAAGATTTTGCGGCTGCTTGATGTTGATGCGCTCGGTATTCAGCTTCTCCTTCATCCGGTCCATCATCTGCTGCGCGGTTTCAAACTCGTTTTGGGCATTCTGGATGCTATACATCAGGATCGTGTGGGTAATGCCCAGTTCCTTGATCTCGGCAAGGCGCTTCTGCAGATCCGCGAGATCGGCGACCTTGGTTTCCCTCTTGAGTTGCAACGATTCCTTGAAGGAAACCACACTGGCCTGCAACTGTTTGAACAAACTCGCCACTGTGGCCCCCTGAGACTTGACTGTCGGGTGATTGGGCCCCAATCCCTGCACCTGCATGCCTTTCAACAGACGCTCCTGCTGTTGGTAATCGGGATACAGCGATTTGAGTTCCTGTCCCGCCGCTTCCATGTTGGCCGCGTAGCGGATCACTTCATCGGCATTCAGGCGTCCGATCGTATTGATCTGGCTATCGATTTCCGATATCGCGGTCCGCGCGGCCTCCACCTGTGATTCAAGCATGGATTGCAAACCCTGCACCCCGTTGGAGCCTGGGTTGTTAGAAAACGTGTCGCGGATCATGGCTGGCGCGCGCCGCAACAGATTGTCCCGTTGCTTGCGTTTTTCCTCGACAACATCGGATTGATCCAACACGGCCTTTTCCAATTCCTTGAGTCCCGCCTCGGCAGCTTCCGACTCTTTTGCCTCGCGACGGCGTTTGTATGCTTCATACACTTCCTTAGCCACATCGCGCGCGTCCACCGGTCCGGTGTGCTTGACAGTGATCGTGATCAGGTCGGTGCCGCGAATGTTTTGCGCATCCACAATGCCGCGCAAGGTCCCCATCGCCTCCTCCTCCGTCATTCCCCAGCGGGTCATCAGGTTCAACTGCTGCACGACCAACTTGAGGGTCAACTGCGACCGGATCACCTCGAACTCCGTGGCAAAAAACTGGGCAGTCATGGGACTGGCACCGACGTTATCGTTGCCAAAGGGCTGCAGCATGCGGGTGGAGGGCTTGACCTGCACAACTGCTGTGCTCTCATATTTTTTCGGCATCACATAGGTGATCACGGCGGCTGTCATGAACACCAGCAACAGAGTCATGAGGATGACACCATAACGGTTTTTGATGACCTGCCAGTAATCGACGGCGTGGAGTGTAGCTTCGCTTTGAGAATTTTGCGGTTGCATGTGCTGATTTAGATTGGTGGCTGGGGGAAATGGAAGGGAAGGGGCTGAAGCGCCCCATCATCATAACGCAAAACAAAAATCCCGCAATGCAAAACATTGCGGGAGTTTGTGAAAATTGGCGACAAGTGAATTGCCGAGCAAATCAGAATGAGTAGTTCACGCCCATACTCAGGCGAAGGCGGTCGTAATCATTGCCGAGAAAGTCAGAAGCGGAATCGGTATAGTTGATACTGCACTCACCAGTCAGGGTGTCGGTGAACTTGGCGCGCAAGCCGATGTAGAGGTTCAGAATGTCCTCGGTAGCTCCCTCATCAGTGGGCGCTCCGGTGCCACTGACAATCAATCCCTTGTCGAAATTGGTCGAGATGTAATCCACACCGCCGAACAGCGACAGGCGTGGTGACAGTGCATAATCTCCGCTCAGACCGATTCGCAGTGTGCGTTGGTCATTGTACTCGTAGCTGGATGAATCAACATTGCGAATCGTGTCGTAGTCTTCAATGCCGTAACGCATGAAACCGCGGACGCTGAAGCGTGAATTGAGCTGCGAATTCAGTGCTGCTTGGAAATACGGGGAGGTGGTGCTATCTCCGCCATCAACCTCGCGCAACTGCGCGCCGATATCCAACAAGAAAACCGAGGTCGGATTGAGGCGATGTTCGAGTCCCAAAGTGATGTAATGGTTGGTGCTGTCACTTGCATCACCGGTCCATTGCTCGTATTTGTATTGGCCGGTCAGCACGGTGCGCGGGGCAAACTGATATCGCATTTGATGGTAAATGCTCCACGAACTGCGGTCGGACACTGCGCCGTTGCCAAGGTAGTTCGTAAAGTTGATGCCAGTAAAGGAACCCACGCGATCCGTCCAGCGATAACCAACTGAGTTGTCGGAGCTCCAATATGTGTAGGGATCGCCACCCGAGCGGGCGGTGGAAAGCCCGTAGGAATATTCTGGTTCCATTTCATAAGCTAAAAAATTTGTGCTTGAAAAACGAAGACGCTCGCTGAAGCGATGTGTGAGGTCGAGGCCCAAACGTCCATTTCCCGTGGTATCGCTGGCACCGGGAAGTTCGGAATCCTGAAGGTAGTAATTCACGCCAATCCGCGCGTAAAGATCAAGGGTTGTTTGCGGACTGACATTAGTCAAAGTAACAGCAGCGTAAGGATTGAGACTCCACGCTTCCTCCTCGAAGCCAGGACCGGAGGTGATCGTTGGGTTGAAGTTGTTGTCCCAAACGAGATTCATGCCCACTGTCCATTTTGCAGGGATACTTTCCTGGACTTCGTCCTGCAAAAAGTAGAGGCCCTGGGAACTGACTGTGCCCACTGCGGCAATTGAGGCTACCGCAAAGAAGGTTGCTTTTTTCATAATGTAGGGTGTTGTGAATTTGTGGGGGGTGAATTAACGGAAGTTCGGCTGATTGTTGTCCGTAGCAGGTTTGGTATCCTCGACGAAGGGTTTAAAAATGAAAAAGGGCATCGGGCTGGCGGGGCGATCAAGGATGCCCGGTGGTTTGACCGGCTTTTTTGGCGTGCCGTCGGGATTTAGCTCAGGATCTTCTTCCAGGCCACCTTTTTCGGTAACCTCCTTGCCGCTCTTGCCACCATTGCTGGTGCCGGGATCCAACTTGGCAAGAACCGCCTGCACGTCGGTCAATGAGTCGGGCGCAACGGCCACAGCACACTGCGCGACCAAACGCATCTTCTCAGGAGCGGCCACAGCGGCAACTTCCACGATCGAGGCAATCAACTTGTTGTCGGCCTGCGTGGCGGTGATCGACGCCTTGACGATTTCGCAGGCGCAGTCTTGATTTGCCAGCACAGCCTTTTCAACAATCTGCAAAACCAGGGACTGATTGGCTGCAACCTCCTCCTTGATCGACAAGGAGAGTTTGACGCAATCAACTTGTGGCTTGTCTGCCGCGTACACAGATACAGCAAAAACTGCTGTAAGGAGGGATAGATTCAATGTTGTTTTCATAATCGATGTGGTGTATGGAGGGGAAAAAACGAGAAATTACTGGATAATTATGGAGCGGGCAGCGGGAATCGAACCCGCATGTCTAACTTGGAAGGATAGCGCTTTACCACTAAGCTATGCCCGCGCTGACACGCCATTAGTAACCATTAATTCATCAGGAGACAACATTTATTTTGTGAAACCTCAAAAAAGCATAAATTTTTTATCTTTCAGCTTTGGAGTTACAATTTCTGGCATTTTTTTGCCGTCAAAACGCTCAAAGTCCGCTGGGATGGTCGATGAATTGACAATCCAGGGAAAATGTAGCCGCCAGATCCGCCGCAAGGAGGCGCACGCCGAACGTTTCGGTGGCATAATGACCGGCGTAGAAAAGGTTGATGCCCAGTTCTTCTGCCATCGAATAACTCCAGTGCGGTCCCTCGCCGGTGATGAAGGCGTCAAGTCCCGCCGCGGCGGCCACTTCGCCGCCCGCCCCGCCGGTGCAGAGCCCTACCGTGTGAATCCGCTCGGGACCGGCGGGACAGCAATGCACTTTGCCCGCAACGACTGCTTCCAGCCGATGCAGCAATTCACTTCTGTCCAGGTCGAGCCGGCCCTGCAAACCGATCGGAAGCCCCTTCCACGGCAAAAACGGCTGGCAATCCCCCATGCCGATCGCCCGGGCCAGGGCAGCGTTGTTTCCCAAGCGAGGATGCACATCGAGGGGCAGATGGGCACTGTAAATCGCCAGTCCGGCATCCATGGCGCAGCGGATTTTTTCGTAAATCGCACCCCGCAGCGGTTGCGCTCCCTGCCAAAACATGCCGTGATGCACCAACAGCAGGTCGGCTCCGGCGGCGACGGCCTTTTTCACGACGGGAAGCGAGGCATCAACGGCGGCCGCCACGCGGGTGACGGTGCCGGGATTTTGCAACTGCAAGCCATTCACTGCGCCCGGATAATCGACGATCTCCGCAATGCGCAGTTCGCGGTCCAGGAAATCGACGACGCGGGAGAGTGAAGCCATGGTCAGGAAATGAGTTGAGTCATCGCGGTTTCGATCTCGACTCGTTTGTCGCGATCCGGAGCGGCCCCGCGCGCCATGTCGGCATTGCCGCCCCCTTTCCCGCCACCGAGGGCGGCAAGCTGTTGCAGCATCGACCCGGCGGCTTTGCCGGCGGCCTTGGCCTCCGTGCCACAATAGGCGCCGAGATGGAGTTTTTCACCGTCGTCAACCAACAACGCAGCGGCACCGGCGAAGTGCTGCTTCTTCAGGCCGTTGAGAAGTTCCTGCAGCAACGAGGCATCGGCCTCGAAACTCGCGGCGATCGGTCCGCCGGTGGCGATCAATTCCGCCAGTGCGGCATCGGCCTGCTTGGCGGCCGCCCCGGCCTGAAGTTTCTTCACGCGTTTTTCGGCTTCAATCGCGGCTTCCTTGGTCTCTTCGAGCGTGCGCTGGCCATGGGCGAATGTGGCGTTGATTTGCGAAATGTCGGCCCGCCGGACCAGCATGTCGTCCATGATGTGCGGGAAGTCGTTCACGATGACCGGAGCCTCGCCGTGTGCGACGAGTTTGTCGTTGGCGGCCTTGAGTTTCTCGCGGGCGGTCTTGAGTTCGGCATCCCATTTTTCGACCGCCTCGTTGAGATAAGCCCACGCGCTTTCGCCGCATACCGCCTCGATGCGGCGGACTCCCGAGGCGATGGCGCCTTCGGATTTGATTTTGAAAAGACCGATCTCACCGGTGTTGCGGACGTGGGTGCCGCCGCAAAGTTCCTGGGAATAGCCATTGAGTTGGTTAGGTTCGCCGCCGATCTGGACGACGCGGACTACGTCACCGTATTTGTCGCCGAAAAACTGCATGATGTCGGCGCGACCCTTGATGGACGCGTGCGGGACTTCCGTCCAGCTGACAGAGTCGTTAGACTTGATGGAGGCGTTCACTTTCTCTTCCATCGCGGCGATCTGCCCGGGTGTCACGGCGGTGCTGTTGAAATCGAAACGCAGGCGGTTTTCATCGACCGACGAACCCTGCTGTGCGGCATCCTTCGACACGACTTCGTGCAGCGCCCAATGGAGCAGGTGCGTGGCGGTGTGATGGGCTTCAATCGGGCGGCGGCGTTGCGTGTCGAGCTTGAGGACGACTCGGGCGCCGGGTTGGATTGACGATTGTTGATTGTTGATTTCTGATTTTTGAATGATTAGGGCGCGGGCCTTGCCGATCTGTTGGACGCCGGTGATGACGATCTCGCTGCCGTTTGTTAGAAGAGTCCCCGTATCACCAGCTTGGCCGCCCATTTCGGCGTAGAAAACGGTCTTGTCGGTGATGACGAAGAGCGCGTCTTCCTGCGGGTGGATTTCGAGGATGGTGGCTTCGACTGTGTCGTTCTCGAAACCGGTGAATTCGGTGATCGCTTCGGTGGAAATGTCGAGGGCGCGGACGACGGTGGATTTTTGGGCGGCGCGGGAGCGTTCTTGTTGTTGCTCCATGAGGGCTTCGAAGCGGGGCATGTCAACATGGAGACCGCGTTCCGCACACAGAAGTTCCGTTAGATCAATGGGAAATCCGAAAGTATCATATAGTTCGAAGGCGAAGTCACCAGAGAGGGGAGCGCCGCCGTCCCGGCGGCTGTCATGGGCATCCTGCCCGTGACTCTTCGGACTGGGCGAAGCGGATGAAGAGGGATGTCCCCGCGTGATGCCTGGATCTGCCGCATTATCAGCAGCAATCTGTTTGCGGATTTTTTCAAGATTCACAGACTCCCAACCTTTTGCAAACAAAAAGGGATAGGGTCCGTCTTTGGTAAGTTCTGCTCGCTGTGGATTGCTTGTAATGTATTCGAATTTCTCCCAAAGGTCCGAGTCACTGCGGATCAAGCGGTCGTGATAATCGCGCTGCCAAACCGTGCCCGAACTTCCACCGAGCTTGTTGATCTCCTTCGCGGTGAATGATTTAATCGAATGCATGAGATTGCCAAGTTCCCAAAAAACCGGATTGCCCTCCTTATCCCACGACTCGGGCTGAGGCTCGATGAGCAGATGAAAATGGTCCGGCATAATGACGGCAGCGAAAAGAATGTAACGAATGCCGTGGAAATGTTGAATCGCGTCGAGGACGATCTTGCGGGCATCGGGGGAGAGTATGGCTCGGTCTTGGGTGTTGACGGTGAGCATGTATTTGCCCCAAGGGCGCTCGAAGTGGGGCAGCCCGTGCGAATTCGAATACAGTGCGCCTTCGGCGATCCGAGATGATGCACCCGGCGAGACGCCGGATGCTGCCGCCGGGACGGCGGCGCTCCCCAAAACCTCTTCAAATCGCTTCAGCCCCCGGTCCAGCGTCTGATTGAAACTCGCTTCTTCCTGCTCAAGCGTCTGCCTGACAACATCCTGACGATTCTTCAACTCCGGGAAAACGCCGCCCATCTCCTCGACAAGTGTTTCCACCAGCGCGCCGAAAAATGGTTTTTCGCCGGAGAAACCAAGCTGGCGGCCGTAGCGAACCGCGCGACGCAGGATGCGGCGGAGCACGTAGTTGCGTCCGTTGTTGCCGGGCATGATGCCGTCGGCGATGGAAAATGATAGAGTCCGCAAGTGATCCGCAATGACGCGGAAGGCGATGGCGGTTTTCATTTCCTCGCTGAAGAGCGAACGGTCGGCGCCGAGTTCGGGATAGATATCGACGTAGGTTTTTCCGCTGAGTGCTTCTAACTTGCGGAAGATCGGTTGGAAGACGTCGGTGGCATAGTTCGAGGGCTTCTTCGAAAAGTCGGTGAAGCCTTTCGTGTTCTGGATGATCGAGCAGGCGCGCTCGAAGCCCATGCCGGTATCGACGTGTTTCGCCGGGAGCTCGCGGAAAGTGCCGTCGGCCTCGGCATTGTACTGGATGAAAACGAGGTTCCAAATCTCGATGCAGAGGTCGGAGTCGTTGTTGACCAGGTTGCGACCAGTGACGGGGTTGCCTTCAGGGGTGAGATCGACATGAAGCTCCGAGCAGGGACCGCAGGGGCCGGTTTCGCCCATCATCCAGAAGTTGTCCTTCACATTGCCGTGAACAATCTGCACCGCGGGATCGCAGCCTTTGGAAACAAACAGAGCGGCCCAGATGTCGTAGGCTTCCTGGTCGAAACTTCCCGGATCGCCGGGTTTCGGGGCATAGACGGAGGCGTAAAGCCGGTGCGCGGGAAGGCCCCAGCGTTCGACCACCAGTTCCCAAGCCCATTGAATGGCTTCCTTCTTGAAATAGTTGCCGAAGGACCAATTGCCGAGCATTTCAAAAAACGTGTGATGATAGGTGTCGTAGCCCACATCCTCGAGGTCGTTGTGCTTGCCACCCGCACGGATGCATTTCTGGGTGTCGGCCGCACGAGGTGGATCGTAGGGGGCTTTTTCCACCCCGAGGAAATACGGCACGAAGGGATTCATCCCGGCGTTGGTGAACAGCAGGCCGGGCGACTGCGGGAGCAGCGATGCCGAGGGCACGATGCTGTGTTGTTTTTCCCGGAAAAAATCGAGGAAACTCTGGCGGATTTCGGCTGCGTTCATAGATGCGGCTCGGAAACAATCATGATTCCCCAAAATTGGCAAGGTGATAGCGGCGGCTTTACCTGCGGAACAGCCGGAGCCTAGTGCCCATTCAGCAGTGATCAGTGAATCCCTGGAATCTGTAAAAAGGTCCGAGACATCAACGGCCTTCTTTTCTTCAGCAGCCCGTTTTTGACAGAATTTCAGAATTTTCGGAATTCAACAAAACCGTTCGATTTGCAAAAAGAGCGAAGTGGCGGATTTTCCGGCGATCCAAACCAGGCTTTGCTTGTGAGACCAGCGGCTGCGTTGATTGAATGCGTGGGGATGATTGCCCGTTTTTCTTTTATCCAGGCCGATCGCCGGGCATCATTCCCCCACCCCTCAGCGAAAAATATCTTCCGATGTTGCAATTTTTTCTTGTCATATTGAGATTGAGTCTCAATATCGACCGCGCATGATAATTCAACATCCAATTTTCAAAGGTATCGTTCTTTCCTCCACCTGTGCGACTGCCGTTCTGCAGGCCGCGGAGAACAAGCCCGCATCAAGCGCGGTGGAACTCAATGCTCTACACGTCACCGCCGAATCCGAAGCGGACCAAACCATCCAGGACTCCTGGTTGCCGGCGGTGGCGGGTGCGGCGATTTTTTCCGGAAAAAAAACGCAGGTGATCGATTTTGACAAACAACCGCGGATTGTCGGCAACAACTACCGGCAGGCACTGAATCAAACTCCGGGTTTGCTGCTCAGCGAGGAAAGCACCCCGCTGGTGAGCATCGGATACCGCGGACTGAATCCCAACCGCGCCCAGTTCACCCAGGTCCTGCGCGACGGTCTGCCGATCCACGCCGATCAATTCGGCTATCCGGAAGCCTACTACACCCCTCCTCTCGACACCGTGGACCGCATCGAGTTTCTCCACGGCGGCGCCTCGCTGCAATACGGACCCCAGCCTGGCGGTTCACTGAATTACATCACCCACCGCCCCCGCACCGACAAGGAATTCTCCCTGCGCAGCCAGCATGTCCTGGGCAGCGACGATCTCTATTCGACCTTCACCTCGGCGGATGGCACGGTGGGAAACCTCGGTTACTATGCCTATTTCAACCACCGCCAGTCGGACGGCTTCCGCAGCGCCAACAGCGATTATGAACTCGATAATGGCGGAATAAAACTGCTGCATTCACTTCACAACGGTGGCACGCTGATTCTATCGGCAGATTCCTATGAAGAAAACCATGGCAATCCTGGCGGACTCACCCGGGCGGGATTTGAAGCGGGGAATCGGGATGCCACCCTGCTGTATGACACTTTTTCGCTAGAACGCGACGCGGTCAGTCTGACTTACGAAATCGAGCCAAATCCCGATTCATTTTTTACGACCAGCATCTGGTGGTCGGATTACTCACGGATCAGCGCAAGTCAACGTGGTGGCGGTTTTGGAACGCCCCCCACAGGACCTACCGCAAACTCAAACACCATCCAGGATCAACACTTCACCAATCTGGGGTTTGACGCGCGCTATCGCGTCAATTGGGGTCAGGAGCACGCCCATACCTTCACCAGCGGAGTCCAGATGTATCACTCCGATTCACCGCGCAAGGACTCGCGTGGTGCCACGGCCGATGCCGACACCGGAATGCTGCGCAATTATTCCGAGCGCGAAGTTTTCTACGCTCCGGTGTTCATGGAAAACCGATTTGTTTTCGGAAAATTTTCGATCACTCCCGGACTGCGCTTGGAAAGCGCGTGGCAGGATGTCGAGGAAATCGTCAACGTCGACAAAACCGCCGCGGGCACTCCGTTGGGCAAAAAAAATGAGGACATCACCGTGTTGCTCGGCGGTTTGGGACTCGAATACGAACTGCGGCCCGGCACTGCCATCTATGGCAACATTTCCCAGGGCTATCGTCCGGCGATCTTCACCGAAGCCGTGCCCACGGGCGGCACGGCGTTTGTCAACAATGATCTCGAAGAAGGGAAATCGTTGGAATACGAAATCGGCTACCGCAGCCACCCGAACGACTGGTTTTCACTCGATGCCAGCATATTCCTGTTAGAATTCACCGATCAAATCGGCAGCGTCGCCGTGCCGGGCGGTACTTCGCTGGAAAATGTCGGCGACAGCAGCCATCGCGGCATCGATTTCTCAACAAGCATCGATTTTCTCACGCTCGCCCAGGGCAGCAAAGGGGCCAATTCGCTTGAATGGTTTTTCAATGCCACCCTGCTGGATGCCGAATTCACCAAAGGTCCGCTCGACGGCAAAACCCCGCAGTATGCGCCGGATTTCATCCTCCGCAGCGGGCTCACTTACAGTCATGGCGACAAAGGAAAAATCACCCTGAGCGGCACCTGGGTAGACGAGCATTTTGCCGATTCCGCCAACACCGCCAACTACGCCGTGCCCGCATACAACGTTTGGGATCTCACGGCCGAATTCAAGGTTCACGCCAACCTGCGCCTGCTCGCGGGCATCAACAACTTGTTTGACGAGGCGTATTTCACCCGGATCACCGGCGCCGGCATCGACCCGTCCAACGGCAGGAATTTCTACGCGGGAATCTCTCTGGAGTTTTGACTACTTGCGGAAGAAGTAATGGGACACGATCCACTCGTTGCCCTTGCGATATCCCCATAGTTCCGCGCAGGCCATGAAAAACACCCGCCAGTACACCCACCAGCGGGTTTGGTTTTCCGCGCCGTACGTTTCCGCGATCAAGGGCAGCAACTCTTCCCGGGCAGCGTCCATGCGCGCAAGCCAGGCTTCGGATGTTTTTTGATAGTGAGTGCCGCTGACCTGCCAATGACCGACGATTTTCAGATCGTTCTGGAAGTAGAGCAACAGGTCGTCGGATGGCATCTGCCCGCCGGTGAAAAAATAGCGCGCCATCCAGTCGTCGTCGCCGGTCATCTCGTAGTGATACGCAAATTCCCGATGGGTGAAAATGTGCACGAACAATGCTCCATCCGCCTTCAGCCAGCGGGAAATGCGGTTCATGAGAATTTCGTAGTTTTTCATGTGCTCGAACATTTCCACCGACACCACCCGGTCGAAAACCGCATCGCCCTCGCCATCGTAATCGATCATGTTCGCGGTGCGCACCTCGACATTCGACAGTCCCCGCGCCGCCAGTTCCGCATCGATGTGCATTTTCTGGGTCCGCGAGTTGGAAACCGCGGTGATTCTCGCGTGAGGGAAATGCGACGCCATCCACAAGGTCAGCGATCCCCAGCCGCAGCCCAGTTCCAGAATCCTCTGGCCGTCCCGCAGATCGGCGCGCTCGCAGGTGATCTCCAGCATGCGCGACTCCGACTCATCGATGCTGGTCACGCCCTTCTCCCAATAGCCACAGCTGTATTTGAGATTTTTTCCCAACACTTTTTGGAAAAATCGCGTCGGCAATTCGTAGTGCTGCTCATTGGCTTCCGCGGTAGCAATCGCCACCGGGCTCGCGCGCAGTTCGCGAATGTGTTTCATCAGCAATTCCTGGCGCTGCTCGCAGTCGAGCTTTTCAAAAGGCGCGAGGGTTCCGGCCATGCGCTGGCGGATTCCGGTGCGAATCAGGAAATCGGGGATGGCCCCTTTGGCGAGTAGTTCGTCGATGTTGATCATGATTTGTTCGTGAGATTCGTTTCCAACTTCCTGGGCGGCCAGGGCACGAAGGCGCTGGTGCTTTGTTGATACTGACGATAGGCATCGCCCTTGCGAAGAACCGCTGCGGCTTCCGTAGGCGGAATGCCGGTGACCTTGAGAAGCAGATACACAATGGTCGCGGGAGCATGAAACATCAGCCATCCCCACTGCGAACCACAGCAGAAAAGATAAAAACCGGTCCAGATGACGGCTTCGAAAAAATAATTCGGATGCCGGGAGTAGCGCCACAATCCGTCGCGACAGACCGCCGTGGCTTCGTGATGTTTCGATTTGAAACGGGTCATCTGCGCGTCGGCCAGGGTTTCGCCGGCGATGCCGATGAGTGAAATGGAAAGGCCCAGCGACTCCCACACACCCCACGCGCTGTCCGGGTCAATGGCGATCAACAAAAAAGGCAAGGCCAGCAGAACGACCGAAACGGCCTGCGCTTGGAAAAACCAGAAGAACGACGCTGCCACGCGTCCGTGCCAGACTTCGCGAAGTTTGGCGTAGCGGGCATCCTCATGCGGATGGGCTTTGGCGACCCGGCGATGCAAGTGCCAGCCGAGCCGCAGACTCCACAAGCCAACCATCGTGCCCGCGAGCCAGTGTTTCGCACTGCCGTCGCCACAGCAGAGCAGCCACGACGATGAAACCAGTCCGACCCCGTAGGCCCAGAGTACATCCACGAGTGAATAGTTGTCCAGTTTGCGAGCCCATGCCCAGCCGAGGAAAAACATTATGGCCGCCGCCGCAATGCCTGGAAACAAAGGCATCCAGAAGTTCATACCCGAACCTCCCTGCTCCCGCGATCATTCCGACCATGCTCAGTTCCAACTACCATTGCGACGTTTTTTGTTAGAAAAGTCTGTTCAACTGCGGATTGTTCGGCCGCGTGTAAACCGCCTGCACCACTGAAATGTTGCGCGTCGAAAATCCGGCCTCGCAGTATTTCAGGTAATAATTCCAAGACCTGATGAATGCTTCATCAAAGCCCAGCGCCAGCACTTCGTTGCGCGCCCGGTTGAAATTCTCATGCCAGAGGGAAAGTGTGCGCGCATAGTGGGCGCCGAGATCCTCCAGGTTGTGCATGAAGAGATCGCCGGTTTTCATGAGGCAGTCGTTGATCCGGCCGACGCTGAGCAGCAACGACCCCGGGAAGATGCGGGTCTGGATCCAGTCGACGCCTTTTCTCAGGCTCTCGTAACGGCAATCAGGCACCGTGATCATCTGCACTCCCAGCAAACCATCGCGGGTCAGGACCTCGGCGCATTTGGCGAAAAACGATTGATGGAACTTGTCGCCGACCGCTTCGAGCATTTCGATCGAGACGATCTTGTCGAAGCTGCCGCTGATGTGCCGGTAGTCCTCAATGCGGATCTCGATCAAATCCGTTAGATTTTCCGACTCCACCCGCTTCCTGGCATACGCGGCCTGGGCTTCGGAAATCGTCACCGCAGTGATGCGGCAGCCGTAGTTGCGGGCGGCGTGAACCGCGAATCCTCCCCAGCCGCAACCGATCTCGAGGACCCTGTCGCCCGCATGGAGTTTCAATTTCCGGCACAGGGCATCGTATTTCTCCCGTTGCGCCTCTTCCAACGATTGTCCCTCGTGTGTGAATTTCGCGCTCGAATACGTCATGCCCGGATCGAGCCAGAGACCGTAGAATTGATTGCCAAGATCGTAGTGCTCGGCAATGTTGCGTCGGCTGTTCGACACCGTGTTTTCCCGGCGCAGATGACGGAACCAGTTGATGAAATGCAACACGTTCACCCCTGGCATGTCATTCGAAGAAGTGTCCGATCCCTGCAGGGCGTTCATGTTTTCGATGAACCAGGAAACGACCGCGGCGATATCGTCGGTCTCCCACAAACCGTCGGTATAAGCGTCACCCATGCCGATCGCTCCGTAATACGCGCAGCGACGGAAAAACTCCTCGTCGTTGCGAATGCTGATGCGCGCGGTGACGGGCGCGCCCGCCTCCCCGAAGTAACAGACGTTGCCGTCGGCATATTGCGCGCGAAGTCCTCCGCGGTTCATTTTGCGCAACAAGCCGATGACCATGCGTTCGGGAAATCCCCGGCTTGTCCGCTCCGCCTTCGTCGCCGGCACGCGCTCGGCATTCATATCCATCGTGGTATTCATGGTGTGTGATTCTTCAAACTTTCATGGGGACGCATCACGCCCAACTGCACCTCCCTGCGCTCGTTTTTTTGAAAAAACGGCACCCGCTTGAGCCACAGCAGCAGGGCATGCCAGTGGATCAGTCCGATGATCCGCAACGAGAGCATCGGGTACTTGAAAGCGTACCAAAACAATCTCGCCGAGGTCAATTCGCGTTGCTCGCCGCGGATCGCACTCAGCAGCACGCGCTCGTCGTTTTCGTAATCATCAATGTTCACGCGCCATGTGGCGCCCGGTTTGCCGAGTTTGAAATCGAACATCATTCCGGGATCGGAAAACGGCGAAACGTAGAAATTTTTCGCGATTCGCAGATGCCACAGGCCTTCTTCACTGATGTCCTGCAGGGCGAAAAGTTTCATTTCCCGAAAGGTGTTGACCACCTCCGCCACCGCGGCGATCGGCTCTCCCGAGCGGGCATGGATGAAGTAAAAGGACACCGGATTGAACCCATAGCCGAGCACCCGGGGAAAAGTGAGCAACTGGATTCGCGCGTCGCCGGGGCAGGCAATGTTGCGTTCCGCCAGCCAGGCTGTTAGATTGCCGCGCAGGCCACCCGAGGCACCGACATCGACATGATCGCGGTCGTCGATGGAAAAAAGATTGAAGCGATTGTGACTGAACCAGCGAAGACGGCGGGCCAGCGCGGGGAGTTCGTCGATGTCAACGCTGAACATGAAAACGCGATAATCAAACGCGTGACGTTTCGGCTTCAGCCGGCAGTGCGTGACATTGCATTCGTAGAGCGCGTTCATGTCCATGGGTCCCTCCCGAGAATTTGCCGGCATACCCGTTCGGCGGACCACAGTCCGTCTTCGTGAAATCCATAACGCTGCCAGGCACCGCAAAAAAACCGCTGGCTGTGACTACCCGCTTCGTCCAGTTCCGCCAACCTCTCCTGCGCCGCCACAGCTTTCAAGTCGAACAAAGGATGTTCATAAGTCAGGCGTTTTTTGACCCGCTTTTCATCGGGCGCGGACGGAGGATTGATGGAAACGAAATACTGTTCGATCTCGGACACGCCCTGAAGTTCGTTCATCCAATAATGGGTCGAATAGCGATGACTTCCCTCCTGATCCTGATCGATGCGGTAATTCCACGATGCCCAGCACCTGCGGGTTTTCGGCATGAAACACGGATCGGTGTGCAGCACCGCTTCGTTTTTTTGATAGTGGAAATTGCCTAACAGTTGCTTCTCCAGTTCCGTCGGATCACCGAGCAGGCGCAGCGCCTGGTCGCCGTGGGCGGCGATCACGACCTGGTCGAAATCGTGAGTCGTGCCATCGGCGAGAGCGACCTGCGAGCCGCCGGGCGCGTGGTTCACCGCACAGACCGCCGCACCGCGAAGGATGTTTTGCTCGAAGGGTCGGGTGATTTTCGCAACATAACTGCGCGAACCACCGCTGACCGTGCGCCACGGATGGTGCGTGTCCATGCCGAGAAAGCCGTGATTGTGCCAGAACCTCATCAAGGTTCGCGCGGGAAACTCCTCGATCCGCTCGGGCGGACTCGACCACACGGCCGATGCCATCGGCGAGAGATACCAGCGCAGGAAATCCTTTCCGTAGCCGCGTTTTTCCACATAATCGCCCAGCGACATTTCGGCAAAAGTCGGATTCTGCAATTCCGCCACGGTCTCGCAGTTGAAGCGGGCGATCTGCATCAGCATGCGCCAATAGCGGATGTTGAACAGGTTGCGTCGCTGGCCAAACAACAGGTTGAAACCGGCGCCATTGAACTCGAGGCGGTCCGCGACATGCTGCACGCTGAAGGACATCGTGGTTGGCTTGGTCGCAACGTCCAGTTCACGGAAAAGACGCGTCAACAACGGATAAGTTACTTCGTTGTAGACCATGAATCCGGTGTCGATCGGGATTTCCGCATCTCCTTCCGCAACCATCACCGTATTGGTGTGTCCGCCGATCCGCTCGTCCTGTTCAAACAAGGTAACATCGTGATCCTTGCTGAGAAACCAGGCCGAGGCCAGTCCCGAGATACCCGATCCGACAATGGCGATTTTTTTACGGTTCATGCGCTGCGCTGCCGGGCTGATTTTTCCATGCTGGCTTCCTCGATTACCGACTTGGGAACGGGCCGCAAGTCCCAGATCACCCCGAGCCAGGAAAGCAGGCGCAGCGTGTAATAGGTTGGATCCAACTGCCACCAGCGGAATCCCTGTCTAACGGAATGCGGGTAGCGATGGTGATTGTTGTGCCAGCCCTCGCCGAGGGTGATCAGGGTCAGCAACCAGCTGTTGCGGCTGTCGTCGTCGGTTTCATACGCTTTCCGACCCCATACATGGGCGAGTGAATTGATGAACAAGGTGCCGTGCAGCAGGACGGTGGTGCTGATGAAAAACGTCCACACGAAAAACTGCGCCGCGGTCACGCCCAAAGACGGTGCGAAGGTTTGCAAGGCCCAGCCGATGAGGAGCATCAGCAGTCCGTAGAAAAACGGCACGACCTGGTCACGACGGTTCAGGAATACCAGTTCGGGAAATTTCGCGAGATCGGGAATGCTCTTGTAGTTGGTCGGGAAATTACGGGTCGATGTCAGCCAGCCGATGTGCGACCAGACAAAACCGCTGATCCGCGGCGAATGGATGTCCTCCTCATGATCCGAGTGTTTGTGATGATGGCGGTGCGTCGCGGCCCACCACAGGGGTCCGCGCTGCATCGAACTGTTGCCAAGCACGGCGAAAACGAACTGCGCGACTCTTGAAGTCTTGAAGGTCTTGTGGGAAAAATAGCGGTGATAAAATCCTGTGATCGCGAACATGCGCACGGCATACAAAACAACGGCCGCCACCACGGCGGTGGTGCTGGCCCCGACCCAGAACACCGCCAGGCAACCGAGGTGCAAGAAGAGGAACGGCAATGTACGCTGCCAGTCCACGCGGGCCGGAAGAGTTGCAGGATCGGGCAATCCTTCGCGCTGGTAATCGGAGTCGACCCACTGGCACAAAATCAGCCAAAGGGCATTCCAGGCTCGGGGTTTGCGGCTCGACGGCGGCGGAATCTCGGTGCTCATGTTCGACTTGATCAATGGGCATTCAGACGACCTCGGACGATGCCAACGGCACCTCCGACCATCGGCAGGTGCGCGTAGAAATTTTTTCCCGAATCCCAAAAATCCTGGTGAAACGCCACCTTGCCTTCCGCATTGAAGCGGATCTGACTGACACCGACCGAATGCACAGGCTTGCCCCCGCTCAGGGCCGGCGCTGCGAAAACCATCGACCAACGCACGTAATAATCGCTACCCGAGCGCGCCACATCATCGATGGTTACGTGATAACTCGTCATCGTTTGACTGGTTTTCACGAAGTATTCCTCGATCGCCGCCGCACCGTCGTGCCGCAACAGGGTGTCGTCGAGATAAGCATCCGCCGCATAGACCTTGCGGGTGTTTCCCCGGACGAAGGAAACATTGCCGATCCCTTGCAGAAAGGCCTTGAAGCGTTCCAGAGCGGCTTTTTCCTCCGCGCTTCCCTCCGCGAGTTCCATGCGCGGTGTTTTGCCCATTTTGTCGCGATAAAAAGCAACATCCGCTTCCGAGGTGTTCCGCGGGGTGCAGGAAATGAGCAGGAAGACCAGAGCGACAAGGGCGGCAAGCAGGCCTGCTACAAAGGTCGCCAGAGGATGGAAGAGGATCGAGGCAGTCATGAGCCGCGAACGTAGCACCTGATTCATTCCCTGCAAGGGAATCAACGAAAAAAACAACGTGCCGGAGGCACCCCCGGAGCTTGTGTTGCGTGCTTGCTAGCAGACACAAAGTTGTGCAGGCTGCCGCTTGTGACGCCGGTTGACCAGAGACAGGAAACAGATTCTCCTTGGAAAGCACGTTTCTACGATTTCCTGCGGATGATTCCCGGCATCGGCCGACTGCGCTTCCTGCGCCCCGGCAGCGATGCCTTGCTGGGTCCGCTGATCGATGCGTTTGCTGCCTTCGCACTGGCGGATAAAAACATCGATGACGACGAAGCCGACCTGATTCTTGACCTGCTGCGTTCGGCCTATCCCGAAGTGGACCACGGCTGGCTGGCGCGACGCCTGCAACGCTCGGTCCGCTCGCCGCGTTCGCTGCAAAACATAGCCGTGGAGTTGCATGAACGACTGGACGACACCGGCAAACTGGCACTGGGATTCCAGCTCTGGACGCTCGTCGATGCGGCACGCCGCTCGGCTCCGTTGCGTGCGACCTTCGACGTATTCATGCGGCGCCTCGGTCGTCCCGAATACGGACGGGAAATCTTGCTGGAAATGGGCGAAGACGATGTGGTAGCCGCGGCGGGGAGTTTCGAGCGGGTGACCTTTGGAAGCGCGGGCACGGCGGATGTCACCCTGCCGCCCCAGGCATCGCAAAACGCCTTCCGCGTCTATCGGGTCGGAGACCTGGTGATGCTGCGCAACACCGGCGAGCAACCGCTATGGGTGCGCGGACGATCACTCGAAAGCGGCAGCTTTTTGCGTGTCAGGGAGGGTCAGGCGCTCGCTGTGCCGGGCTGGGCGTTGCAATACCAGGACCTGGTGCACTTTCTCAACGTGAAAAAAACCGGCATCATGCCGCGGATTCACATCGCCTCTAGCGACAAGGGCATCACCGTCGAACGGGCCAGGAGCCGGCAAAGCCTGGTGGTTGTGCGCTTCGGGCTCAACGTGGAAGTCGAGGCACACCGACCCTGCGACCTGCAAATCGGCAGGGAAAAAAAACTCGTGCCGGGCGTTGTTGTCATTTGCAGCCATCACACCCGGCTCATTGATCCCAATGGCGCAACGGTGGAACTCGAATCCCTGCGCAATCAAGCGCTCACGGCGGGCGGCAGATTCCGCTTCGACAACAAACGCCGGAGCTTTCGCGTGTCAAACGACCCGGCCGCGCTCGAAAAAGGCGATCTGCTCATCTCCACCGGACTTGCCCCGCGCGTGGTCCTGAAAATGCGCTACGTGCCCGAAGAGGCCGCCGGGTATGTGGAGGTCGTCTCCAGTGAGGGACAGGTTACGATCGCGGATCAATCCGTGCGCGGGGTCACCCGATTGGAAGAAGGCGGCCTGATCCGGCTCTCGCCACGTCAAGCACTGCGATGCCATTTCTCGGAACATCTCATTGATGAGGAACGCCACGTCATCGAGTCGCTCGAGATCGAGGACCTGATCCACGACTTCACACCCCATGTCCGCGCGCTTGACAACCTGAGCTTCACCGTCCGCCGCGGCGAAATGATGTGCATCATCGGTCCCAGCGGTTCGGGAAAATCGACGCTGCTGGGCGCGCTGTCGGGGCAGCTCGAACCGACCCGGGGCCGCGTGAAACTCAACGGTGTCAGCCTCTACAAAAACCGCCGCGAACTGGTGCGTTTCATCGCGCACATGGCGCAGGAGGAGGCGCTGTTCCCGCAACTGACCGTGCGCGAACATCTCCGCCATGCGGCATCGATCCGCCGTCCCTCGCAATCGGCCGCCGACCGCGAACGGCGCATCGACATCGTCCTGGCCGATCTCGGATTGCAGGGGCTTTCCCATCGGCGCGTGGGATCACCGGGGGAAAAAACCCTTTCCGGCGGCGAGCGCTCGCGCCTCAATCTGGGGCTCGACCTGCTCAGTGAAGCGGAGGTCTATCTTTTCGATGAACCGATTTCCGGCCTGTCATCAAAGGATTCCGAGCACGTGGCGGAAACCCTGCGCGCGATGGCCCGGGATAAAATCGTGATCTGCTCGCTGCACCGGCCCGGTGCCCAGATGCTGCGATTGTTCGACAAGGTGCTGCTGTTGGACTCCGGCGGACGACTCGCGTATTTCGGCTCGCCTCACGAAATGATGGAATATTTCCGGGTCGCCTGCCAGGAACTGAGCATCACCCATCCCTCCATCACCAGCCAGAACGCGCTCGGAGCCGACTTCGTGTTCGATGTGCTGGAGACGCCGCTCAATACCATCGGCGGCGGCCAGAATCCGATGGCCACACGTCGATTCCCACCGTCGTTCTGGCAGGAGCGCTTCGAGAGTGAAACGCTGATCGAATCACTTCAAAAGAATGTCGATAGCCCGCCGACGAAACTCTCCGATGGCCAAGGCCCGCTGGCTGCAAGGCCGTTTCCCGTGCGGCGCCCGCGAAGGATTCGCGAAATCTTCTCGCTGTTCACCACCCATTTCCAAAGATCGCTGCTGTCGAAACTCCGCACCCGCGGCACTTTGTATTCCACCCTGCTCGAGGCTCCCTTGCTGGCGGCGCTGATCGGCTTCACGCTGCGCTCCTCTCCCGATGGCAAGTACGAGTTCGATTCCGCGCTTCACATCCCGGCCTATCTTTTTCTAAGCGTCACGGTGGCGATGTTTCTCGGTCTAACGAATTCAGCGACCGAAATCCTCCGCGACCGCCCGGTCATCCGCCGGGAACGCAATTCCTATCCCGGTGCCGGACTGTATGTGACCGCAAAGCTGCTCGCACTGATCATCGTGGCGGGATTGCAATGCGCCGCCTATCTTGCGGTGGCGCATCCGCTGTTGGAAATCCGCGGCGTCTTCATGGAGCACTGGCTGTGGATGACGCTGACAGCCTGCACCGGCACCGCTCTAGCCCTGCTGGTTTCCTGCGTAGTCAAAACCGAGCGCGCCGCACTCACCTCGGTGCCGTTGCTGTTAGTGCCGCAAATGCTGCTGGCGGGCGCGCTGGTCTCCTTCAAGGAAATGAACCTCGCGCTGTTTGAAGAAGCGGGAATCCATCGCGAAAGCGGTGGCACTCCGGTCCCGGCGAAATTCATGCCGCTGCGATATTCCTACGAAGCCATGGTCATCACCCAGGCGACCCGCAATCCCTTTGAAAATGAACGCATGAGAATCCAACGCCGACTGAACGAACTGACGGCAGTGCGCGAACTCACCAAGGAAAAAGCCGAACGCCTCGAAATCCTCAAGATTTCTCTAACAAAACTTCTCGGGGCTGGCGCCAACTCGGCCAGGGAAGCGGAGGCATTGACGCATGAAATTTCGAACATCGCTCGAAAGGGAACGCGCGAGCAATGCATGAACCTGAAAGTCTGGCCGGAAGCGGGCAAGGATGGCGCAACGCGCCAAATCGCCGACTATTTTGTCAACGCCAGGATCGATCTGATGACGAGGGAAGCGGAAATCTTTCGCACCGATTATCGAAACCAGAAGCGGCGGTCCATCCATCTGGCGCTCGAACAACCGCTCTGGAACGAGCGCTGGGGTGAAACCGACCGCCGCAACGGATTCATTCTTGCGATCTATATTTTCGTTTGCCCCATCATTACGGTTTTGATTTTGCGCAAGCAGAACGGCAAGGTGAGTTAGGCCGATGGAAGATAATCCGCAAATGGGCAGGATGAAGGTTTTCCGGCGCGGCCTGCAGCGGACGTAACGCTTCGACCGAAAACGGAGATACCTGCCCAACGAGGTCCGACCCGTCTTATTGATTGCAATCGGTTTTGTCGTTCGCTAATTTGCCGCACGGCGTTTCCCACGTTCACGATCATGAAATTTCCCGCATCCTTTCTTCTGCCACTGGCGTTTGTCCAGCTCTGCCTGCTCAACAGCTGTGAAAAATCACCATCCCCCGATGCGGGAAAATCGTCCGCTGTCAGCAAGGCAAGTCAGGACGACGACCCGCGCTTCGGTCTGTGGTCGAGCAAGGCGGAACTGCAATTCCAAATGGAGCGACTCACCCCCGACCAGTATTTTTCCAAAGTTCAAGGGCGTTGCATCGAGGGAGTCAACCAATACCGCGCGGTGATCGACACCATTCCCCGCAGCGAATATCGCGAATGGGCGGCATTCTGGGGACTTTCCGAGAAGGAGCTTTTCGATTACGAGATCGCCCTGCTCCGGCTGGGTTTTGTCCGCAACCAGAGCCAGGTGTTCACGGATTCGTCCGGAGTGGCCCTGCACCAGTTGATCATGCTCTGCCCGGTCAATGCCGTGAGTTATGACAACCCGCCGGTGGTGACCCTTGACAAAAGCAAAATCGACCCGGACATCGTGACGCACGCCCGGAACGGCGGGCAGACAGCGCCCTCTGCGGAAGCAGGGCAGGAGGCAAGCCTGGAGCAGGCACCGGCATCAAAACCTAACGATTCCGCAACCGCCTCCAATGAGCGCGTGACAGCCGCTGTCGATGATGCCGACATCGCCACCGAGGTTGCCGAGGAACCCGAGACGGCGCAAGTTTCCAAACCCGCAGGGGAAGAACCGATTCCCAAGGCCACGGTGGTTCCGATGGAAAAAAAACCAACCGGGAAAACGCACAATCACATCGTGGCGAAAGGCGATACCCTGAGCAGCATCGCACACCGCTACGGGATTTCAGTAGCCGCCTTGAAAACAGCTAACAATCTCGGCAACGACTCTCTGCGCATCAAACAACTTCTGAAAATCCCCGCCGCGAATTAATGCCCGGTCACCGTGTTGCAGCGGGATGCAGCAGCCAGATCCGCTTGCCGGCGGTTTTATCGATGCCCGATAGAACACGGGAGTAATCGGGGTCCTGATACACCCGCGAAGCCTGCAACAGCAAACCTGCGAATTCATGCGGCTCCACCGCCTTGATCTGCTTGTAGGGCCAGGGTTTTTTCGGGTCGTCGATGAACGGAAGCAGGAAATCCAGCGCCTTTTGAATTCCGCCGCTTCCTGGGGCCTGATCATGCCAGAGATCCACGCCGACGTGTTCCGCCAGGGTCGCCAGATCAAAGAGAGCCTCCAGATTGAAGCGCGAGTAGCTCAAGGATGTGGTCCTCTGCAACTCCAATGGCTGGCTTCCGTCGGCCGCAATCTGGGTGGCGATGCGTTTTTTTCCGGCTTCCCCGGCGATCTTCCGCGCCACGTCTGTTTTCCCCAACAACAATGCGACGCGCATGACCTGGGCATCGTAATACGTGCCGTGATTGTTCTTCGCCGCCGCCTCCGCCAGGGCGAGTCGATTCGTCAACAACCAATCGAAATATTCCCGCAGCCAGGCCTGCAGGGAATCGTTGTCGGATTTTTTCCACGCAGAGGATGCGGACAGCAGGGACGCGCAGCCGGCCGCCGCGGCAAGGTTGCGACCCTCCAACACGCCCTCGCCACGACCGCTGTTCAGACCGGGCACGGCTTGTGCGAAATTCAGATGCGGGTTCATCCGCGTGGCGGGATCGACAAACCAAACGCGCAGGCAAGAGGCCGCATGAACGGCGTAACGTTCCTCGCCGGTGAAATAATAGGCCAGGGCGAGACTCTCGACCATCTTTGCCATGCGCGACACGCGCGGGCCGTCGTAGGCATCCGTCCGGCATTCCGGGTTGACCTTGCCATCCTGGCGGATGTAGGGAAGTCCGTCTTTCTTTTGCGGGTCCGGCCAGAAATATGGCGCGGTACTCATGTAGTCGTGCTTGTCACCACTCGGAGGAATCCGGGTTTTGTCCATCACCGTCGGCGGCTTCTCCTGCAGTGTCTGCTCCGCATCTGCCACGAGTTTCTTCAGGCATTTCCCCAGTGCTTCATCGCCCCGGCTCAATCGCGCCTTGGTTTCCGTTAGAGAAAACGGCCTGACCGAAAAATAGATCGGCGACGGCTCTGCCGCCTCAAGCCACGGGGAAACGGACCCAAGCACAATCAACGCTCCCAGTATTCCTCTCATCAGTTTTTTTTGTTAGAAAATCTCATTCGGACCCGCCTCCTGTGGCGCCGGCTCCCGTGTATTCCTCGCGACTGAGAAATCCATCGCGGTTGAGGTCCCATTTGTCGAACCGTTTGCGACCCTCGTCGGCATCGCTCTGGCGTTTCATGAATTCGTCACGGCTGAGTTTTCCCGGAACCCGCTTGTCCATGCTGTCAAACCGGGCGCCGCGGTCGGCGGCCGCTGGCAGTCCGGCTTTCGCTTTACGCGCCACGCCCACTGTCTGCACCGGGGGAAGGTTTTTTGTTAGGGATTCGATCACTCCGCTGTGCTCGGGATTATCGGCGAGGTTCTTCGTTTCATCGGGATCGTTTTTTTCATCGTAGAGTTCCCTTGCAATGATTTTCGAACCCATGGTTTCGCGCCACAGGGTGAGACGCCAGCGGTCGTCGCGGATGCTGTAACCCATCACCGCCACGCCCGCCTTGCCGGTGGAACGAGGATACTGACTGATCGCGCATTTGACGGCAGGAGCGTCGGCATTCTCCAAAAACGGTTTCAAGCTTCGACCGTCGATGCCCCCGGGCGCGGGCAATCCGCAGATGTCGGCGAGAGTGGGATAGACATCGACGAATTCAACGCTGGCTTCACATTTCCGGCCTGCGGTTTTTTGGTGCGGCGCACTGATGATGAGCGGCGCCCGTGTGGCCGCCTCAAAATTCGTGTGCTTGGTCCACAGTCCGTGCTCGCCAAGCTGCCAGCCGTGATCTCCCCAGAGCACGACAACCGTGTTGTCGGCAAGCCCCTCGCGGTCGAGCGCATCCAACAGCAGGCCGATCTGGGCGTCGGTATAGCTGATGGCGGCGTAGTAGCCATGACGGAGTTTTTTCGCGAAATCCACAGGAATCGGATTCCCCGCTGGCACGCCGGGGTAGGCATGCAGTTCGCCACTGTCATGGCCGGCGAAACCAGGAGCGCCCTGTGGAAGGTGATCGAACGATGGAACGGGAATGCGCTCAGGATCGTAGAGATCCCAGTACTTTTTCGGCGCCACAAAAGGCAGATGCGGTTTGAGAAATCCCACAGCGAGAAAAAACGGCGCGCCCTTGTTTTTCGAGTCGTGCAGGCGTTTCACCGCCTCAAGGGCTGTTGCCCCATCGGGAAGTTGCGCATCGGTTTTCGCACTGACTTCATACGCCGGACCTGCCTTGCCGCTTTTCCCTGTCTTGCCTCCCTCGACCTTCGCTGCGGGTGCCGCATATTCCGAAACATTGACGTCATGACGGGTCTTGATCTGCACCGTCCAGTCCACGGGATCGGTGTCGACACTCGTGCCATTGGGATACCAGTGCGGCACGCTCCACGAACGGCCGTCCTCGAACCCGCGGTGATAGACCTTGCTCAGCGCCGAGCAGTGATAGCCATGGGATTTGAAAAACTGCGGCAGGGTGACGCAATCGGGCAACGCCACCCGGAAGTGAGTTTCCAAATCCCAGACCCGGGTCGCATCGGGACGTTTCCCCGTCATCAGCGAGGAGCGCGACGGACTGCACACCGCCTGCTGGCAGTAGGCGTGGTTGAAAACCATGCCGCGGGCCGCCAGCCGGTCGATGTTCGGTGTCGCGATGATTTTGTTGCCGTAGCAGCCGAGGTCGGGCCGCAGGTCATCGACGGCGATGAACAGCACATTCGGTTTCCTGTCATCCGCTTGCAGATTGAGGGACAACTGAAACAACAAGGCAATGACAGACAAAAGTTTCATGGATGAAAAATGACGTGTTGTTCTATTTGACGGCTCCTTGGTTGAGGAACTCCTCGCGAGTGAGCACGTTGTCCTTGTTGACATCCCATTTGTCGAAACGCCGGGCACCGGTTTCCTGATCGCTTTGCCGGCTCATGAACACCGCACGGGTGACCTTGCCGGTTTTATCCTTGTCAAGCTTGGCAAACCGCGCCTCACGGGTCGCGTCGGTGGCATCCGCCGGCGGGGTCGATTCGGCGGAACCCGTTGCTTTTGCGGTACTGTTCTTTTCATGTTTGCCGGTGCCATCGCCGTGATGGATCTTGCCTGATTTCACATCGAGCTTCGCAAGCACGGCCTGCAATCGTTTGCGCGCCCCGGCAGCCGCAGCGTCCGCACTGTCAGCGGCGACCGGCTTTTCCTCAAAGGGCGAACCTTTCATATCGAACAATTCCCCGGCATGGTTCAGCTTCCATTGGTCATCGCGAACATACCAGTTCCTGCCAAGTTGAACGAAAGCCCATTCGCGCGGAGACCCCGACTGGCCATGCAGTTGCGGGGCGAAACTTCTGCCGTCGATGGTCACCCCTTCGGGCAGTTGCGCGCCGCAGAGCCCCGCGAGAGTCGGAAGAAAATCCGAGAAGTCGATCAGATCACGCGACACCCTGCCGGCGGGAACCACGCCCGGCCAACTCGCGATGCAGGGAACAAGGCTGCCACCTTCCAACATGGTGCCTTTATTTCCCGAAAGCCGCCTGCCATGGATCGTGGCACGCTCGGCCTCAACGGCTGTGGTGCCGTTGTCACCCACGAACATCACCAGCGTCCTCTCGCGCAATTTCAAGCGATCCAGCTCGCCGAGAAGTTTGCCGACCAACTTGTCCATGTAGTTGATGTTGTCGGTGAAATAGTCCTTGCTGTCGGGCGCGCTGTCAGGTGTGCGCAGGATGTCCGAATGAACGTGCGACATCGGATAATACAACAAAAACGGCCGATCCTTGTTCCGGGTGATGAAGTCGACCGCAAACGCATGCATTTTATCGGGAAGATACTCCCCTTTCGCCAGCGGCACTTGTTTGCCGTTCAAGGTGTAACTTTCGCCGCGCTCCTGGGTGTTCCAGTAGGTCCCGCTGCCTTGAAAGCGCAGATACTCGTCAAATCCCCAGTCGCCCGGTTCGAGAGGCAGCTGGCTCCATTTGCCCACCTCGCAGCTTGCATAACCCGCGGGCTTGAGAACCTTTGGCATCATGATTTCCTTTGAAGTTGCGACGATCCCGGAACTACTCTTGTCATTGCCGGTCATGCCGGTGCGAAATCCGTATCGACCGGTCATGATCATCGCCCGCGACGGTCCGCAAACCGGTGCCGAAAAACACCGCTCAAAGCGCAGGCCCGATGCCGCCAAGGCATCGATGTTCGGGGTTTTGAAATGATCCGCGCCATAACATCCAACGTTGCCGATGCCCAGATCATCGGCAAGGATGAAAACGATGTTGGGCTTCTGCCGCACGACCTCCTCACCCTGAAGCAGCGACAGGCCGCAACACGAGAGAGCCGATGCAAGACCCAGCCACGAGGCAGTAAATGCGGTTCGATGATTCATGATGGATATTTATGAAATTTTTTCGCCACTTTCCAACCGCTTGATCGACCACGCGAGATTCAAACGCGCCTGTTCTTCATAAACGTCGCGCAACATTGCGCTGGCATAGATTGCCTTGCGATTGAGGAAGCCCTTGAGAATCGCGGCGCGTTTGTTGCGATACTCTTCTTCGGGAACAGCGGAATACTCCTCGCGGATCTGCTTTTCATACAAATCGAACCGCTTGGCATCGCGCGCGAAGATCGACAAATCCAGGCCCACCATGATTTCCACATCGGGGTCGCCACCGCATTCATGCTTTTTGGTGGCGAGGATCAAGTCACTGACAAATTCCACCACGGAGGGTGTGGCGTCGCATTCCGCCAGAAACTCCCTGGCCAGGGCCGCGCTTTGTTCCTCGTTGTCGTCCGCCAGAGGTCGGTGGATCGCATCGTGAAACCACAACGCCACTTCGATCAATGCCAGCTTTTCCTCGTCACCCTCGATTTCATCGAGTTCTTCGAGGCATTCATCCAAATGCTGGAACGTATGATAACTGCGGTGCTTCTCCGACCACATCCGCTCGAGGCGGTCATACCAGAACTCCATGCGCGGACCCGTGCAGCCGAGAAATTCCATCAATTCCAACCAGCGCGATTTTGAAACATGGTTCATTGTAATAGTCTTCGTAGCACAATGCTACACGGACGAACCGCTGTGTCGAACAAAATGCCCGCCGTCCGGCTACGACGCCTCCGCATTGAGCCAGATTTTTTTGCGCAGGGCTTCGGTCGCCGCGCGGACCTCGGCTTCTTTTTTGCTTTTTCCGCGACCTTGCGCGAGCAGCAGACCGTTCCAGAACACCTGTGCGTGAAAGACCTTGCGATGATCAGGACCGCTTTCGCCGACGATGCGGTACGAAGGGGCCTCGGACCCGATCGCTTGCAAAAGTTCCTGCAGGGTGCCCTTCGGATTGCCTTCCTCGCTGCTCATCGAAATCGCGCCGATTTCCTGCTCGAAAAGACCGACGACGAGATCCCGGGCCGAGCTGTATCCGGAGTCCAGATAGATCGCGCCGAGCAGCGCTTCAAAGGCATCGGCCAGCGTGGAAGCGCGCTTGCGGCCGCCGCTCGCTTCCTCCCCCTTGCCCAGCAGGATGTAAGTTCCCAGCCGCAGCGACACCGCAAATTGCGCCAGGGCATTGCGCGAAACCAATTGTGCGCGCAGTTTCGTCATCCGCCCCTCGGTGACATCCGGAAAACTGCGGAACAGGTGCTCCGTCAGTGCGAGCTGCAACACGGCATCGCCCAGGAATTCCAAGCGCTGGTTGTCGAAATGCGCCTTCTGCGATTCATACGCGAGACTGGGATGCGTCAACGCCTCCGCGAGCAACAGCGGATTGCGGAACTTATAACCAAGTCTGATTTCGATGCTGTCCATGGGTGTGGTGCTGCCTTCTCTCCCGTCCGAAACCCTGAAAAATCAAGCTTTCCGGCGGGAAAGATGGGGTGATCGACGGGATTCGAACCCGCAACAACCAGAATCACAATCTGGGGCTCTACCATTGAACTACGACCACCATCTTTCGCTGGGGGGACCGGAAATATCCATGAAAATCGAGGATTAGCAAGACAAAAATTAGTCCCGAATGCAACCCCGTGTTGCCTCAAAAGTTTTGACACCGGAGAGGGTTGGCAAGGAGGGGCTGGAGAAGGTCGTTGACTCAAAAAGGATGACACTGGCAAAAGAAAGGAATGCCAATGAGTCGAAAAATAGCAGAAGAG